>FXBF010000001.1_pt1 | contig 68694 bp, 71 predicted proteins | sample 5335321 | NCBI WGS metagenome assembly FXBF01 (sample SAMEA103928391, study PRJEB20085) | sediment metagenome | isolation source: sediment
ACCTGCTTAAGGTGCTGCGCGACTCCGGCCGCGAGGAATATACGGGCGTTCCGGTTAGGTTAATAAAAACAACTGCTTACTTCTTCCTGCGCTGACTCATAATGCTGAGGTCGGTGGTTCAAGTCCACCCATAGCCACCAACTTTCAAATGATCCATCCTTGCCATACCCGCATTATGTTAGTCGGCCTTTTACGCCACTTATCGGGTTGTTGTGCACGTCCATTCGGAGAATGGCGTGTAAGTTATTGATAATCATATGATCATCCGGCTGTCCTTGATACTTCACCTTGTGTCGTTTCCGGCTTGAGGTTCGGCCCGCGCAGGCCAGACTTAACTACTATCCAAAAGGACCTCTGCGGAATGAAAGGAATGACGATGGGCCGCGCGCTCCTTTCCGCAGACCGGTTTCTTTAATATTGCTAGGAGAGTGCAGTTATGCTGAAGGTGGGTTTGTGGGTTGGGATACCGTCATTTATCACGTATTTGGCTTCGACGTATTCTGTGCTCCTGGAAAATATTGTATTTATCTTCATCGTGTCAGTTGTGGCGCTGCTGATCGCGATTATTCCGCGCATCAGCGACAAGAACTAAATACTTGAGAATACCGACGGTAAACCAGACGCGGGTGGCTTAAGCCACCCGCGTTTTTTTGTCCATTTGTCGTGCGCAGAGGCCACAGGCGGGCCGGAATTTCCTATCTGCAGGCGGTGGGTTACAATATTTCTTCTACAAAATCCGCTACCTATGTTGCACAAGCTCCACATAAAAACCTTCGGCTGTCAGATGAACGGGTACGACTCCGCGCGCATGGCGGAGGTGCTTGCGGAAAGCCACGGCCTTGAGGTCACCCCGGATCCGTCCGAGGCCGACGTGCTGTTGCTCAATACCTGCTCGATCCGGGAAAAGGCGCAGGAAAAGGTCTTTTCGCAGCTTGGGATGTGGCGTGACCTGAAGCGTCAGCGCCCGGCGACCATCATCGGGGTCGGGGGTTGTGTCGCCAGCCAGGAGGGACAGGCGATCATCCGGCGCGCGCCCTATGTCGACCTGGTTTTTGGTCCCCAGACCCTGCATCGTTTGCCAGAGTTGCTGGACAGCGCCATGGCCAGTCATAAAGCTGCCGTGGACGTGTCCTTCCCGGAGATTGAGAAATTCGACCGGTTGCCGGCGCCGCGCGCAGACGGTGTGCGGGCGTACGTGTCCATCGTGGAAGGCTGCAGCAAGTATTGCAGTTTCTGCGTCGTACCTTATACCCGCGGCGAAGAATTCAGCCGGCCGTTTGATGACGTGATTGCGGAAGTCGTGCACCTGGCCGAAGGCGGCGTACGAGAAGTAACCTTGCTTGGGCAGAACGTCAACGCCTACCGTGGGCCGATGCATAATGGCGGTTTTGCCGACCTGGCACGGCTGATTGAATACATCGCCGAGATCGACGGCATCGGCCGTATCCGCTTTACCACCTCGCATCCGGTCGAGTTCGGCGAGCGCCTGATTGCGGCCTATGCGGACGTGCCGAAACTTGCGAATCACCTGCACCTGCCGGTGCAAAGCGGCTCCGACCGGATTCTCGCGCTGATGAAGCGCGGGCATACCGTCTTTGAATATAAATCCAAAATTCGGAAACTGCGCACTGTTCGCCCGGACATCAGCGTCACCACCGACCTGATCGTCGGTTTTCCGGGTGAAACCGAAGCGGATTTCCAGGCGACCCTGGATCTGGTGGAAGAGGTGGGTTTTGATACCTCGTATAGCTTCCTCTACAGCGCGCGCCCCGGCACCCCGGCGGCGCTCCTTCCCGATGAAACACCCAGGGAGGTCAAGCGGGAGCGGCTGGCGGTGCTTCAGCAACGCAATGCCCGGATGGTGGCTGAAATCGGCCGGCGGATGATCGGGACAACGCAGCGCATCCTGGTGGAGGGGCCGGCGCGCAAGAACCCGCACGAATTCTCCGGCCGCACCGAAAACAACCGGGTGGTCAACTTTGCGGGCGCCGATGGCAATCTAATCGGCCGGTTCATTGAGGTCGAGATTACCGAGGCCCCGGCCTCTTCCTTGCGGGGACGGCTTATTTCCAGCCCCAAGACCCGCTGTGCTTGATTCAACCCCCTGTTTTCTGTCTACTTATGTGAATCCGTGAGGCGTGAGGGGTGAGACGTGAGGAGAAAACCTTCTACTCACTGATATTTTTTAATAATTTTCGCCTCACTCCTAACACCTCACCCCTCACTTTTAGGAAACGGCAACTTGCTGATTTGGAATGAGGTAGTCAATGAAGTCACTGATTCAGGTACTTACAATAAGGCTTTTTGTCTGATTACCCACTTTGAGCGCAAAACTCAGGCATATCACGTTCAATCTGACACCCGTCGACAACCGCCGGCTGGCCAACCTGTGTGGGCAGCACGACGAACACATCAGGCAGATCGAGGACTATCTCGGCGTGGAGATTGCCAACCGCGGCAATGCCTTCCGCATCACTGGTGAGTCCAAGAACAGTCATGATGCCGAACGATTTTTGAAGGAGCTCTACAACACCACCGCAAACAATGAGGTCCTGACGCAGTCGGGCATACACGTGGCCTTGCAGCAACTCGCTTTACAGTCGTCGGAAGACGGGGGCGAACAGGAAACAAACCTGCGCACACCCAAGCGTCTGATTCGGGCCCGCAGTCCGCGACAGCAGGAATATGTACGTAATATTCTGACTCATGATATCAATTTCTGCATCGGTCCTGCCGGTACCGGCAAGACCTATCTTGCGGTGGCCTGTGCCGTGGACGCGCTCGAAACCAGTCGGGCGCAACGCATCATCCTCGTGCGACCGGTGGTCGAGGCGGGCGAGCGCCTCGGATTTTTGCCGGGAGACCTGGGACAAAAAGTCGATCCTTATCTGCGCCCGCTGTATGACGCGCTGCATGAGATGCTCGGTTTCGAGAGAGTCGGGAAGTTGCTGGAAAAGAACATTATTGAGCTCGCGCCGCTCGCCTACATGCGCGGGCGTACGCTCAACGAATCTTTCATTATTCTGGACGAGGCGCAGAATACGACTGCGGAACAGATGAAGATGTTCCTCACGCGCATCGGTTTCGGCACCACCACCGTCATCACCGGCGACATCACCCAGATCGACCTGCGCCGGACCCAGCTTTCAGGTCTCAAGCAGGCGATGGATATCCTGCACAATGTCGAGGGCATCACCTTCACCCATTTCACGCCGCAGGATGTCGTGCGCCATCTCCTGGTGCAAAAAATCGTTGAGGCTTATGGTGAGCGCGATCGGCAAGGCAACCCGCGGCATACAAAGAAAGAATGAATTTGACGTTGAACGTGCAGTACGCCACTAAATCCTCCGGCGTGCCGACCAGATCGGCCATCGCCCGATGGGCGCGCGCCGCCCTCAAGGGGCTTAGACGCAGAAGCGTCGCCGTGGGAGTACGGATTGTGGGTCGAGCGGAAAGTGCTTTGCTTAATAAACGGTACCGGAACAAAAAAGGGCCGACGAATGTTTTGTCGTTTCCATTTGAAAATCCGCCCGGTGTGCGCAGTGATATTCTGGGCGATCTGGTGATATGCGCGCCTGTCGTGCACCGCGAAGCGCGCGCCAAGGCGGTGCCGGAAAAGGCTCATTGGGCGCACATGGTGGTTCACGGTATAATGCATCTACGGGGTTATGATCACGAAACAAAGAAAGGCGCCGCGGTTATGGAAAACATCGAGGCCCGGATTCTCAAACGCCTGGGTTTTTCCGATCCCTACGCCTAACTTGGCATTCCTATCTCATCCATGAATCAGGAAAACGACAATGCTGATGATGCCGGTGATACCGGCGGCGCTCCGGCGCGATCGCTCCTGGACCGGCTGAGCCAGGCCCTGCTCGGCGAACCCGCCACGCGTGAAGCACTGATCGAGGTTTTGCGCGACGCCCAAAAGCGTGATCTCCTTGATCGCGACTCTCTCGACATGATTGAGGGCGTGTTTCAGGTCTCGGAGATGAAGGTGCGTGACATCATGGTGCCACGCGCGCAGATGGACGTGGTGAACAAGAACAGTCCGCCGGAGGTTTACTTGCCCATGGTCATCGAGTCCGGCCATTCACGGTTTCCGATGATAGATGGAGACAAGGATAAGATCATTGGGATATTGTTGGCAAAAGATCTGCTGCATTATTTTCATCTGGATAAAAAGAAACGCGCGCGCTTTAACATCCATGACATGATGCGTCCGGCGGTCTTTGTCCCCGAGAGCAAGCGCCTCAACGTATTACTGCGTGAATTCCGTGTAAACCGCAATCACATGGCGATCGTGGTGGATGAATACGGCGGCGTAGCGGGATTAATTACCATCGAGGACGTTTTGGAACAGATCGTCGGCGAGATCGCGGATGAATACGACATCGACGATGACGTCATGATCATGCCGCGCGACAAAGGTGAATTTGTCGTCAAAGGACTCACACCAATTCCGGATTTCAATGCCCACTTTAAGACCGGCTTCAGTGATGAGGAGATCGATACCATGGGCGGTTTGGTGATGACCACGCTGGGACATCTTCCTAAACGCGGCGAGAAAGTCATTATTGGAAGTTTGCAGCTTGAAGTATTGCGCGCCGACAGCCGCCGCGTACATTTATTGAAAGTTACCCCTGTTGCGAAACAAGCCCGGCAAGCCACGAAGTAACTTTTCCGGATTGTCTCCTCGATGGATCGACGGGGCGACGCTGCTCTGCGGCCTGTTACTCCCGCTGGCGTTTTCACCTTTCGGGCTGTATCCACTCGCCGTCATTGTCCCTGCTTTATTGTTCATATTCTGGATGGACATCGGCGCGGGCCGGGCGGCCTGGCGCGGATTTCTGTTCGGCCTTGGCATGTTCGGCGCCGGTGTATCGTGGGTGTATGTCAGCCTGCACGATTACGGCAACATGTCGGCGCCGCTTGCCGGGATTGCCGTGCTGTTGTTTGTCGCGATCTTATCGGGATATCCCGCTTTGGTGGGCTGGCTGCAAGCGCGTTATTTCAAGGGCTGCGGATTCCTGCGCCCTGTGCTGATATTGCCGGCGTTGTGGACGCTGTTTGAATGGGTACGCAGCTGGTTCCTTTCCGGTTTCCCCTGGTTGCATCTCGGTTACAGTCAGGTCGATAGTCCCTTGTCGGGTTATGCGCCGTGGGTCGGCGTCTATGGCGTGAGTTTTGCTGTGGCGCTCAGCGCCGCCTTGCTTGCGCAGGGATGGCGCGAACGCGGAAAATTCTGGACCCGGTATTTTCCTGTCCTTGTTGTTTTATGGATAGGTGGATGGCTTGCCGGCAAAGCGGAGTGGGTACGGCCGGTGGACGGCGTGATACGTGTGGCGTTGGTTCAAAGCAACGTGCCGATCAGGACCAAATGGTTGCCCGAATACCGTCAGGCCATCATGGATCGGTATCTTAGCTTGAGCATGCGGGCTCCGGAGGCCGACCTGATTGTCTGGCCGGAAACCGCGGTCCCGGGCTATCTGGATGAAATCGAGCCTGAATTTATGTCTCGCCTTACGAAGATGGCGAATGACCGCGGCACCGATTTTTTGCTTGGTGTGATCGAGAGGGATGAAAGCAAACGGGCGTATTACAACAGCGCCATCAGCATCGGAAAGACTTCCGCCACTTACCGTAAACAACACCTGGTTCCCTTTGGGGAATATTTTCCACTGAAACCGCTGCTTGGTTGGCTGTTCAATAGCCTGCATATCCCCATGTCGGATTTCAGCGCGGGGCCTTTGAATCAACCGCCGCTTCAGGTGGCGGGACAGAAGGCGGGGGTGTCGATCTGTTATGAAGAATCCTTTGGCGAGGAGATCATCCGTATGCTTCCCGAGGCAACGCTGTTGATTAACATCAGCGAAGACGCGTGGTTCGGAAATTCCCTGGCGCCGCATCAACGGCTGCAAATGGCGCGCATGCGCGCGATTGAATCCGGCCGCCCCATGGTGCGCGCCGCCAATACCGGTCCGTCCGCGGTTATCGACCATATGGGAACGGTAATCGCCCGCTCACCGCAGTTCAAGGAATTTGTATTATCCTCCAACGTTCAACCCATGCAGGGGGCGACGCCTTACGTGCGGTTTGGTAACCGGCCGGTGATAGTGGTGTTGACGGGAATTGTCATTCTGGGCTGGTTCTGGCGCCGGCGTATTAGCGCGGGGTGATGATGACGCTCCCCGTGCTTCGTGTTAGCCTGCGGGGCGGTGAAATCTGCATCAGACCGCAAATTTCGGTATGGCGGATAAATGCGAAGGAAAGGTAAGGGGGGCGTTGTTCGAAGAAGCTGGTAAATGAGAGGTAAGACGATGAGAAATACAGTTATCGCATTGGTACTTGTTACGCTCGGTTTCCCATTTTACAGCGAGCCGGGTTACGCCGAAGGTGATTTAAGAATCGGTTATGTGGATTTTCGCAAAGTAATGACTGAGAGCAAGGCGGGTAGGCGCAACGAGGCCGTAATACAAAGAATGGTCAAGCAGGGACGGAGTAAATTGGCGAAGAAAGAAAAAGAACTGGAGACCCTGAAGCAGGCCTATGAGAAGAAAAAGCTGGTCCTTACGGAAGAGCAGAAGAAGAAGAAACAGCAAGAGTTTCAAAAGAAGCTGCAGGCATTTCGGCAAATGAGCGCCGATACAGAGCAGGAAATACGTAAACGGGACGCCGAGTATGGCAGAAAGGCGACGGTTGATATTAAGGGGATAATCAACGAAATCGCCAAGGCGGAAAAATTAAGTCTCGTGTTTGATAAGAACAGATTGCCGGTGCTTTATGCAGTGGACGGACCGGACCTGACAGCCGAGGTGATGAAAAGATATAACGCCAAATTTGACAAATAACTTATGTCCGGAGAATGTAAGCGATGGCGGTATCGTGGTGTGGGCTGTAGGCGAGATGGAATGGATTAAGAAAGGAGGCCTATATGGCGGATTTCAGGGAGGCATTTAAACGGACAATGACCCACGAGGGCGGTTATGTTAACGATGCGGTTGATGTGGGCGGCGAAACGTATATGGGCATTTCCAGAAAGTTTAACCCCGGTTGGGCAGGGTGGAAGAAGATTGACAAAGCCAAGAAAAGCCGGAAATTCCCGAAAAATATTAAAATGGTTTCCGGTTTGAGAACGGATGCCGCGGCGTTTTATAAACAGCATTACTGGGATAGGTTTCAGGGCGACGCGATACCGGAAAAGCATATCGCCTTTGAGCTGTTTGATACGGCGGTAAACTTGGGTGTCAGCCGTGCTGTGGGATTTCTGCAACGCGGACTGAACGTGCTCAATCGAAATGGGAAGCTCTATAAGGACCTTGTAGTAGATGGCGTGTTCGGCCGGAGGTCGCTCGCTGCACTGCGCGCCTATCTCAGGAAGGACAAGCCGGAATATCTGCTTAAAATCATGAATGTTCTGCAGGGAATGCATTATATCAACTACATGACCCGCAGCCCGGTTCAAGAGAAGTACGCACGAGGGTGGTTCAAGCGCGTCGAAATAAACGTGACTTAACCGATTTTTAGATTGGAGTTGGTTAATGACGCTTGGGCATCAACGTAGGCTACGTCATATCCGTCCCGCTACCGACTCCCCCTCCCCATTTTGGGGGAGGGATGGGGTGGGGGATGTCCTTGGAATACGGTATTCTTTAGTCTCTCAGATCCCCTCCGTTCTAATCGATTTCAATGGACAAGCATTACATTCCTAAAGAAGTAGAAAAAACCGCCCGGGAATACTGGGAGAAGCACAAATCGTTCAAGGCGAAGGAAGATCCCGCTCGCGAGAAATTCTATTGCCTCTCGATGTTTCCCTATCCTTCCGGAAGGCTGCACATGGGCCATGCGCGCAATTACACCATCGGTGACGTGATCGCGCGCTATCAGCGCATGCGGGGCAAAAACGTGCTACAGCCGATGGGGTGGGACGCGTTCGGACTTCCAGCCGAGAACGCCGCCATCGAAAACAACATCCCCCCGGCCAAGTGGACCTACGAGAATATCTCCTATATGCGCGCCCAGTTGAAAACGCTGGGATTCGCCTATGACTGGGATCGCGAAATCACGACCTGTGATCCTAAATACTACCGGTGGGAGCAATGGCTGTTTACGCGGCTGTATGAAAAGGAACTTGTCTATAAGAAAACGTCACCCGTGAACTGGTGTCCCAATGATATGACCGTGTTGGCGAACGAGCAGGTTGTTAACGGCTGTTGCTGGCGCTGCGGGACCACGGTCGAGCGAAAAGAGATTTCGCAGTGGTTTATGAAAATCACCACCTATGCGGATGAACTATTGGCCGATCTCGACAGGCTCCAAGGATGGCCGCCGCAGGTGATCACGATGCAGCGCAACTGGATCGGGCGCTCCGAAGGCGTGGAGGTCGTATTTGATGTCGCGGGTGACATCACCCCCACCCCATCCCTCCCCCAAAATGGGGGAGGGGGAGAAGAAGGGGATCTCTATCAATTGAAGGTTTTCACTACCCGCCCCGACACGCTTATGGGTGCGACTTATGTCGCTGTCGCGGTGGAGCATCCCCTCGCGCTGCGGGCGGCGCAGAAAAATCCGAAATTGGCGGAGTTCATTAATCACTGCAAGCGCCAGGTTATGGCCGAGGCCGAGGTCGAAACCATGGAAAAGCTCGGCATGGATACGGGGTTCAAGGCGGTGCATCCGATTACCGGGAAGGATGTCCCGATCTGGATCGCCAATTTTGTCTTGATGGCTTATGGAGAAGGCGCGGTGATGGCGGTACCGGCGCACGATCAGCGGGACTGGGAATTTGCAAAAAAATATGGTCTGCCGATCAGCCAGGTGATTCATCCTGCTGACGGATCGGAATTTGATCTCGGTAAATCCGCTTTCGTCGAAGAAGGTGTTCTTAAGGATTCCGGAGAATTCTCCGGGCTGACCTCGCCCCAGGCTTTCGACGCCATTGCAGACTATCTCGAAAAAAAGAGTAAAGGCGGGCGGCGTGTGAATTACCGGCTGCGTGATTGGGGTGTATCACGCCAACGTTATTGGGGGACACCGATACCTATTATAAATTGCGCGAAATGCGGAGCGGTGCCGGTACCGGATAAAGACTTGCCGGTGGTATTGCCGGAAGACATTGCCTTCGAAGGCGTGGGCTCGCCGATCAAGAAGATGCCGGAATTCTACCAGACCACTTGCCCCAAATGCGGCGGGGACGCCGAACGCGAAACCGACACCTTTGATACCTTTGTGGAATCTTCCTGGTATTACGCCCGCTATTGTTGTCCAGACAACAACCAGGCAATGCTTGATGAGCGCTCCAATTACTGGCTGCCGGTGGATCAATACATCGGTGGCATCGAACACGCTATTCTGCATCTCTTGTACGCGCGTTTTTATCATAAATTGATGCGCGACGTACAGGATGTATTAGTGCCGCGCGAGTTCCCTCCGGGGAGGCAAACACCGCACGCAGGGATGCCGGGAGCGGCCGATGTAGGTCTGGTGAAGGGCGATGAGCCGTTCACCAATCTGCTGACCCAGGGCATGGTGCTGAAGGACGGCGCCAAGATGTCCAAGTCCAAGGGCAACACCGTGGATCCGCAGGCGCTGATCGACGAATACGGCGCCGACACCGCGCGTCTTTTTATTATGTTCGCATCACCCCCCGAGCAATCTCTGGAATGGTCCGATGAGGCAGTGGCTGGGGCTAACCGTTTCCTCAAACGCGTGTGGGCCTTTTCCTATGAGCGCAGAGATCGGATTATACAATTCCCTACAAGTCGGTTCGCAGACAAGGCGCTTGATCTCAGTCGGGTTGCGCCGGATCAGGCCAACGTCTATCGCGAGATACACCAGTTGTTGAAACAAGCGAACTACGATTTCGCGAAATACCAGTTCAACACTGTGGCCTCCGCCGCCATGAAGATATTGAATGTCCTTTCGGCCCTACCATCGGCGGTACCGGCGGGACAGGGGTATCTGCCGTCGGGTAACGTTTACGACAAGATCATCCATGACGGTTTGAAGATATTGTTGAAACTGTTGGCGCCCATTGTCCCGCATGTCACCCATGCATTGTGGCAGAATTTGGGATATAAGGGTGAGCTGTTGGATGCTGGGTGGCCTGAACCCGATCCTCAGGCATTTGAACGCGATACTATCGAACTTGTGGTCCAGGTCAACGGAAAACTGCGTGGACGGGTGTCTGTTCCGGCGAATGCCGATGAAGACAAGGCACGGGAAATTGCGCTCGCTGATGAAAATGTGAAACGCCATGTCGGAGACAAGGCGGTAAGAAAAGTAATACACGTTCCAGGTAAGCTTATTAATATCGTGGTGGCGGGGTAGATATAAAGTGACAAGCGGCAAATTACAAGTGGCAAGTTACAAGCGGCGGTTTATCTTGCTACTTGCTACTTTCTACTCGCTACTGGTTTTAACAGGTTGCGGTTTCCAACTGCGCGGTACGGGCCAAACGGCCCTGCCCGAATCACTCTCGGTCATGCGGGTGGTGATCGAGAACAGTCGGGCCGCCAACGATCCCTTGCTTGTCGCCATGAAGAATGCCCTGCGCACACAAGCCAAGATCAAAGTTGAAGATGCCCCGGATGTGCCGGTCTTGATTCTGTCCAATGAGCGCTTCCAGAGCGAGACGCTTTCCGTGGGGTCCACGGGAAAGGTCAGCGAATATCTGCTTAAATACGAACTCAGTTTCAGGCTGACCAACATCAAAGGCGGGGACGATACGGCACCACAGACCATCAGGATCCGGCGGGATTACACGTTCGATTCGCTCAACGTGTTGGCCAAGGAAAAGGAAGGACAAGCGCTCAAGAATCAGATGCGACGCGATGCCGTGCAACAGGTCCTGCGGCGGCTGTCACGATCAGCGGCGATTCGTTGAGGTTTTAACGGCAGATGAGAATTAACGCCGATCAGTTGGCAGGACAATTGCGCAGGGGGCTCGCGTCGGTATATTTCATTTCAGGCGGCGAGCCGCTGTTGGCGCAGGAGTGCGGAGATCTTATCCGGCAGGCGGCGCATGCCGCCGGGTTCATTGAGCGGGAGGTGTTAACGGTAGAGCCCGGTTTTGATTGGAACGCCTTATATGCCTCCACGCAATCGCTCTCCCTTTTTTCCGAGCGCCGCTTATTCGACTTGCGATTACCCACCGGCAAACCCGGCGAACTCGGCGCGAAAACGCTGACCCAGATCGTTGGGCAATTGCCGCCCGAAGTCTTATTGCTGATAAGCGCCGGCAAGCTCGAGAAGCAATCGCGCCAGGCGAAATGGGTGAAGGCGCTGGAGGATGCCGGTGTGTCGGTGACGGTGTATCCCATCGAGACGGAACAATTCCCCCGCTGGGTTACGCGCAGGATGCAGGCCAAGGGCCTGAAGCCTGGGCCGGGCGCGGCGGAATTGCTGGCGTATTATATGGAGGGAAATTTGCTGGCTTGCGCGCAGGAGATCGACAAGCTCGCCATGCTCTGCGGACGGACTGAGATAGGTCTGGATGACATAGAGGGTAATCTCAGCGACAATGCGCGCTTCGACGTGTTTTCCCTGGCAGATGCCTGTCTTCAGGGGGAAGCCGCGGTTATTCTAAGGATTTTGCGCAGCCTGCGAGCGGAAGGCAGTGAACCGGTACTGATTCTATGGGCGCTCGCGCGCGAATTGCGCGAGATAGCGAGCATGTCGGCCAAGGTCGCTTCCGGCCAGGCCGAGGCGCAGGTGCTGGGGACGCATCGGGTATGGCAGCGACGCAAACCCCTGGTCCGAAAGGCGCTGAAGCGCAGCCGGCCGGACGAGTGGCACACGTTGTTGCAGCGCGCGGCGCGCACGGATCGCGTTATTAAGGGCCGCCTGCGGGGTGATGTCTGGCATGAATTACAGTGCCTCGCCCTGGGGATGGGCGGATTCAGTTTGCCGGCACAGCGCATTTAAAAATGATCGGTAGAGGTCTCTATGAAAACCGCTTCCAAACAAACGGTAGACGTGGATATCAAACAGTACATGAATGATGTTGGGCAGCGCGCCCGGATGGCGGCGCGCGCGTTAAGCCGCGCGGAGACGGCGGCCAAGGATGCCGCGTTGCTCGCAATGGCCGCAACAATCGAGAAGCAAAGCGACGTGCTTATTGCCGCCAATAAAAAAGATCTCGCGGCGGGAAGCGAACAGGGTCTGGATGCGGCCTTTCTTGATCGTCTGGAATTAAATGCTTCGCGCATTCATGGCATGGCCGAGGGGCTGCGTCAGATCGCAGCGCTTCCTGATCCGGTTGGAGAGATAACCGATCTCAGGTACAGGCCGTCCGGCATCCAGGTCGGACGCATGCGGGTGCCGCTCGGCGTCATCGGCATCATTTATGAGTCGCGCCCCAACGTCACGGCGGATGCCGCTGGTCTGTGCCTTAAATCCAGCAATGCCTCAATCCTGCGTGGCGGCAGCGAGGCCATTCATTCAAATCACGCTATCGCGGCCTGTATCCATGAAGGTCTCACTCAGGCCGGGTTGCCGGCAGATGCGGTGCAGGTCGTGGAGGTCACCGACCGCGAAGCCGTCGGAGAACTAATTCGTATGAAGGAATATGTAGACATCATCGTGCCGCGCGGCGGCAAGGGCCTGATCGAGCGCATCAGCCGGGAGGCGACCGTGCCCGTGATCAAACACTTGCACGGCGTCTGTCATGTTTATATCGACGATAAGGCCGACCTCGACAAGGCCGTCGGAGTGGCATTCAACGCCAAGACCCAGCGTTACGGCACTTGCAATACCATGGAAACCCTGCTGGTGGCTCGCGGTGTCGCGCCGCAGGTGTTGCCGAAACTCGGCAAGATGTATCAAGAAAAAGGCGTGGAACTGCGCGGCTGTCCGGAGACGTGCGCCATTTTGTCCTCTATCAAAGCCGCAACGGAGGATGATTGGCATACCGAGTACCTGGCTCCGGTTCTGGCGATACGTGTCGTCGCGAATCTGGACGAAGCAATCGACCACATCGCCAAGTATGGTTCAGATCACACTGATACCGTTGTTACCGAAGATATCACCCGTGCGCGGCGTTTTCTGCGGGAGGTGGATTCTAGTTCGGTGATGGTAAATGCATCGACGCGCTTCGCCGACGGTTTCGAGTATGGTCTGGGTGCGGAAATCGGCATCTCCACGGATAAACTCCATGCCCGCGGTCCGGTGGGGCTTGAGGGACTAACCTCGCAAAAGTTCGTCGTCATCGGCGATGGGCATATAAGAAAGTAGCGAGTAACGAGTGGCGAGTTTTTAAACGTATTTCTAGCTACTAGCTACTTAATGATCGGCATTCTCGGCGGTACCTTCGATCCTATTCATTACGGCCACTTGCGCCCGGCGCAGGATGCACAACGCGCGCTTAAGTTTGAGCAACTGCGTTTCATTCCCGCGGCCGACCCGCCGCACCGCGAGGCGCCTGTCGCCACTGCCGCGCAGCGTTTGCATATGGTTGAATTGGCGGTGGCTGACTTTCCGGAGTTTGTTTGTGACGACCGCGAGATTCGTCGCGGCGAGCCGTCCTATACCGTGCCGACACTGGAATCCCTGCGCGAGGAATTAGGGGAACGTCCATTGTGTCTGTTGATCGGTATGGATGCCTTCTGTTGCCTGGAAACGTGGTATCAATGGCAAAGGCTTTTGGAACTTGCCCACCTCATCGTGATGCCACGACCCGGCTGGCTCCCTCCACCGACTGATGAGTCGCTGCCGGCGTGGGCACGGGGAAGGGTGTGCCGGGATCCCGATGAACTGAAACAGATAAACAACGCAGGGCGACTGTGGTTCCAAGAAGTGACCTTGCAGGACATCTCCGGCACGCGTATCCGCAGCGCGATTGCCAAAGGGGAATCGGTGCAAGGGCTTCTGCCGGATGCCGTGTGGGAGTACATCCGCCATGAGGGAATCTATCAAGGCCCAGAGGAATAATGCAGACCAGACAGGTACGCAAACTGATCAATGAAGCGCTGATCGACGCGAAGGCCAGGGACGTCGTTGTGCTGGACGTACGTAAGGTCTGCGATTTCACCGATTACATGGTGATCGTCAGCGGTACTTCCAACCGCCACGTGGTTACCGTCGCGGACAAAGTAATCGATAAGCTGCGCAGCCATGGCCGCAAGCCCGGTGGGATGGAAGGAGCGGATGTCGGTGACTGGGTGTTAATTGATTACGGTGACGTGGTGGTCCATGTTATGAGGAATCAGACGCGTCATTTTTATAGCCTTGAAAAACTCTGGGGCGAGGGTAAAAAGGTAGGGCTGGCCGGTAGGTAGATACCCACTACAGAGCCGCCAAAGCCAAGAAGTATTCAGGCATGCAAATACACATCATCGCAGTTGGACGACGTATGCCCCATTGGGTTAATGCCGCCTATGAGGATTATGCCAAGCGCCTTCCGCCACAGTGCCGCCTGAGGCTGCGGGAAATTCCCGCCGGCAAGCGCACCAAAGGGGCGGATATTGGGCGACTGGTGAAAGAGGAAGGCGCGCGCCAGATGGTGGCGGTTCCCGCCGGTTGCCGGGTGATTGCCCTGGAAGCCACAGGGAAACAAATGAGTACGCAGCAGCTCTCTGCAAACCTGGAATCTCAATTGGCAAGGAGTGAAGATCTGGCCTTGCTGATCGGCGGACCGGAAGGATTGGCGCGTGAATGTGTTGATAAGGCTGACGAGGTGTGGTCCCTTTCCCGTCTAACGTTGGCTCATCCGCTTGTCAGGGTAGTGCTGGCCGAACAATTGTACCGCGCCTGGAGCATCATCAGCCACCTGCCGTATCATCGATAAGTACGGATACGAGCGGCGAGTGGCGCGAACAAGAGGGCCGAAGATGATTTAGAGCCAGCCCTCCAATCCTTATTGTTATCTTGCTTATTTGGAATTTGACGCTTGCTTCCTGATACAAAAATTTACCTTGCCTCGGCAAGCCCGCGCCGGCAGGAATTGCTCCGCCAACTGGGCATCGAGTTTGAGATATTTCCGGCGGAGATTGCTGAAGTAAAACGGCAAGACGAAAGCCCGGAGGATTACGTCACGCGCATTGCGGCAGACAAGGCTCGGTTTACGGCCGACCTCATCAAAAAACGCAATTTGCCGGTGTACCCGGTGCTGGGCGCCGACACCGAGGTGGTATTGGATGGGGATATTCTCGGAAAGCCCCGAGATCGTACGCATGGGATGAGAATGCTGCGACGTCTCTCTGCAAGGACCCATGAAGTGTTGACGGCCGTTACCCTGTGGTATCAGGATGCAGAATACTCGGCACTTAACAAAAATCTTGTTACCTTCGGTTCATTGGCTGATGATGAGATTCTGCGTTACTGGGAAACTGGTGAGCCGACCGACAAGGCGGGCGGTTATGCGATTCAGGGACACGCAGCCGCATTTATTGCGCGCATAGAGGGCAGTTATTCTGGAGTTGTCGGCCTGCCTTTATATGAGCTTCGCCGCTTGTTAGAAAAAATTGGTCGCTCCCGGCATCCTGCCTCTCGCGACACTTGAACTTCCCTGTACATCGGAATGGGACGAACGTGAGTGAAGAAATTCTGATCAATGTGACACCTCAGGAAACCCGTGTGGCGGTGGTGGAAAACGGCGTGCTGCAAGAGGTGCATATCGAACGTGCCCGCCATCGCGGGATCGTCGGAAATATTTATAAGGGCAAGGTTGTCCGGATACTGCCAGGCATGCAGGCGGCCTTCGTGGATATCGGCCTTGCGCGCACCGCTTTTTTGCATGTCTCCGATATCCACGTTCCCCCAGGCGATGTACAGGGGCGTACAAGTGTGATGTGCAGGGATGCACAAATGCCGCGAGCGCAGGATGCGCAGGAGCGGCGCGCGGGAGGCACGACTCCAGGGATGGAGGAGGTAGAATCACGTCGGGAGCAGCGATCGAGGATGCCGGGAGCGACCAATGGTACCGGCAGTAACCATCAGCGGATCCACGAGCTGTTGCACGAGGGCCAGGAAATCGTCGTGCAGGTGGTTAAGGATCCACTCGGCAACAAGGGCGCGCGTCTGACCACTCATATTACGCTCCCGGCACGTTACCTCGTGTACATGCCCTACACATCTCACATAGGCATCTCGCAAAAGATCGGTGATGACGCCACACGTCACCGTCTTCGTAGTTTGATCAGGTCGGCGATGGAGGAAGGAGATGAAGGCGGTTACATCCTGCGGACACTGGCCGAAACCGCGACGGAGGAGGAGTTCAAGACCGATATCCGCTACTTGCGTCGTGTCTGGTCGGCATGTCAGGAACGTATCAATACCGCCCTACTTGGCGCACTGATTCATGAAGACCTTGTGCTTGCGATTCGCACTATGCGCGATCTCGTACGGGAAAATATCGAGAAGATACGCATTGACTCACGTGAGACCTTTACAAAAGCGCGTGAGTTCGCGCATGAATTCATTCCCGAGGTCGAAGACCGCATCGAGTATTATCCGGGGGAGCGGCCGATCTTCGATTTGTATTCAGTAGAAGATGAAATACAAAAAGCCCTGGAACACAAGGTGCTGCTCAAATCCGGCGGCCATCTTATTTTCGACCAGACCGAGGCCATGACAACGATCGATGTGAACACCGGTACCTACGTCGGCAGGAAGAATCTGGAAGAAACTATTTTTAAAACCAATCTCGAGGCGGCGCAGGCGATTGCAAGGCAGCTTCGTCTTCGTAACCTGGGCGGCATGATAATTATAGATTTTATCGACATGGCGGTTGCCGAGCATCGGCGTCAGGTGTTGCGTGCCTTGGAAAAGGCCTTGGCCCGCGACCGCACGAAGGTTTATATGGCGGAGATGTCCTCACTCGGCCTTGTGGAACTCACTCGCAAGCGTACTCGCGAAAGCCTGGAACGCGTACTCTGCGAGTTTTGCCCGGTATGCGAGGGGCGCGGTATGCTGAAAACGCCACAGACGGTGTGTTATGAAATCTTTCGCGAGATCCTGCGTGAAGCCCGCCAATTCGGCGCCGATGAATATCTGGTTCTGGCCTCGCAGGTTGTCATTGACCTTCTGATTGATGAAGAGGCCCCGAGCCTGATGGGGCTGCAGGAATTTATTGGAAAATCCATCCAACTCAAGGTAGAGCCGTTTTATTCGCAGGAACAGTACGATGTGGTTTTGATGTAAGGGATCATCCGCGCTCGTCGAATTTAACAACACGAAACTTCTTGCCGTTTCGTCAATCGTATTTTGTACTTCGAACGCCTCCCGTTAGATCGCATCGGCCGATAAAGTATTAAAGTATGTGCGTCCATTCTTCATAAGCCCAGACTCGGTTTGCCGAGGTTGACGTGGATTTATATGTTTCCTTTCATTTTTGTCGGAATGCGGCAGAATAACGATATGCAGATATCCAACAAACCGGTGCAGGCAGACTGACCATATCGATGAAAAGGAAACTCCACAGGTATGCCATCCATATTGGTCGTGCAACGCTGCATGTGGGCCGCTGGGCATGGTATGCAAGCGCCGGTGTCCTGGCGTTGGCTGCGGTTGTCTTTACGCTCGCGCGATTGTTGTTGCCCGGGCTGGCCGAAAAAAAGGCGGACCTTGAGGAATATTTAAGTCGCAAATCCACCTACGAGGTACGCATAGAAAAGCTCGGTACTTATTGGGACGGCCTGTCTCCCGGTTTGCATGTTCAAGGGTTGCGGGTTTTTGCCAAGGACAGCTTGCGGCCCGCCATTCGTCTTGGCGATCTCCGCATCAGTCTGGCATTGTTGCCGTTGCTGCAAGGTGATGTGGTTATCAACAGTCTGGTGTTGAGCAAACCCAGACTGGCATTCGAGCGGCTGGCCGACGGGCGTTTCAGAATTTCCGGTTTTGATCCGATTCGCACCGGCAAGCGCAACGGGGATGAGAAATTCGTAAGCTGGTTGTTCAAGCAGAAAAGGCTGGTGATCAGGGACGGCGAGCTGCAATGGTTCGACCACATGGATCCGGCGGCGGCCCTGTACCTGTCACGCGTGAACATGGATCTGCGCAATGCCGGCGACCGACATCGCCTCGGAATCAGCGCTGTCTTCCCCTCCAAGGTCTGCCGGGACTGCTCCCTGATTATGGATATCACCGGGAACCCTTTAATCAACCAGAAATGGGGTGGAGATATTTATCTGCGCGCCGCGGGTCTGAATTTGAGCGCCCTGCCTCTGATCGCACGGGAAAAAATGCCTTCCGCCTTTAAGGGAAAATTTAATGTTCAGTTGTGGACGAAATGGAAAAAAGGGCGCCCGCATTCCGTGCAGGGCAACATGGCTGTTTCCCGCCTGAGGTTGCCGATTCCAGGCTTGAAGACGCCAGTGTTAGTCCGACAATCCAGCGCCGAAGTGAATTGGCGGGGAGGCGTGGAAGAGTGGCGCTTGGAACTCAGGGATCTAATGCTCGGTTTAAGCCGCCCCTCATGGTCGGCCGGTCTTCTGCGCATCTCTCATGGACCCAGCAAGAGTTCGGTACAGGTCGGGTATCTTGATATCGATGACCTGGCCGGCTTTATCAGCAATATAAAAAAGGAAAACAAGTTCCTAAAATTCTGGGCCAGCGTGAAGCCCGGAGGCGCGGTCAATAATCTTAAAATCGACATGACGGGTGCCTGGTCGGCGCCTGAAGATTTCTCGCTGGAAGCGGATGTTGCTCGTATAAAGTTTCGTCCTTACAAAAAATTTCCTGGAGTTCAAAATTTAAGCGGCCGGCTTGTCATGCGGAAACGATCAGGCGAGTTTTATTTGGATTCGACGGATTTCGTCCTTGATTTTCCGCGTGTATTTCGTTCCCTCATTGATGCCAGGCGCGTCAGCGGCCGTGTAAACTGGGAGAAAATGGCCGATCATTGGCAGATAAAAGGCAATGATTTGCGCGTGATCAGCGATGATGGCCGGGGTATCGGAAAGATGATGTTACGGGTTCCGGTGGACCGAACGAATTCGCCATTCCTGAAATTACGCGTGGATTTTAATGACGGTAACGGCGCGCACGCCAAGCGTTACTACCCCCCTCGTTACCTCTCGCCGCGTACGCTGGCCTGGATGGAGTGGGCGTTTGCCGGCGGTCACATTACCTCGGGATATCTGGTTTATGAAGGAAACACGCGGGAATTCCCGTTCCGTGACGGTAACGGAAGATTTATTATCCGCGGCCATGTGCGTGACGGCGTTTATAACTATCTTCAGGGGTGGACGCCCATCAAAAAGATTGAAGCCGATGTCATAGTTAATAATAACGACATACTGGTAACCGGTTACGGAAAAATCGGGGAGCTGGACCTGAATCAGGTGGTTGTGCAGGCACAGTTTTCCGCTGGTGCCGATCGCCGTAAAGGTCCGGGCGCGGGAAGGGCAAGGGCGGCCATCGTCAAGAAGAAACGAAACGTACGGGTGAGCGGAAAGTTGTTGGGTCCGGTAAACGAAGCCCTCAAAATCTTACGCGGAATAGAACCTGAAGAGGAAAGGGAGAAATGGGCAGGATATATTCCTTCAGGTCTGCAGGGGACAGGAAACGGCTCGCTCAGCCTGAACCTTTCTATACCGGTGCCGAATCCGGAGGGGGTTGGTATAAGAGGAGAGTATCGCTTTCTAAACGGCGGCCTGATGTTTTCTGGGACCAAGGTCGGGATCGACGCAATCGAGGGCCGCGTGCAATTTACCGAGGCCGGAATTCAGAGTGGAAATCTTCGCGGTAAGCTTTTGGGCGAGGATATGGTGCTGACGGCGATGCATGAGAAGGGGAAATTTCTGGTTCACGCCCAGGGAAGAATTACCGCCCACGGTTTTGTACATGCCCTCGCCCCCCGCATTGCAAAACACGTCATCGGCGGCGCTGACTGGTATGCAACATGGCGATCCAGCAGGGGGAGGGGATATCTTAATGCCCGTGTGGAATTGCAGGACATCAAGACCAATCTTCCTCCACCGCTCAACCGGCCTAAAGGGATCGTGGACAGGAACCTCATCATCAAGACCGAACTGGCCGGGCGTAACCGCCATATCATCTCACTGGGTACCGGCAACAGGATTCGCGGCAAACTTGTTTTTGACCGCCGGAATAACATTTGGGGTTTCAGCAGGGGGCGCATCGGTTTTGGCGAGAAACGCACTATATTGCCGAAAGGGAAGGGATTGCATTTGGGCGCGCGCATTGATGCGGTGGATATTGATCAATGGTGGCCCCTTTTGGGCGATGGCGCCGGGAATATTCCGGATTTTCTCACACGTATCAGCGCGCAATTCAAATCATTTGATATGTTAGACCGTCGATTTGGAAAGCTTTCACTCGATATGACCCGTGAGAAAAACGGATGGAGCAGTGTGATCAGGGGTACAAGCGCTGTTGGCAAGGCCCGGATCATAAAGAAAAAGTCAGCGACCGAGATTTATCTGGACCTGGCGCGCCTAAGATTGCCCAATAAGAAACATCGAGGCGAGGATACAGATGTTGATCCCCGAAAGTTGCCGACGCTGGGTATTCGCAGCAAGTCCTTCCAGATGAGAGGCAAAAAAATGGGCCGACTTGATTTTTTGGCTAGGCCCGTTAATGACGGATGGGAATTCGTGCGCCTGAACATGACGCGTCCGGAGATGAAGCTTCGGGTAAATGGAAAATGGCGGATTCGCGCCGGAAAACATGCCAGCGTGTTTGATATCACATTCAACAGTTCGGATATGGGAAAGACCATGGAGGCGTTCGGCGTCCCGGATCAGATGGCAAAGGGCAAGGTGGAAGTCAAGTCGACGCTTTCTTGGGCCGGTTCCCCGACGAATCCCAAACTTGCAAAGATCGACGGCAAGATCGAGCTCACGGCAAAAAAAGGGCGTTTCCTGAAGGTTGATCAGGGCGCCTCGAGACTCTTTGGGCTTTTAGACCTGAGTTCCATCGGGCGCTACCTAGTGCTCGATTTCAGCCCCTTGTTCGGCAAGGGATTTATCTTCAACAAGATTGAAGGACACATTTCGGTCGAGAGGGGAAATGCCTATACCCGTGATTTTACTATCAGGGCCCCCTCCGCCAAGCTCGCTATTGGTGGACGCATTGGTTTGGTCGAAGAGGATTACGACTTGGTGTTGAAGGTGCAACCCCGGCTGAGCGACAGCCTGACGTTAACCAGCTTAGGGATATGGGGCCCCCAGATCGCCGTGGCGGTGTTGGCGATCCAGAAAGTTTTCAAGAAACAGATCGCCGAGGGTACCCGTGTCACTTATGTGGTTAAGGGACCGTGGGACGACCCCAAGGTGATCAAGTCTGTAGAGAAAGAAAAACCAAAAGCCGATGCCAAAGAGACTGAAACCGAATCGGATGAATAGCACATTCACATTGTTTCAATGATATGCTTGTCCGCATGCAGCGGATCTTTTTATTTTTCTTTATTTTGTTTTCTTCCATCCTAGCCGCAGAAGGTAGGGATACCTTCTCGGCAGAGGGGGGAATGCCGGGAGTGACGATTACCGCCGAGCAATGGGCGCGGCCCCGCGACGGCGACGCGATGAGGCGCCTGCCCGGCCTAGACCGTCTGGTCAGTGATTTTGACAGGCAGCCGGATGGCCGACTGCTGATCCGGCATGGGAGCGGCGATGAGGCGATACTTTGGGCGGAAGAATTGCGCTCCTGGCTGGTGGCTCTGGGGATCCCGTCAGCGCGGGTCAGGCTGGAACAGGTACCGGGCATCAGCAATTTCCTCATGCTTGAGGTTCGCAGCTATGGGAGCAACCCATGAGCCGGGTGGCGGTGGTGCAGATGGCCTCCGGGCCGCAGGTGTCGGCCAATCTGACCGAAGTCGCGCGCCTGATTGCAACAGCGGCCGCCGAAGGTGCAAAACTGGTGGCATTGCCCGAGAACTTTGCCCTCATGCCCATGCAGGAGTCCGATCGTCTTGCGATCGCCGAAGCGGACGGTCGCGGTCCCCTTCAGGATTATTTGTCGGATAAAGCACGGGAACATCGCGTATGGCTGGTCGGCGGCACCATTCCTCTGAAGGCGACGGAGAAAAACAAGCTACGCGCCGCCTGTCTGTTGTTTAATGATCGCGGCGAACGGGTGGCGCGGTATGACAAGATGCATCTCTTCGATGTCAAACTTGAGAATGGAGAACACTATCACGAATCAAATTTCTTCGAAGCCGGCGAGGAAACCGTCGTGGCCGACACGCCCTTCGGCAGGATGGGACTTGCGGTATGTTACGATCTGCGCTTTCCTGAGTTATTCCGGCGCATGCTGGATCAAGGCGCGGAACTGTTTGTCGTTCCGTCTGCGTTTACGGCGCATACCGGTCGGGCGCATTGGGAGACCCTGGTGCGGGCGCGGGCGATCGAGAACCTGGCCTATGTCATCGCTCCTGACCAGGGGGGCTACCATGTCAACGGGCGGGAAACCCATGGCGACAGCATGATTGTGGGTCCCTGGGGCGAGGTGCTGGACCGGCTCGCCCGTGGATCGGGCGTGGTGATCGCCGATTGCCCTTCTGAACGTCTGCAAAACACTCGGGAGAGCCTCCCAAGCATCCGGCACAGGAAGATCCTGGTATGAGCGGCGGGCTCGAACAAGCCAGAAAGTCTCTTCTTGATCCCGCCGGCATCGGCGAAGGCGAGCTTGAGCGCTTGATGGCGGACCTTATGACCGGCCGCATGGATTATGCCGATCTCTATTTTCAATACAGCCGGCATGAGTCGTGGTCGCTGGAAGAGGGCCGGGTAAAGTCCGGCAGTCACAATATCGAACAGGGTGTGGGCGTGCGCGCGGTTAGCGGGGAAAAGACGGGTTTCGCCTATTCCGATGAGATCGTGATGCCGGCCCTGTTGGAGGCGGCGACGGCGGCGCGCGCGATTGCACTTCAAGGGGGGAAGGCGTCCGTGCCCATAACCTGGCGAAGTGGGGCCGGGTTACGGCTCTACGAACCCACGGATCCGCTTGCCAGTCTTGCGGATGACGCCAAGGTCACCTTGCTTGAGCGGGTGGAGGCGGAGGCGCGCGCGCAGGACCCGCGGGTCAAGCAGGTGATGGCGAATTTGGCTGCCGTGCACGAGGTGATCCTGGTCGCGCGCAGCGACGGCGTGCTCGTGGGCGATGTGCGCCCGCTTGTGCGGCTGAATGTCACAGTGATCGTGGAACAAAACGGCCGGCGCGACCAGGGAACGGCCGGCGGCGGCGGGCGTTTTGCATACCAGTATTTTCTGGATCATGACATGGCGCTCGGTTATGCGCGTGAGGCGGTGCGCCAGGCCTTGGTCAACCTTGAATCCATAGAAGCGCCCGCGGGTACGCTGCAGGTGGTGCTGGGACCGGGCTGGCCGGGCATCCTGCTTCACGAGGCCATCGGCCACGGTCTCGAAGGGGATTTCAATCGCAAGGGCACCTCGGCCTTTGCCGGGCGTATCGGTGAGAAGGTGGCCTCGGAGCAATGTACGGTGGTGGATGACGGGACGCTTCCTGACCGGCGCGGGTCCTTGAATGTGGACGACGAGGGCACGCCCACGCAACGGACGGTCCTGATCGAGAACGGCGTTCTTAAGGGCTATATGCAGGACACGCTCAACGCGCGCCTGACGGGAACGGCGCCGACCGGCAACGGCCGGCGCGAATCCTATGCCCATCTGCCAATACCGCGCATGACCAACACCTACATGCTTGCCGGTCAGTACGACCCGGTGGAGATTATCGCCTCGGTCGAGAAGGGTCTGTACGCCGTCAATTTCGGCGGCGGCCAGGTGGACATCACCTCGGGCAAGTTCGTGTTTTCCGCGAGCGAAGCCTATCTGATCGAGAAAGGAAAAATCACCCGTCCGGTCAAAGGCGCGACCCTGATCGGCAGCGGTCCGGAGGTGCTGACCCGCGTGGGTATGGTGGGCAACGATCTCAAACTCGATCCGGGCGTGGGAACCTGCGGCAAGGATGGACAGAGCGTGCCCGTCGGGGTCGGCCAGCCCACCCTGTGCATCGATGGGCTGACGGTGGGAGGTACCCAACGACGTGAAGGACGCACAAGTGTCGCGGGCGCAGGGACGCGCAGGAGCGACCGACGTGAATGAAGGACGCACAAGTGTCGCGGGCGGTCGCTTGCGGCATCCTCGGCAACCGCTCCCTGCGTTGCTCTACCTCCTCCATCCCTGGAGTCGTGTCTCTCGCGACACTCGCACATCCCTGTGCATCGCAGGGACGCGCAGGAGCGACCGTTGACCGACGCTTCCCTGGAAGGGAAAGAATCCGCGATCGTGTCGGGACGTGCGTCTTTGACGGGGCAAGCGGGGCGGCAACGCCTCGCTGATCTTATCGATGCGATATTGACAGAAGCGAAAAGACAGGGGGCGAGCAGCGCCGAGGCGGCCGTCAATCTTTCGCAGGGCCTGTCATTGACCGTGCGCCTGGGCGAACTGGAGACCGTGGAGCATACCCGCGACAAGGGGCTCGGGGTGACGGTGTATTTCGGGCAACGAAGCGGCTCCGCCAGCACCACGGATTTTACCCCGGCCGCCTTGCGTGACACGGTGCGCGCCGCCTGCACCATCGCCCGATACACCGCTGAAGATGAATGCACCGGCCTCGCCGACCCGGATCGGCTGGCGAAAGATCCTCAGGACCTGGATCTCCATCACTCGTGGAATCCGAAGATGGAAGCAGCGATCGAAGTGGCGCGGTTGTGTGAAGACACCGCGCGCCGCCTGGATCCCCGGATCAGTAATTCAGAAGGGGCCACGTTATCAACACACGAAGGGCTTGAAGTCTACGGCAACACCCACGGTTTTCTCGGAGCGGTTGCCGCCACACGCCACAGCCTGAGCGCGAGCGTCATTGCCCAGGACGAAAAAGGCATGCAGCGTGATTACTGGTATACCGTTTCACGAATGTCATCGGGCCTTGAGACGCCTGAGGCGGTCGGGAAACAGGCTGCCACGCGCGCGCTCAAGCGCCTGGGGGCGCGTAAACTTTCCACGAGGCAGTGTTCCGTTGTCTATGAAGCGCCGGTTGCCGCGAGTCTTTTATCGCATTTTGTCAGCGCGGTGAACGGCGGCAATTTGTACCGGCAGGCGTCGTTTCTGCTGAATCACATCGGCAAACCAGTATTCGCCGATCATGTGCATATTCATGAACAGCCGCATCTGAAAGCGGCCCTGGGCAGCGCCGCGTTTGATAGCGAAGGCGTGGCGACCACGCCCCGTGATCTGGTCAAGGACGGCGTCCTTGAGGGCTACGTGCTCGATTCCTATTCAGCGCGCAAGCTCAAAATGCAAGCGACGGGCAACGCCGGAGGTGTGCGCAACCTTACGATTGAACCCGGAGACCGGGATCTGACCGGCTTGCTGAAGCAGATGGATACCGGATTACTTGTCACCGAACTCATCGGGTTCGGCGTCAATATCGTGACCGGCGACTATTCACGCGGGGCGGCGGGTTTCTGGATAGAAAACGGCGAGATCCAATACCCGGTTGAGGAAATCACCATCGCCGGCAACCTCAAGGAGATGTTCAGGAGGCTGGTAGCCGTCGGAAATGACGTGGACACACGCGGTAATATCCGCACGGGCTCCCTTCTGCTGGATAACTTATCCGTGGCAGGAAGCTAGGTAGCGCAACAGAGACATCCTCCAGGTTACGGCGGTCTGATTTCCTGCGCCGCCGTGATGCATAACAGTCTCTCGATGTCTTCTTCACATCCCGGCCGTCGGTGGGATCTCTTTCAGTGTGACGCGGGCCGTCCCTGGCCCGCGCCCTTCGGGCGCACTTCGTGCGCCCAATTTCTCTCCCGGAGAAATTGTCGCCGGCCAATTGGAAAATCAGTCCGTGTTTCCAATTAAAAAGACGGGCGGTAATAATTCGGTAATGCTAAAATCCGCTGACTCGCGCTGCACTGGCAAGCGCGGCCCTCTACCATAGGCGTGCTTGAAGACGGATGGAGCCATGGCCACGGTGCGTGAACAAAAAGAATCTGATCGCCTGAAATGGCTCCAGACCGCTTTGGAAGAGGGCGCCTCTGACAAAGTCCGCGATATCCTGGCCGATCTTCATCCGGCGGACATCGCCAACCTCCTCGAAAGTATCCCGCCGGAACAGCGCCTCCTTGTTTGGGCCCAGGTTGACAGCCGGCTTATCGGCGAAATCCTCCTCGAACTTCCTGAGACGGTACGCGCCGACCTCGTCAAGCTGATGGACGACAAGGCGCTGGTCGCCGCGGCCAGGGCGCTCGATACCGATGACATAGCCGACCTTATCCCCGAACTTCCGGATGAGGTAATCGCGGAAATCCTGTTCGCCCTGGACAAGCAGGACCGGCAGCGACTGGATGCGGTGCTTTCCTATCCGGAGGACACGGCGGGTGGCCTGATGAATGTGGACGCCGTGACCGTGCGGGAGAACATCACCCTGGAAGTCGTGCTGCGGTATCTGCGCCGGCGCGGGGAATTGCCGGAATCCACCGACAAACTGTTTGTGGTGGACCGGAACGATCGTCTGCTCGGCACGCTGATGATCTCGAAGCTATTGACCTCGGATACCGCCATGCGCGTTTCTCAAATCGTGGATCACGACGGCGTTAAGTTCACGGCACTGACACCGGCCAAGGAAGTCGCCGCCGCCTTCGAGCGCTACAACCTGATTTCGGCGCCGGTGGTGGACGAAACGAATCGCCTGCTGGGACGCATTACCGTTGACGACGTGGTGGACGTCATTCGCGAGGAAGCGGACCATTCCGTAATGGCCCCGGCGGGTTTGAGCGAAGAGGTGGATATCTTCGCGCCGGTGGCGCGCAGCAGCCGCGATCGCGCCGTGTGGCTGGGCGTCAATCTGGTCACGGCCGTGATCGCTTCCTGGGTGATCGGCCTTTTTGAACAGACCATCGAGAAGGTGGTGGCGCTGGCGGTCCTGATGCCGATTGTGGCGAGTATGGGCGGCAATGCCGGAACCCAGACCCTGACGCTTGTGGTGCGCGGCCTGTCCCTGGGCACCATTACCGACAGCAATGCCAGGCGGCTGTTGATCAAGGAACTGATGGTGAGCGGGTTGAACGGCCTTTTGTGGGCGCTGCTTGTGGCCCTGGTGGCCATGCTCTGGTACAACAATTTTTTGCTGGCCCTGTTGATCGCCCTGGCGATGGTGATTAACCTCGCATTTGCCGCGCTTTCTGGGGTCACCATCCCGATTCTTGTGCGCAAGCTGGGCATTGACCCGGCGCTCGCGAGCGGGGTGATCCTGACCACTGTGACCGATGTGGTGGGTTTCTTCGCCTTTCTGGGTTTGGCGACCCTGTTTTTGGTTTGACGCAAATCCTGGCGCCACTATGAAGGAGGACCGGGAGGATGGTGAGGCACGTGAAACGCGCCCGCCAGAGTTGCCGCGCAAGGCTTAAAATCGACCTTTTATCCGGAGATTTTGCTGCGCGCGCGCGGCTGTGCCATATTTATACAGGAAAGCAGGAAGTGTGGAGTCTTTATTGAAGGAAAGCAACATGTTACCAAACGTTCTGCAGTTAATGACCCAGGCCATCAAGGAAAAGCGTTGTGTGGCCGTCCGCTATCACGATCAGCGCCAAATCCGGGTGCTGGAACCCCACGCGATTTATACCGATGAGCGTGGGGAACTTGTTTTGGACGGTTACCAGACACGAGGATATTCGGCTGCCGGTCGCCCGCCGCCTTTCTGGCGGCCGTTTCGCCTGAAAAAAATCACCGCCGCGTCGGTGCTCAAGGAGACCTTTCAGCCGCGTGCCTCTGAGGGATTCAGCGCCAACCGCCTGAAATACCAGAATGGCATGGTCGCGATTGTACAGGACAATCGCCCCGCCTTTGTCTATCCCACCCAGAACACAGAGATGGGGCCGCATTTACCCGAAGGCCTGCGCCGCAATTAAGCAATCACGCGGTGACGCCTTGGGGATCAGGCAGAGCCGCTTTCGTTCAACGTATTGATCAGCGAATGCACTTCCCGAATGTCGCGCCGTTTCAGTACCCGGCGCGAGAAGTTCGTCAGCGTCTTCATGCTGCTTTGGCGAACGACCTTTTTGACCATCAACAGGGTTGCCGGGTGCATGCTGAATTCGGTCAGTCCCAGCCCCAACAACAGTCGCGTATAACGCGGGTCCCCCGCCATTTCGCCGCACATCGCAACGGGGATGCGTGCCGCCTTGGCGGCCTTGATGATAAGGGATATCAGGCGCAGCACAGACGGGTGTAGCGGGTCATAGAGATAGTTGACCGCATCGTCGACGCGGTCGATCGCCAGCGTATATTGGATCAGATCGTTTGTGCCGATGGAGAAAAAGTCCAAGTAAGGCGCGAACAGATCGGCGGAGACCGCCGCCGCCGGCACCTCGATCATTCCACCGACGGGGATTCTGGGGTTGAAGCTCTCACGTTCACGTTTCAATTCGGTCTTGGTTTCTTCAATCAAATCAAGGACACGAACCAATTCGTCCTGGCTCGACAGCATGGGAATCATGATCCGTACCTTCCCGAAGGCCGAGGCACGCAGGATGGCCCGCAGTTGCGGGCGAAATAGTGAGGTATCGTGCAGGCACAGACGCACAGCACGCAGCCCCAGTGCCGGGTTGACGGTCACGGCCGTGCTTGCCCGCCCGCCATCTACTTGCTTGTCCGCGCCTAGGTCGAGGGTCCGTATGGTCACCGGTTTTCCCGCCAACGCCCTTGCGACTTTTACATAGGCCCGGAACTGCTCTTCCTCGCTCGGCATGCCCGCGCGGTTCATGAACAGAAACTCGGTGCGATACAGGCCGATTCCCGCGGCCCCGGCTTGAATCGCGGCTTTGATGTCCGCCGGTAGCTCAATGTTGGCGAGCAAGGTGATTCGGCGGCGGTCCCGTGTGATGGTGGGGCTGGTTCGCAACCGGTGTAATTCCTTCCGGAGGTGGACAATTTCCCGTTGCAGCCGGCGGTATTCGGCAATGGTTTTTTTGTCCGGACTGACGATCAGGACCCCGCGCTTGCCGTCAACGATCAGATCCTCACCGTTTCGGATGTAACGGGTGGCCCCGTGCACCGAAACGATCGCAGGAATCCCCAAACTGCGCGCCAAGATCGCGGTGTGAGAAATCGGTCCACCCATGTTCGTGACAAAGGCGCGTATCTTTTTGTGTTTAAGGACGACCGTATCCGCGGGGGTGAGGTCATTGGCGATGACAATTTCCCCGGCGGCCAATTGTTCATGGTCGTCGTAATTCTGCATCATAAGGTTGCGCTGGATGCGTTCGACCACCTGGTTGACGTCGGTCTTTTTGTTCCGCAGGTAGGGGTCGTCCATCTGCTCGAACATCCTGCTTAGCAGATCGCTTTGAGTCTTGAGCGCCCACTCGGCATTTCGCTGCTCGTCCCGTATGGCGTCGGTGGGGGCCTGACAGATCATCTTGTCCTCAAGAATGAGGAGATGGGTGTCGATAAAGCTTGCCGCCTCGGAAGGCGCATTCTCCGGGATGTCGTCGCGGATACTGTTTAACTGCTGGCGGGCGTTCTCAACCGCGCGGGTGAAGCGGGCGATTTCCGTGTCTATGAAATGCCTGGGGAGCATGTACTCTGGGACTTCCGGTAGACCCCGTTGCAGCACAAAGGCCTTGCCGATACTAACGCCGTCGCTGACGCCTGTGCCATGCAGCGCAAGCACTACTCATCTTCTCCAAAACAATTGCTGATCAGTGTCGAGAGGGCCGCGACGGCTTTGCTCTCATCCTTGCCGTCGGCGCACAATTCCAATTCGCTGCCCTTTGCCACAGCGAGCATCATTATTCCCATGATGCTCTTGCCATTTACCTCTTGGCCGTTTCGTCTCAGGCTGATCTCGCTTTTGAATTCAGACGCCAGGCTGACAAATTTGGCCGACGCGCGTGCGTGCAAGCCAAGCTTGTTGACAATGGCGACCTTCTGGCACCTCATCTGCCGGCCTCTTTAATGTCGGGGGAGCTGGCGGCGCACACAATCCCACCGCAACCCCCGCTCAGCGCCTTGTCGATCAGATCATCCATACCAAGATTGCGGTAGTTGAGTACACGCAGCAGCATTGGGAGGTTAACGCCGGTAATAAGTTCAATATGGCCTCTTTGCAGCCGTCGGCAGGCTATATTGGTATGGGTTGCGCCGTAGATATCGGCAAGGATCAGAACGCCATTACCAAGATTGACCTTGCTTAAATATTGTTTGATGGTGTTTTCAATCTGTTCCGGTGTCTGACTGTAATCGACTCTCACCACTTCAAGCTGTGGAGGTCTCCGGCCGAACGTGTGTTCAACTGCTTCGATCATGCCTTTACCGAAGTCGCTTTGTGCAAGTATTAATAGACCAATCATCCGAGCTCCCGATGGCGTATCTGTATTTTCATGCCTTTGGCGGAAAAGAAGTCCGCCAGTTTATTTACAAAATAGACTGAACGGTGTTGCCCCCCGGTGCAGCCAATGGCGATAGTCATGTAACTGCGGTCTTCACGCTGGAAGCAGGGAAGCCATTTTTCCAGGAATACGCGCAGTTCCACAAACATCTCCTCCACCTCATCATATTGTTCCAGAAACCGGATTACCGGTTCATCCAGGCCGGTATAATTGCGCAATTCCTGCTGCCAGTATGGATTCGGCAGGCAGCGGACATCAAATACATAGTCAGCATCCAGCGGTGTGCCGTGCTTAAACCCGAAGGATTGAAATAATAGCGTCATTCCCGCAGTCTCCGCACCACGGGCGAAACCATGCACTTGCATGCGCAATTCATTGGGGGCGGTGTGGGTGGTGTCAATACGCAGGGATGCCCCGAAAGAAAGCGGTTCAAGAAGTTTCTTTTCCAGACGTATGGCCTCGATCAGTGAGGTATTGTCGTCGAGCATGGGATGTCTGCGCCGTGTCTCCTTGAAGCGTTTGATTAGAATGGATTCCTCTGCATCCAGAAAAATGATCCGGTATTGGATTCCAAGGGAATGCAATTGGTTCAGGCTTTTTGGAACTTCGTCAAGAAAGCTGTGATTGCGCGCGTCAATGCCTATAGCGGAATTTTTGACGGGATTCTTCTTGGCGCTGATGAGTTGTTCGGCGAAATGCGGCAAGAGCGCGGCAGGGAGGTTGTCTATGCAGTAAAAACCAATATCTTCCAGGGCCTGAAGGGCGATGGACTTTCCTGAGCCCGACAGCCCGCTGATAATGAATAGATTCATTGGGTGGGTTTGCGGCGCGCCTTTCTGCGCTTCGCTGGCCGCTCCCCGCGTCCCGCCTCCCGCGGTACTCGTACGTCCCTGTACATTGTCCTGCTCCGCTTGAAAGGCCGGGGCTCGCCCTTCTGCGTTTCGCTTTCCTGCTCCACTTGCAGGACCGGGACTGGCCGTCCATGGCCAGCCCGCTCAGCGGGAGAAAGGTTCACTGGACCTCTCTCCTGTTCCGCTTCGCCCGTGGCGAGCCCGTTCGGCGGGGCAACGGTCCACCGGACCGTTGCCGAAGTCCGCCTCACCCCTGGCCCGCGCCCTTCGGGCGCCGCTTGCGCGGCGTCCAAATTTGCTCCAGGCAGATTTGTCTCGATAAGCGCTTGATGCCGTTTTATGAAATCCTCGATTGTATCGATTCCCCACACCTGCAGAATATAAGATCGAGTCGCGGCCTCAACCAGTACGGCAAGATTGCGCCCCGGGGCGACGAACAAAACCACCTCCGGGACGTCGACATTTAATATGGTACGTGTCAGCTGATGCGCGTGGAGTCGATCGAGTTTGTGCAGACGCTCTTTATGCATTTTCTCCAGACGCACGATCAAATGCAGCTTCTTTTTATGTCTGACAGCGGTTTCACCAAACATGAGCCGTATGTCGAGAATTCCCAGGCCGCGTACCTCCAGATAGTCAGACAGGCTCCCGGGACATTGTCCGACAAGCACATCCGGCCCTACGCGGATGAATTCCACGGCATCGTCGGCGATCAGGCGGTGATTGCGGCTCAAGAGTTCCAATGCCAACTCACTCTTGCCGATACCGGCTTCACCGGTAATCAACACACCCATTCCTATGACTTCCATGTACACCCCGTGCACGGTGATCCGGGGAGCTAGCGCCCGCGTGAGGTAGTATTGAAGATAATCAATGATCACGGGGCTGGAGAGGGGGGAGGAGAAGAGAGGCAATTTATTCTTGTCGGCCTCTTTAATTAGATCCGGTGCTACCTTTTTATTGGTATTTGCCAATACGACGGCAGAAGTTTTATTACAGGAGAACATGTTGTGAATGGTATTCGTTCGTTCCCTTACTTTGAGCTTGTTTAGGTATTTATTTTCAACCCGGCCGATCACTTGAATCCGGTTTGGGTGTACAAAATTGAGGTGTCCAACAAGGGCCATGCCGGGAAATTTTGCGGTAGCAAGCTCCAGCGGACGATTACCGCCAGCCTGTCCGGCTATCCAGTTAAGTTTCAGCGCGCCGGACAACGCCTCAAACAGATCGTTTGTGGTCAGGGCGGGCGTCATAACGTATCAGGGTCAATCGGTATCCAGTCGTGCGAGGCGGGAATAAAGCTCTTCCGGGCTTCTCGCTTGGAGTAATTCCTGGCGGAAAAGTTCGTTTCTGAAAAGGCCCGCAAGCCCAGAAAGAATACGCAGGTGTTCTTCGTTGGCATTTTCCGGCACAAGCAGCGCAAACACCATGTTGATGGGTTTGTGATCTATTGAGTCATAATCCATTTCATTTTCAAGTGTGGCAAAGGCGCCCACAGCTCTTGTAAGCCCTTTAAGTCGTCCGTGAGGCAGAGCCACCCCTTCGCCGATTCCTGTACTGCCAAGACGCTCACGCTCGATCAAAGCGTGGAATGCGGCCTGTGCATTCAGTTCCGGTTCATCCTCATGCAAAAGGGCGCTGAGTTTCTCAAGAAGACGTTTTTTGCTGGATGCCGGCATGGAAGGGGTAACGCGTCCAGGGGAGATAAGGTCATGTATATGCATTCAAGTAATTCAACTAATCAGGATAAAGCAATCATTTAATTTTACGCGCATACTCGGAAAATTATCAGAGATTATTATGTCCTCTGTTTTTTTAGCGCTCCGCCGTTACGATGGTGACTTGTGGTTTTTTCCTTGTGCTTGAGTACCTGTCGATCCAGTTTGTCCGCAAGCGCGTCGATCGCCGCGTACATATCGGCACCGATAGCATTGGCATGAATCGTAGCGCCTCTGGCATGAATGGTGGCCTCGGCTTTGTGCCGGTTTTTCTCTACGTGTAGAACAATATTTGTAATAGTCATGTGATCAAAATGTTTCTGAATGCGCGTTATTTTTTCGGATGCATAGTTGCGTAAGGGTTCGGTAATTTCCATCTGATGGCCGCTTACCGTAATTTGCATGGTCACCTCTCTGGATTGATTAAATAAGTGATTTTCTCTGGTTGGAAGGCGGAATATTCATCGATTCGCGATACTTGGCAATTGTTCTTCTGGCAACGTTAATCCCCTGCTGCTCAAGGATTCCGGTGATCTTGCTGTCGCTGATTGGTTTAGACGGGGATTCGCTTTCCACCAATTTCTTAATAAGCGAACGGATCGCGGTAGCCGAGCAGGTTCCACCATCGACAGTAGCGACATGGCTGGAAAAGAAATATTTCAGTTCGAAAATCCCGCGCGGGGTCAGCATGTACTTGTTGGTGGTCACGCGCGATATCGTGGATTCATGCATTTCGACTGATTCGGCGATGTCATGCAGCACTAGAGGCTTCATGGCCTCTGGGCCGTGATCAAAGAATGTCCGTTGTCGGTCTACGATTGTGCGTGCGACCTTGAGCAGCGTCTCATTACGGCTGTTGAGACTTTTGATGAGCCAGCGCGCCTGTTGCAAGTGATCCTGTAGATAGCGGTTATCCGAGCTGGAATCTCCACGATGGATCATTTTTTCGTACAGCTGGTTAATGCGCAGTCTCGGAGAAACCTCGCCATTGAGTTCAGTGCGCCATATGCCTTTAAATTTCCTGACGATGATATCGGGGACAATATAGTTGGCCTGCGTCGCTTGCACGCTGCTGCCAGGTCGCGGATTAAGCCCTTGTATTACATGGATGGTTTGCTGAAGCTCCTCGGGTTGTAGTTTCAATTGGCGCCGCAACTGGGTGTAGTCCCGGTTGGCCAAGAGTTCCAAGTATTCCGGTTTCGCGAGACGCGTGGCTTCCTTTAGGTAGGGCATGCCTGCGTCCAGGTTTTTGAGTTGGAGTTGCAGGCATTCGCTTAAATCGCGCGCCCCGACCCCCACTGGATCAAAATTCTGTATCTGGTGCAGCACTGCTTCAATTTCATCCAGCTCGGGCTGGGCTATGTCCAGTTTGTCTTGTTCCGAGGGCGTTTTACCCTCCCCTTTCCCAAGCATCAATTGAATTTCCTCAAACTTGCAGCTGAGGTAGCCGTCTTCATTGATTGCGTCAATCAATGCCGTCGCGATCTGTCTGTCGGTATCCGAGAAGAGGGTCATTTGCATCTGCCAGATCAGGTGGTCGCGCAGCGTTAACGGCAGACTGTTTCGCGCATCAATATCGGGCAGGGAATCATCATTTACGCGCGTGGAGCTCGTCATCGGAAGATCAAATCTTTCTTCCCAGTCACTATCATTCGTTGTTTCTTCGCCAATCGAGGCGTTTTCGAGTTCGACGTCCGCGGCTTCCAGACTCTCGCCATCCGAGGATTCATCAGCGCCGTTCGATTCAGTGGACCCCTCACCGTTGTCCTCATTTTTTACGTCGGTGGTTTCTTCTTCACTTTCTTCCAACAAGGGGTTGCTTTCCAGCGCCTCCTGGATTTCCTGCCGCAATTCAATGGATGAAAGTTGCAGCAGACGAATGGCTTGCTGCAGCTGCGGGGTGATAGTGAGATGTTGACCTAATCGAAGGTCAAGTGACTGCTTCATGGCGAGACTGTGTATTTTCTAAAACTCAATCAGCGTGTATCGCTGGCCCTGGATAATTTACACCTTGTCTTTAAGTTTAGTTCATTTATCCTTGGAAAGAGCCGCGACTCTGGTGTCCCCTTGCCCGTACACGGCACGAGGCTGGAGCTACGCTTAGAGACGGAAATCCTCACCCAAGTAAACTTTTTTAACATCATCATTATACAGAATATTATTTGGTGTGCCCGCCGTCAGAACCCGGCCCTCGCTCAAGATATAGGCGCGGTCGCAAATTTTAAGCGTCTCTCGTACATTATGGTCGGTAATCAGCACCCCAATTCCAAGATTTTGTAAGTGTTTGATTAGATGCTGAATCTCGATGATCGAAATCGGGTCGATGCCGGCAAAAGGCTCATCGAGAAGCATAAATCGGGGTTGGGTGGCCAAGGCGCGGGCGATCTCCACACGACGGCGTTCTCCACCGGATAGGCTGATGCCGAGGGTTTTACGACGCTCAGCGATGTGCAGGTCTTGCAGCAATTTATCCAAAATATGCTCGCGCTCCGTGTCTGTCAGTTCCGGACGCGTCTCGAGAATGGCAAGGATGTTTTCCGCCACCGTCAGGTGACGAAACACGGAAGGCTCCTGCGGCAGGTAACCCAACCCCAGGCGCGCACGCCGATGCATGGGGAGGTGACTGATGTCGGCGTCATCCAGGTTGATTGCGCCGCTGTCCATCGGCACCAGGCCGACAATCATATAAAAACACGTGGTCTTACCGGCCCCGTTGGGACCGAGCAAGCCCACGATCTCGCCGCTTTGGACCTCCAGCGATACATCCTCGACGACCTGGCGTCCTTTGTATTGTTTGCCGAGCCGGCTGGCGGAAAGGACGCTCATGGGACGGGTGACGGCTGAGACGATTGTTTATCGGGCCTGATCACGGCAAAGACACGACCGTTTGAGACGGCATCGCCTCTGGCGCTTAGGCGTTTTTCATTCATATTGTAATGAGCGATCCTGCCATTGAATACATCGCCACCCTGGCGAAAGGACACCTCACCGTAAAGATCCAGTAATTTCCGGATTGCATCATATTCCGCGCGGCTTGCCGTAGCATGGATGCCCTCTTCATTGTCCAGTCGTTCATGAAAGGTTACGGGATTCCCATAGGCTTCGATAAATTCCGTTTCGTTGTTACGCGTGCGAACTATGAGCCGATCGGCATTGATTTGTATGTTGCCTTGTTTGAGAGACACGTCTCCGCGATAAAGGGTCACACCGGTTTTTTCATTGTGTTCTATTGAGTGGGCATTGATATAAACGGGTTGATCTTTATTCTCCTTGGCCGCATAGGCGGAAGGCGAGAAAAGAGAAAAGAGAAAAGAGAAAAGGAAGAAACAGATTGCAATTGTGATGCGCGCCTTTCTGCGCTTCGCTATCCTGCTCCGCTTGAAAGGCCGGGGCGCGCCATCCGTGGCACGCCCGTTCGGCGGGGTAACGGTCCACCGGACCGTTACCGAAATCCGCCTCACCCCTGGTGCGCCCCCTTCGGGCGCACTGCGTGCGTCCAAATTCGCTCCCGGCGGATTTGTGTGAGACATAATACTTTTCTCTTTGTTCTTGTATTTCTTCTCTACCACGTTACTTATTCAGGAGTATTTTCATTCTTTCGGCCTTGATTTCTCCACCCGGACTGCCCGGATCCCGGCCGCGGGAGACACGGACATTCCCGCGCATGATGATCTGGCTGGCGTCGTTTGACAGTTGTCCGGTGGCGGCCCGAGTATGCAGCGGGGCGCCGCCTTCGCGATACTGTATCAGATAGGGTTGTTCCAGATCGGATGTGCCGTCATCAGGGTAATGCGCGAGCCGCTTCGCCTTTAATACATATTTTCTGCGTCCCCGTTCATTCATGACGAAGGTGGTGAAATTTTCGATCGTGTAGTCAGGATCATGGCGCGTTTTGCCGTCGAACGGTGCCTCAGGTGTAGTGGCTTTCTGGGACAGCCACCACGTCCCACCGGCAAGCAGCGTCAATAAAACGGCGATTGTGATTTTTTTCGCATCCGGCATTATGTGCGCTTCTTCTGCCCACTGTTGTTTGTAATGAGATAAGTCTGCATTTCCGCGTCATAGGCGCCCTGAGCATACAGAATCAATTCACATATCTCGCGCCCGGCGCCGTAGCCCCCGGCGCTCGGGGTTATCCAGTGAGCGTGTTTCTTAACAAGCGGATGCGCGTTTTGCACCGCCACCGCGAACCCCACCCGCAGCATGATGGACAGATCCACCACATCGTCACCCACAAAGGCGGTTTGGCCGGAATGAAGCTCAAGCGCGTCGAGGAGTTTCCGGTAGACAGGAAGCTTTTCCAGACATCCTTGGTAGACGTGCGTGATCCCGAGGTCCTTCATGCGATGTTCGACTACGCGCGAGGTACGGCCGCTTATGACGCCGGCAGCCACCCCGTTGCGCTGGAGCATTTTGATGCCATGGCCGTCCAGGGCGTCGAAAGATTTGTATTCCTGACCGTCATCGCCCAGGGTGAGTCGCCCATCCGTCAGTACACCGTCGACATCGAACAGCACCAGCTTCACCTTCGCCGCGCGCGCGAGGACCGGGGGTTCAACCTCGAAAGGGAGGGTGAGGAGTGAGGGGTGGAGTCCTAAATCGGTATCCCCTTCGCTGCGGGTTTTACCGCCACCGGCTTCAGTTTTCCAGCTATCTTTCTCCTTACTTTTCACCCCTTCCCCCTCACCCCTCACCAGATTACACCACGCCCGCACGGAGCAGGTCATGCATATTGAGCGCGCCGACGACGCGTTTGTCATTGTCCACGACGAAGAAACCGTTAATCTTCAGTGAACGCATAAGCTCAACGGTCTCCGCCGCAAGCCGGTCTGCGTGCGTGGTTTTCGGGTTTTGCGTCATCACGTCTGAAACCTTGGCGGTATGTACGTCTACGCCACGGTTCAGGATGCGACGCAGGTCGCCGTCGGTCAGGATACCACTCAGGCGACCTTGTTTGTCGGTTACGCCCGTCATTCCCAGTCCTTTGCCGGTCATCTCGATCAGCGCCTCACGCAATGAAGCCTCTTCTGTCACGAGTGGTATGTCCTTGCCGGTGTGCATGATGTCGCTGACATAAAGCAACAAGCGCCGGCCCAGCTGACCGCCGGGATGCGCGCGGGCGAAGTCTTCTTCGGTAAAGCCGCGCGATTTAAACAGCGCCACGGCGAGGGCATCCCCCATGGCCAATGTGACCGTGGTGCTGGAGGTGGGCGCAAGATTTAGCGGGCACGCCTCCTTTTCAACACCGACATAAAGCACGGCATCGGCTTGTTTGGCGAGGCTCGATTGGGTATTCCCCGTCAGCGCGATCAGTTTTACCCCGAGGCGCTTGATGATGGGAAGAATGGTCAGGATCTCTGTGGTTTCACCGGAGTTGGAAATCGCCAGCACCACATCGACAGGCGTGATCATGCCGAGATCGCCGTGACTCGCCTCGCCGGGATGCACGAAAAACGCGGGCGTGCCGGTGCTCGCCAATGTTGCGGCGATCTTGCCGCCGATGTGGCCGGATTTGCCCATGCCGCTGACGATGACGCGCCCGCGGGTAGCGCGGATGATCTCACAGGCGCGGGTGAACTGGTCGTCTACGTGTTTTGCCAGCGAGGCGAGGGCCTTGGCCTCGAGTTCGATAACGGCGCTCCCGAACTGCCGAAACGAGGGGGGTTTAGTCATGCTTCGCTGTTTCAGGGGGTATAGGGTAATCTTTCGATCCAGTATATCAGACATCTATAAATATCCTATGGACTCGTCTGCGTTTCACAACATCTTGATACTGCTGGGCGTGGCGGTGGTGCTGGTGGCGCTGTTTAGTTACCTGCACTTGCCCCAGATTCTGGCGTATTTGTTTGCCGGGATACTGGTCGGGCCCTATGGATTGGGGTGGATTCCGGATACGCAAGAGACGCGTTATCTCGCCGAGTTCGGACTGGTGTTTCTCATGTTTACCATCGGCCTGGAATTCTCGCTTCCCAAGCTCATGGCCATGAAGTCCATCGTAATCGGGCTGGGGGGCGCGCAGGTGTTGATCAGCGGTCTCGCGTTCGGTGCCGTTGCCTGGTGGATGGGTGTATCAATCGAAGGGGCGATCGTCATCGGCGGCATCTTGTCGCTTTCCTCCACGGCCATCGTCATGAAACTGCTGACCGAGCAACTGGAACAAACCTCGCGCCATGGAAGGCACGCCTTCGGTGTCCTGCTGTTTCAGGATTTGGTGGTGGTGCCGTTTCTGATCCTTATCCCGGCGCTGGGCGGCGATGCCGAGGGATCGGTATTGGCCACGCTCGGCTGGGCGCTATTCAAAAGCGCCGCCGTCCTCGTCGTAATCTTCCCGCTTGGACGTTGGCTGTTGCGCCCGCTTCTCCACGAAGTGGCCACGGCGCGCCAGCGCGAGTTTTTTATGCTGACGGTTCTGTTGGTGACACTCGTCGCGGCGTGGATCACTGATCAGGCGGGGTTATCGCTCGCACTCGGCGCGTTTCTTGCCGGCATGATGCTGGGCGAGACCGAGTACCGGCATCAGGTCGAGAGCGACATCCTGCCGTTTAGAGACATTTTGCTCGGCCTTTTTTTTATAACCGTCGGCATGATGTTGAATCTTAACGTGGTGCAGCAGTGGTGGCCGTGGATTCTTGCGTATCTGGCGGCGATCCTGGTGTTTAAGACGGTTCTGATCATGGGTTTGGGAAAGCTTTTCGGCATGGAGACCGGCGTGGCGCTGCGTACGGGACTGGTGTTATCACAGGGCGGCGAATTTGGATTCGCGCTGCTGCTTCAGGCTAGGCAGTATCAGGTTCTTGACGGCGATGCCGCGCAGATTGTGTTGGCCGCAGTGGTGTTGAGTATGCTGGCGGCGCCGCTGGTCGTGCGGTACAACGGACGTTTAACCAAACTTCTGGTGCCGCGTTACACCCGCGTTCGGGAAAGCAACCTCGATACGATTCGCGCCGAGGCGGGTGAGACACAGGGCCATGTCATCATCTGTGGTTATGGTCGCAGCGGCCAAAATATCGCCTGGATGCTGGAGCAGGAAGGCATACCGAGTTTCGCGCTGGATCTTGATCCGGTACGCGTGCGCGATGCCCGCGACGCCGGGAAATCGGTGGTCTATGGCGACGCAACGCGCCATGAAGTGTTGGAGGCCGCGGGCCTGCGCCGCGCCAAGGCGCTTGTAATCAGCTTTAATGATGTTGCCTCGACCCTCAAGATTCTTGAGAGCACAGGCCACTTCCGGCCGGATATGGCGGTGATCGTGCGTACTATGGATGATGCCGATCTGGATCGACTGAAGGCGGCGGGGGCGACCGAGGTGGTGCCGGAAAGCCTGGAAGGCAGCTTGATGATGGGGTCGCACCTGTTGTTACTTCTGGGTGTGCCGGTGTCGCGCATCGTGCGGCACGTGCGCGATGTACGCGGCGACCGCTACCGCATGCTGCGCGGCTTCTTCCACGGTGAAGACGTGTTTGAAGGAAAGGGCCCGGATGCCTACCGTGAACGGTTGCATTCCGTGACTCTGCCGCCCGGCGCCCACGCCGTCGGTAAGTTGCTGGCGGACCTACATCTGGATGAGGCGAACATTGTCGTCAGTGCCGTGCGCCGCGGCGGTATCCGCGGCCCGCAACCGGCGCCGGATACCAGGCTGGCCGCGGGTGACGTGCTTGTGCTCTTCGGTACGCCGGAGTCGTTGGAAGAGGCAGAAAAAATTTTGCTCGAAGGTTGAGCGTTAGACGTCAACGTTATGCCGTCTGGAAATTAATTTAAGGAAGTTCTGATTTATTGATTGTTCACCGCGGAGAGCGCAGAGGACGCGGAGGAAAGCGAAGGAAAATTAACGAAAAATCCTCTGCGATCTCTGCGTACTCTGCGGTGAAAACTTATATTTCAGAGGTTTCTTAAGGTCGTTTGTAGTTTTATGATGCTGGAAAATCAACCAGACAGCGCCGCGGAACCGATCATGGTGGGCGCCCGCGGCTGGGAGCACCCGCAACGGGCGGGCGGGTTCTATCCTGAAGAATTGCCGGCGGATTGGCGCTTTGCTTATTACAGTAATTATCTGCGAAGCGTGTTGGTGCCGTCGGAAACCTGGGAAGGCACAGGAATCGAGGAAGTGCGCGAATGGGCCGAGGACAGTGACCCCGCCTTCCGTTTCGTGTTGGAATTGCCCGCCGTACTCTCACGCCCTGCGCCGGGAGAAGTGGTACATGGATGTACCGTTTACGGAGCTGAGGACGCAATGGAGCGCCCGCTGAAAGATTTTCTGGGAATGATCGAGCCGATTGCCTCTCAGACAGCGGGATTCTTGTTGCGGATTCCGCCGGAAGCCACGCCCGATCGGCCGTGGCTGGAGCGTATGCTGATCGCGCTCGGTGCCAGGTATCCGCTGTGCGTGGATTTGCCGACCCCATGGTGTACGGAGGACGTGTTGGAGTCGCTGGCGCGGCACGGTGTCGGTGTGTGCTGGCACCCCGAAAGGGAACCGACCCTGCGCCCCGGTGGGCGGTTGCTGGTGGCCTTCTCGTGGGAAGGCGCCCCACGCGTACAGCGGCGGATTTTGGGACAGCTGATACAATGGCAGGGCGAATCAGGCCAGGCGGCATTGTTTTTCGATACCGGAGAGACTGCCGTGGAACAGGCCAAGCAGGCACGTTTAATCGCGGAATTATTGGATGCATAATGACAGGGCAATAAGGGATGCTTGAGCACTGATATATGGAGTCAGCCGCCCCAAAGACAGAACATCTATCGACGAAAGGAGCAGCCGATGGTTGATGAAAAAGTTTACCCGGTTCCCGCGCAGTTCGCCGAACAGGCGCTGATTGACGAGGACACCTATCAGGAGATGTATGCCCGCTCGATCTCGGATCCAGAGGGTTTCTGGGCGGAGCAGGCCAAGCAGTTCGTCAGTTGGTTCAAACCCTGGAAAAAAGTCTCGCAATGGGATTACAAGAAAGCCGTCATCCAATGGTTTGAGGGCGGCAAGCTCAATGCCAGTTACAATTGTCTCGACCGGCATCTCGATCAGCGCGGTAACCAGGTTGCCATCATCTGGGAAGGTGACGATCCCGCTGTTGATAAAAAAATCACTTACCGCGAATTGCATGAACTCGTATGTAGGTTTGCGAACGTGTTGAAAAGCCGCGGCGTGAGAAAAGGGGACCGGGTATGCATCTACATGCCCATGATCCCGGAGGCAGCGATCGCCATGCTTGCCTGTGCGCGGATCGGCGCCGTTCACTCGGTGGTGTTCGGCGGTTTCTCCCCGGAATCTCTCAAGGACCGCATCCAGGATTCCGATTGCCGTGTGGTCGTCACCGCCGACGAAGGGGTTCGCGGGGCGAAGAAAGTGCCGCTCAAAAGCAATACCGATACGGCGCTGCAAGACTGCCCCGATGTACACACTGTTCTCGTTGTCAAACACACCGGCGGCAACATTGCTTGGAATGAAAGCCGCGATGTCTGGTACCACGAGGCCATGAACAATGTTTCCGCCGACTGTCCGGCGGAGGAGATGGACGCTGAAGACCCCTTGTTTATCCTTTATACTTCGGGTTCGACCGGCAAGCCCAAGGGGGCGCTGCACACGACCGGCGGTTACCTGCTCTACGTCGCGATTACCCACAAGTATGTCTTTGACTACCACGACAACGATATTTTCTGGTGCACCGCCGATGTCGGCTGGGTGACCGGCCATTCCTATATCGTCTACGGTCCATTGGCCAACGGTGCCACCACGCTGATGTTCGAGGGCGTTCCTACCTATCCCTCGGCGTCCCGTTTCTGGGAGGTCGTGGACAAGCACCAAGTCAATATCTTTTATACTGCGCCGACCGCGATCCGCGCCCTGATGCGGGAGGGCGATGCGCCGGTGCAACGCACGAGTCGCAAGAGCCTGCGCGTGCTCGGCACGGTGGGCGAACCCATTAACCCGGAGGCGTGGGAGTGGTACTACCACGTGGTGGGCGACGGCCGTTACCCGGTGGTGGATACCTGGTGGCAGACCGAAACCGGCGGAATACTCATTACACCCCTGCCGGGCGCCACCAAGCTCAAACCGGGCTCGGCCACGCGCCCGTTCTTCGGCATCGCACCGGCCATTGTGGACAATGAGGGCAAGGTATTGGACGGTGCCTGCAGCGGCAATCTGGTGATTACCCGTCCTTGGCCGGGACAGATGCGCACGGTGTATGGCGACCACCCGCGTTTTATCGAGACGTATTTTAAAACCTATCCCGGCATGTATTTCACGGGCGACGGCGCGCGCCGTGACGCCGACGGTTATTATTGGATCACCGGGCGTGTGGATGACGTGCTCAACGTGTCGGGGCATCGGCTCGGTACCGCCGAGGTGGAAAGCGCGCTGGTGCTGCACGACGCTGTCGCCGAAGCGGCGGTGGTGGGGTTCCCTCATGATATTAAAGGTCAGGGCATCTACGCTTACGTCACCTTGATGAACGGCACCAAACCTACTGAAGAATTGCGCAAGGCGCTTGTTAACCTGGTGCGCAAGGAAATCGGGCCCATTGCGTCGCCCGATATCATCCAGTGGGCGCCCAGTCTGCCCAAGACCCGGTCCGGCAAGATCATGCGCCGCATCCTGCGCAAGATCGCGGCAAATGAGCTTGATAAGCTTGGTGACACCTCGACGCTCGCCGATCCCTCCGTTGTGGAAGAATTGATCAGCAATCGCGTTTATCAATAAGAAACGTTTATTTTGGAAATGAATAGACAGGATTAACAGGATAAAACCAAAATAAAACAGACGGGATTTGCGAGAGAAAAGACGTTACGTATCTTGAGTAGCTAGTAAACTTTCTCTGACGCGAATAAAATATCCTGCCTGCAGGTTCATCTGTCGTCGATTTTTGTCGAGCTAATAAACATAAGGAAGCCGACTTGAGCCAGTCCCCCGCCAAACCAGACAGCGATGTCCTGGTGGATATTCAGGATCTGCGTTTTTGCCGCGGCAAGCGTGTGATTTTGGATGGACTGACGCTCCGCATTCCACGCGGCAAAGTCACTGCTATCCTCGGAGGCAGCGGTACCGGCAAGACCACCCTACTGTATCTTATTGGTGGGCGGCTTAAACCCGACGCAGGCCGCGTTATTGTCGATGGCATATCGGTGCCGGATTTGAGCACCAAGGCGCTTTTTGAATTGCGTAAGCGCATGGGCATGTTGTTTCAATCCGGCGCGCTGCTTACTGACTTGGACGTATTTGAAAACGTCGCATTCCCGATTCGGGAACATACGCGTTTGCCGGAGCCCATCATCCGCAATCTGGTTCTGTTGAAACTTGAATTGGTTGGATTGCGCGGTGCGCGCAATCTTATGGTGATGCAGCTTTCCGGCGGCATGGCGCGGCGCGTGGCGCTGGCGCGCGCCATCGCACTCGATCCCATGATGGTGATGTATGATGAGCCGTTCACCGGGCTCGACCCGATTTCCATGGGCGTCATCGTCAAATTAATTCGGGAACTGAATGATGCGCTTGGAATGACTTCCGTGGTGGTGACACATGACGTTGCTGAGGCATGTTCTATCGCCGATTATGTCTATTTGATTGGCGACGGCAGAATTATCGCCGAGGGCACATCCCAAGAGATGCAGCAATCACAATCTCCGGAGGCGAAGCAGTTTATGAACGGCCTGCCCGATGGCCCCGTGGCCTATCATTATCCGGCCAACGATTATACCGAGGACCTGTTGCAGGGGAACGAAAGATGACCGCTCTCCGCAATCTGGGCCAATGGGCGTTGTCCACCATTGAAAGACTGGGCCGCGCCAGTCTGTTCTTGTACCAAACACTGGATGGATCTCGGTATCTTGTCGGCCGTTTCGGTCTGGTGATTCATCAGATTTTCGCTGTGGGTGTGTTGACGCTCTTGATTATTCTGGTATCCGGCCTGTTTGTCGGCATGGTGCTGGGTTTGCAGGGTTACAATACCCTGGTGGATTTCGGGGCCGAGTCGTCTCTCGGCCTCGTGGTGGCAAAGGCCTTGACGCGGGAGCTGGGCCCCGTGGTCGCCGCGCTTTTGTTCGCCGGGCGCGCCGGGTCGGCCCTGACCGCCGAGATAGGTCTGATGAAGGCCACCGAACAACTGGCCGGGATGGAGATGATGGCGGTGAATCCCATGACGCGGGTTATTGCTCCGCGTTTTATCGCCGGTCTGATTTCCATGCCGCTGCTCGCCGCCTTGTTTACGGCCATTGGTATCCTGGGTGGACATTTAGTCGGGGTTGGTATGATCGGCGTGGATGCGGGTGTCTTTTGGTCACAAATGCAAAGTGGTATGGATTTCTATGATGATGTCTTAAACGGTATTATAAAAAGCGTGGTATTTGGGTTTGTGGTAACCTGGATCGCCGTATTTGAGGGTTATGACGCTGTGCCTACCTCGGAAGGCGTCAGCCGCGCGACGACGCGTACCGTGGTGCACTCGTCACTGGCGATACTGGGACTGGACTTCATTTTGACTTCATTGATGTTTGGAGAAGTTTGAGATGACGAACAATAAAACGCTGGAACTATGGGTCGGTCTGTTTGTAGCCATCGGCATTCTGGCATTGGCCATGCTGGCATTCAGGGTGGGGAATCTGGGTACCACCAATGTGGTCGACGGCTACAAAATCAAGGCGCATTTCGACAACATCGGCCAGCTCAAGATCAGGGCCCCGATCACGCTTGCCGGCGTGCGCATCGGCCGAATTTCCGATATCACCGTGGACGAGGATTACTATGCCGCCGTGACGCTTAATATAAGCGGTAATTATCGGAATTTGCCCACAGACACCAGCGCCTCCATCCTGACCTCGGGCCTGCTCGGCGAACAGTACGTGGCCCTGGAACCCGGGGGCAGTGAAGAGTATCTAAAGGAGGGTGATACCATTCGCCTGACTCAGTCGGCGCTGGTGTTGGAGAAACTGATCGGGCAGTTTTTATTCAGCAAAGCGGCCGAGTCGGACAAAGGCAAGTGAAGCCCCGTGCACAGCGCGGTTTGTCGGCATAAAAGGAGCCTGATATGAAGAAGATGCTTGCGATAATTATGGTCATGTCCGTGCTGATGCCCGGTTTATCCCTGGGGGCGATCATGCCTGACCAGTTGGTACGGGATAATACGACTAAAATTATCGCGCTGCTTAAGGCCAACCGCGCAGCCTATGAAAAGGATCACAAAAAACTCTACGCCATGGTTTATAAGGAGGTCCTGCCCCATTTCGATTTCAAGGTCATGTCGAGAGCGGTATTGGGACGCTACTGGCGGCGCGCAAACGAAGACCAACGCAAACATTTCGCGCATGAGTTTCGTGATCTGTTGGTACGCACCTACGCCACGGTGCTGCTGAAGTATACCAATGAAAAGATTATCTACCTCCCTTTTACCGTTAAGCCGGGCAGCAAGACGGCGGTGGTCAAGATAGAGGTTAAACCGGCCGGCGGAGGGCCGAATATTCCCATCCACTACAGTTTTTATAACAAGGATTCTTCGTGGAAAGTTTACGATGTCACCGTGGATGGCATAAGCCTGGTGACCAATTATCGCAGTACCTATGCGAACCGGATAAAAAATGAGGGAATTGATGCCTTGATTGCGAGCATGGCGGCGGCGAATAAAACCAAAGCCGGGGGGTCCGGCAAAAGCGCGAAAAACGAGGCGCGCGCCAAGTGAATGCCGGTGCGCAAGCACACGCGGATGGTTTTGTCACAAGGCACGACGGCACTTTTGCAATCAACGGCCTGCTGACGTTTGAGACCGTGCCCGAATTTCTGGGCAATACCTCCACCTGGCTCAGCAGCGACTCCGATATGATCACCATAGACATGAAAAATGTCAGCAAGGCGGACAGCGCGGGCCTCGCGCTCATGGTGGAGTGGCTGCGCCAGGCGCGTGAGGCCAAGCGCCGCATCCGTTTTGTTAACATACCGGAACAGCTAAACCATCTGATCCGTGTGAGTGGGTTGCAGCAGGTCTTTGCAACCAGGTAAAGACAGTCAATACATGTCCGATGCGATTACGATCGCGGGCCTGAACAAACGCTATGCATCCGTCCAGGCCCTTAAGGATGTAAGCCTATCCGTTCAACGTGGCGAGTTCTTCGGGCTTCTCGGCCCGAACGGCGCCGGCAAGTCCACCCTTATTAATATCATCGCGGGCCTGACGCGTTTCGATTCCGGGACCGTTACCGTGCTGGGGCGCAATGTGGTTACGGATTACCGGTTTACCCGCCGTGAAATCGGCGTGGTGCCGCAGGAAGTCGTGTTCGACCCCTTTTTTAATGTGCGCGAGGTGCTGAAAATCCAGTCCGGTTATTTCGGTCTAGGCCGCACCAATGACGCGTGGATTGAGGAATTGCTGCATGTATTAATGCTCACCGACAAGGCCGATGCGAACATGCGTTCACTCTCCGGCGGTATGAAACGCCGGGTGATGATCGCGCAGGCCCTGGTGCATAAACCCAAGGTCGTCGTGTTGGACGAACCGACTGCCGGTGTGGATGTCGAGTCGCGCAAGTCGCTGTGGGCCTTTATTCGTCGGTTGCACGACCAAGGCCATACCATCGTTCTTACCACGCATTATCTTGAAGAGGCCGAGGCGCTATGCGAACGCATCGCCATTCTCAATCACGGCGAGTTGGTGGCGCTGGACAGTAAGCGGGCTTTGTTGGCGAGAGGGATAGGTAAGACCATGCGGTTATGTATTACTACGGAAAATCCGATAGGCGTGCTGCCGGATGCCCTCTCACAGAAGGTACGAAGGCGGGAGGGAAACTGCATTGAACTGCAACTGCAAAAGGATAGCGATTCTATTATCCAGGTATTGGATGCGCTGCGTACACATGGGGCCGTGATTACGAGTTTTGAGATAGAAGAAGCGGATCTGGAAGATGTGTTCGTGGAACTGACACACCAGCCTCAGACATGAATGCACTGGGTCTTTACACGCTGTTCTACAAGGAAGTGCTTCGATTCGGCAAGGTGTTGCTGCAGACTCTGATCGCGCCGGTGATCACCGCGCTCTTGTACCTGCTGGTGTTCGCCCAGGTGTTGGAGGGCCGGATGGAGGTATTCGATGAGGTCAGTTACACTGCTTTTCTCGTTCCGGGGCTCATGATGATGTCCGTTATCCAGAACGCCTTTGCCAACAGTTCTTCCAGTCTTATCCAGTCCAAGGTGACCGGCAATCTTGTCTTTATACTGCTTGCGCCTTTGTCACATCTGGAATTTTTTCTTGCATTTGTGCTGGCATCAGTGGTGCGCGGTTTGATCGTAGGCTTGGGCGTCTTTGCCGTCGCCGTCTTTTTCGTGCCCGTGCCCTTTCACAGTATCGGCTTATTGCTTTTGTTCGGGTTCCTGGCGAGCGCGGTACTGGGGACCCTGGGCATGATCGCCGGTATCTGGGCGGAAAAATTTGATCAGCTCGCGGGTTTCCAGAACTTTGTCATCTTGCCGCTGTCTTTCCTGAGTGGGGTATTTTATTCCATTCACTCCTTGCCCGATTTCTGGCAGGTGTTGTCTCGCTTTAACCCCTTTTTTTACATGATTGACGGCTTTCGTTATGGGTTTTTCGGTGTCTCTGACGTAAGTCCGTTATTTAGCCTGTCGGTTGTGGGGTTATCCTTGTTGATTCTGGCCGGCGTCACACTGTTCATGCTGAAGACAGGCTATAAGTTGCGTGATTAGTAGGATAAAGGTTTTTTTATATGGCGATGCGGCATCTTGATGCGCCCCCCTTGAAATGCGCGTAAACGGTCAGATAATTAATATTCACTATGATACAGCCAGAAGACATCAAACAGATGATTGAGCGGGGATTGCCCGGTGCGCGCGTTACGGCCAGCGGTGACGGGCACCATTTCGAGGCGGTGGTTGTTTTCGAGGGCTTTGTTGGAAAAAACATGGTACAACAGCACCAAATGGTTTATCGAACGCTGGGTGATAAAATGCGGGCTGAGATCCATGCGCTTTCCCTGCGGACACTGACGCCGGAAGAATACCAGGCGCAAGCATCGAACACTAAACAGGGAGCAACATGAGGTAGCAGATATGAACGTTCAGGATAAAATCAAGCAACAGATCGCATCGGACAAGGTTGTGCTTTACATGAAGGGCACGCCGCAGTTTCCACAGTGCGGATTCTCGGCGAAATCGGTGGAGCTGTTAAAGGCCAGTGGCGCGAAATTCAGTACCTTTGATGTGCTGACGGACCCCGACATTCGCCAGGGAATCAAGGGGTATTCCAATTGGCCGACCATCCCCCAACTCTACATCAACGGCGAGTTTATTGGCGGGTGCGATATCCTGACTGAGCTCTTCCAGAAGGGCGAATTGCAGCAGATGATCGCCAAGACCAAGTAATCGGGTTTTGCAACACCTGCAGTGATCGAGCACGGCTGCCGCAGTGGCAGCCTTGTTTTTTGGGCGCTGTAATTTTCATACCAAACTCCTCGCTCGACCAAGCAGCCGAAGGCCCGGCTGCAGAGGAGGCGTTTATTTTACACGTTGTGTTCCACCTGCTACCTTAACCTTTCTAATCCTTCCTGCCGTGGATGAAACAAAGCGGTGTTTGTCATCTGAATAATGGATAGATTGATTGTTAAAGGCGGTGCCCCCCTACGGGGCGAGATCCGGATCTCTGGGGCCAAAAATGCCGCGTTGCCGGTGCTGGTGGCGTCTTTATTGACGGGCCAGCCCCTGCGCATTGGGAATGTCCCGCACCTGCAAGATATCACCACGACCATGGAACTCCTGGGTCGCATCGGTGTGCGTCTGGTGGTGGACGAAAAGATGGTGATTGAGGCGGATGCGGCTGATGTGACTTCCCTGCGTGCGCCGTATGAATTGGTCAAGACCATGCGCGCTTCCATATTGGTGCTTGGCCCGCTGCTGGCGCGTTTTGGTGAGGCCGAGGTTTCCATGCCGGGAGGCTGCGCCATCGGGTCGCGACCGGTCAATTTGCATATTAAAGGTCTGCAGGAGATGGGCGCGGAGGTCGAGCTGGATGGGGGATACATCCGGGCGCGCGCCGCCAGGCTCAAAGGGAAACGTATATTTATGGACTTGGTGTCCGTCACCGGCACGGAAAATATTATGATGGCCGCCACGCTGGCGAAAGGAACAACCGTCATTGAAAACGCCGCGCGTGAACCCGAGGTTGTGGATCTGGCCAAGTGCCTCACAACAATGGGTGCGAAAATTCGCGGTGCCGGCAGTGATGAGATTACGATTGAGGGCGTGGAGCACCTTAATGGTGGGTATCATGAGGTGATACCCGACCGCATCGAGACCGGTACTTACTTGGTCGCCGGGGCGATGACGGGCGGCAGCGTGCGTCTGCGTAAGGTGCAACCGGAACTGGTGGTTGCCGTAATGGACAAATTGAGAGAGGCCGGCGCCAGGATTGATACCGGACCGGACTGGATCCAGCTCGATATGCAGGGCAAACGTCCCGGCGCCGTGAGCGTGCGCACCGCGCCGTATCCGGCGTTTCCGACGGACATGCAGGCGCAATTCATGGCGCTTAACAGTATTGCCACGGGCAGCAGCTCGGTGACCGAGACGGTCTTTGAAAACCGCTTCATGCACGTGCAGGAGTTGCAACGCATGGGCGCAAATATCGAAATGAAAGGCAACACGGCGTTTGTGCGCGGGGTGAAGCGTCTGTATGGTGCGCCGGTGATGGCGACCGACCTTCGGGCGTCGGCGAGCCTGGCGCTCGCCGGACTGGTGGCGGAATCTGAGACCATTGTCGACCGTATCTATCACATCGACCGCGGCTACGAATGTATCGAGGAGAAGCTGGCGCAACTGGGCGCACGCATCCGGCGCGTGCAGGGAATAAGTTTCTCGGATGCCGCTGGCGCCGACGAAACAGAGGTACCGGAACCGCGGCCAGGAAAACAAACGGCTTGAATTATGTCCACTGTATTAAACACCGGTCGCTCCCGGCCTCCTGCCTCCCGCGACACTCGTTCGTCCCTGAACATCGCTCTGTCCAAGGGGCGGATCCTGGAGGAGGGACTGCCTCTGCTCGCCCGGGCCGGTCTTGTGCCCGCAGAAGACCCTCTTAAAAGCCGCCGCCTGATCCTGGACACCAATCTTCCGGATGTGAAACTGACCATCATCCGCGCCGCCGACGTGCCCACTTATGTGCAGTTCGGCGCCGCCGATCTGGGAATTGCCGGTAAGGATGTGCTCATGGAATGTGAGGGCGACGGGCTATACGAGCTGATGGACCTCAACATCGCCCGCTGTCGTCTGATGGTCGCCGAACCGAAAAAGCTTGCTGAAAGCGATGATCCGCAGAACTGGACGCGGCTTCGCATCGCCACAAAGTATGTCAAAACCACGCAACGCCACTTCGCCGCCAAGGGTATTCAGACCGATGTCATCAAACTGTATGGCTCGATGGAACTGGCGCCGCTCGTGGGCCTGTCCGATCGCATTGTGGACTTGGTGAGCACAGGCCAAACCCTAAAGGCCAATGGGCTCGTCGAGGTCGAACACATCGCCGATATCAGCGCTTGGCTGGTGGCGAACAAGGCCTCCATGAAAATAAAACGCAAGGCGCTCAAGACCCTCATCGACCGCCTGGCAGAGGCCGTGGGTCAAGAATCCCCCCGGAGGGGATGAAGGCGCCATGAATAAACCGACGTTGCGTTTATTGAGCACCGCGGATGCCGGTTTTGTTGCGGCCTTCGAGCAGTTGCTGGATCGCAGCTTAAATGAGGAGACAGAGGTCGAAACAAGCGTCCGTGCAATCCTTGCGGAGGTACAAAGGCACGGCGATGCGGCGCTTGTTGAATATACTCGCCGTTTCGACCGCAATTCTGTCAACACGGTCGCGGAACTGGAAGTGGGGCAGGAGCGATTGGCAGCCGCCAGGGAGGCCATTGCTTCCGAACAAAGGACGGCGCTCGAATTCGCGGCCGGGCGCATCCGCGCCTACCATGAACGCCAGCGCGTCGATTCCTGGAGTTATACCGATGACGACGGCACCCTCCTGGGCCAGCAGGTGACGCCTCTGGACCGCGTGGGCCTCTATGCCCCCGGCGGCAAGGCGACCTACCCTTCCTCCGTGCTGATGAACGCGATTCCGGCCAAGGTCGCCGGCGTGGCGGAACTTATTATGATGACCCCGGCCCCGGAGGGGCGGATCAGCGATTTGGTGCTGGCGGCCGCGGCCATCGCCGGCGTGGATCGCGTGTTTACCGTCGGCGGCGCCCAGGCGATCGCGGCGTTGGCATACGGCACGGAGACGGTGTCCAGGGTGGATAAAATCGTCGGTCCGGGAAACGTCTATGTGGCCACGGCCAAGCGCCTGGTATACGGCCGGGTGGATATCGACATGATCGCCGGCCCTTCTGAAATCGTGGTGGTGTGCGACGGGAAGACCGATCCCGCGTGGGTGGCCATGGATCTCTTTTCCCAGGCGGAGCACGATGAGGCGGCGCAGGCGATCCTGATCAGCCTGGATGAGGCCTTTACCCGCAAGGTCAGGGAGGCGGTTGAGGTCTTGCTGGAAAAAATGGAACGGCGCGAGATCATCCAGGCGGCGCTTGAGCGTCGCGGTGCGCTTATCACGGTGCGTGATCTCGACGAGGCGATCGAATTGGTCAATCGCATCGCGCCTGAGCACCTTGAGCTTTCGATTGAGGATCCGGCACCGGTTGTCGCGCGGGTGCGTCATGCCGGCGCCATCTTCTCGGGCCGCTACACGGCCGAGGTGCTGGGCGATTACTGCGCCGGGCCCAATCATGTGTTGCCGACCGCCGGCACTGCGCGCTTCAGTTCGCCGCTCGGGGTCTATGATTTTCAGAAGCGCACCAGCCTGATCCAGTGCTCCGCGGCAGGCGCCTCGAAGCTGGGCAAGACCGCCGCCGTGCTGGCGCGCGGCGAAGGGCTCACTGCGCACGCGCGGTCGGCGGAGTACCGCATCAAAAAGTAGCAAGCAGCAAGTAACAAGTAGCAAAGAGAGAGCGGAGATTCTTGCTTGCTACGGGTTGTGCAAATCGTGTCGATTACGGAAAAAATCACTCGCCTGATACGCCCTGAAATCCGCGCCTTGGAATCCTATGCCGTGCCGGATGCCCAGGGGCTGATCAAGCTCGATGCCATGGAGAATCCATATCCCTGGCCCGATGAGATCAAGCAGGCATGGCTCAAGGCGCTGCGCGAAGTTGAACTTAACCGTTATCCGGACCCCGGCGCGCGCGCATTGAAGCGAGGCTTACACGCGGCCATGCAGGTGCCGGAGAATATGGGCCTGCTGCTTGGCAACGGTTCCGATGAATTGATCCAGATAATTCTCATGGCTTTGGCGCGGCCGGACAGCGCGGTCCTGGTGCCGGTTCCGACCTTCGTCATGTATGAAATGATCGCACGCGCCGTCGGTATGCAATTCATCGGCGTGCCGCTTAATGACGATTTTTCGCTCGACGTTTCCGCCATGCGTGAGGCCATGGCGCAACATGCACCGGCGGCGGTGTTCCTCTCCTACCCGAACAATCCCACCGGGAATCTGTTTTCCACGACGGATGTGGAGGCGGTGCTCAGGGACGCCCCCGGCCTGGTGATATTGGATGAAGCGTATTACCCTTTTTCGGGAAAGAGTTTTATGGACCGCATCCAACGCTATGACAATTTGTTTGTGTTGCGCACACTGTCCAAGCAGGGGTTGGCGGGATTGCGGCTCGGGATGCTTGCCGGTGATCCGTTGTGGCTCGATGAATTGGATAAGGTACGCCTGCCCTATAACCTCGGCAGCCTGACTCAGGCAAGCGCCCAATTTGCCCTGACGCATATGGAGATCATGCGCTCGCAGGCGCAACAGATCTGTGCGGATCGTGAGAAGGTCTACAAGGAACTTGTCGCCATGCCCGGTATCCGGGTGTGGCCAAGCCAGACCAATTTTCTTTTGTTCCTGACAGAGAACCGGGACGCCGGCGATGTGTACGACACCCTGCGCCGATGCGGCGTGCTGGTTAAGAACCTCGATCCATCGGGAGGCGTACTCAAGGGATGCCTGCGCGTCACCATCGGCACGCCGGAGGAAAACACCGCCTTCGTGGACGCGCTTAGAAAGGCGCTGTGATTCTTCTGTTCCTCGCCGGTTGTGATACCATCGTTGGCCGAAATTGACCGGAGAATGTCTGTGTCCGAGCGCAGCGCCGAGGTAACGCGCAACACCAAGGAAACCCGGATCACGGTGGCCGTGAACCTGGACGGTAATGGTGCCTCAAACCTCGACATCGGTCTGCCTTTTTTGGAGCACATGTTGGAGCAGGTGGCGCGGCACGGCTTGATCGATCTGACGATCCAGGCGAAGGGCGATTTGCACATAGACGCCCATCATACCGTTGAGGATATCGGCATTGCCCTGGGCCAGGCCGTCGCCAAGGCCGTTGGCGACAAGAAGGGTATCCGCCGCTATGGGCACGCCTATGTGCCGCTGGACGAGGCCCTGAGCCGGGTGGTCATTGATTTTTCCGGACGCCCCGGCCTTGACTACCGGGTTGACTTCCCGCGTGCGCGTATCAGCGACTTCGATGTGGACCTGGTGCATGAATTTTTTCAGGGTTTCAGCAACCATGCCCTGGTGACCCTGCATGTGGATTGTTTGAAAGGGAAGAACGCGCACCATGTGGCGGAGACGGTGTTCAAGGCGTTCGGCCGCGCGCTGCGCATGGCCCTGGAGGCCGATCCGCGCATGGGCGGAGTTATCCCATCAACCAAGGGGAGTTTGTAGCGATCCCGGAATCCGGAACCGCTGTGATGTTACACGCGCTCGTTCACAAACATGCGGCGTTCCTTTCTGCCGATTTATCTCCCACCATCCTTATTTGAATCTATAATTTATGAATACGGTGGCGGTTATTGATTACGGTATGGGCAACCTGCGTTCCGTGTGCAAGGCGATCGAGCATGTTGCGCCCGCGGCGCGCGTCACGTTGACTTCCGATCCAGAGCAGGTCCACCGTGCGGAGCGGGTGGTGTTCCCGGGGCAGGGAGCGATAGCCGGCTGTGTGGCCGCACTTGCTGAAAGCGGCCTGCGTGATACGCTGCTGGAGACGATGCGAATCAAGCCCTTCCTGGGAATTTGCCTGGGCTTGCAGGCGCTGTATGAGTTCAGCGAGGAAGGCGGGGGGACGCCGGGTTTGGGTATCCTGCGGGGACAGGTCAAGCGATTCCCGGCGGAGAAGATGGCGAACTCGGAAACCGGGCAGGCGCTCAAGGTTCCACACATGGGCTGGAACCAGGTGCATCAGATGACGCCGCATCCATTGTGGAACGGAATCCCGCAGGACACACGTTTCTACTTCGTGCACAGCTATTATGCCGATTCCGCCGATCCGAGTTGCGTGACGGGTTCGACCGACTATGTCGTACGGTTTACCTCAGCGGCGGCGCGTGAGAATATTTTTGCCGTGCAGTTTCATCCGGAAAAGAGCCAGAAGGCCGGTCTTCAACTTCTGGAAAATTTTGTGACATGGGATGGTAATAGCTAAAGTACAGCACAAAATATAGAGACCCCCTCATTACTTGCGTTGTAGCCCAGGATTATTTCAAGCATGTCGTTGCTCATCATTCCCGCCATAGACCTGAAGGACGGTAAATGCGTGCGTCTGCGCCAGGGACGCATGGACGAGGAAACCATATTCTCCGACGATCCGCTGGCGATGGCGCGCCGATGGGTCGAGGCCGGCGCGCGCCGGCTGCATATCGTGGACCTCAACGGCGCGCAGTCCGGCAAACCCGTCAATGCAGAAATAATCAAAGCGATCGCTACGGCGTATCCGGATCTTCCCATCCAGGTGGGGGGAGGGATACGCGATGAGGATATCATTCAGGCCTACCTGGATATCGGCGTGCGTTATGTCATCCTGGGAACCAAGGCGGTCAATGCCCCGCACTTCGTAGGCGACGTGTGCGCTGAATTTCCCGGGCGTATCATCGTCGGCCTGGACGCCAAGGACGGAAAGGTAGCGATCGACGGTTGGTCCAAGCTCTCAGGTCACGATGTCATTGATCTGGCAAAGAAGTACCAGAACGACGGGGTGGAGGCGATCGTGTATACCGATATCGGTCGGGACGGCATGATGACGGGTGTGAATATTGAGGCGACGGTCAGGCTCGCCAGCAAGATTTCCATCCCGGTTATCGCCTCAGGCGGCATCACCAATATTGAGGATATCAGCCGGTTGTGCGAGGTGATGGACGCCGGCATCATGGGGGCGATCACCGGGCGCGCCCTTTACGAAGGAACACTGGATTTCGCCGCCGCGCAGAAACTCGCCGATGAGTTAAGTAAATAATTTTTAACGGCCGCTCCAGCGCATCCATGCGCCCGCGGCACATTTGTACATCCATGTACTTCACAAAGACGCAGAGAACGCAAAGGACGCAAAGGATACTTAGAGAATATGAATTCTTTGTGCCTTTGCGTCTCCGCGTTGAGTTTTTAATCTAATGGGCCTCCCTAAACGGATTATTCCCTGCCTCGACGTGGACAACGGGCGCGTCGTCAAAGGCGTTCGCTTTGTGGATATTCGCGACGCCGGCGATCCGGTCGAAGTTGCGCGGCGGTACGATGAACAAGGCGCCGATGAAGTCACCTTTCTTGATATCACGGCGAGTTCGGACAACCGCGACACCATGGTGCACGTAGTGGAGGCGATGGCGAGCGAGGTGTTTATCCCGCTTACGGTCGGCGGCGGGATTCGCAACAACGAGGACGTGCGGCGCATGCTGAATGCCGGCGCTGACAAGGTGGCGATCAACACTGCGGCCGTACGCAACCCCAATTTTGTGAAACAGGCGGCGGACCATTTCGGCGGTCAATGCATTGTCGTGGCCATTGATGCCAAACAGGTTGATGGGGCCAAGCCCCCTCGCTGGGAGATCTATACGCACGGCGGGCGAAAACCCACCGGCATCGATGCCGTGGAATGGGCAGTGAAGATGACCGAATACGGCGCCGGGGAGATTCTCCTGACCAGTATGGATCGCGACGGCACGCGCGATGGATTTGATCTTGCGCTCACGCGCGCGGTATGTGATGCCGTCGGCATCCCGGTGATCGCCTCCGGCGGAGTCGGCAATCTGGATCACCTGGTTGCGGGCATCCTCGAGGGGCATGCCGACGCCGTGCTCGCGGCGAGCATTTTTCACTTCGGCGAGTACACGGTCGCGCAGGCCAAGCAGCGCATGGCCGAGTGCGGCATCGAGGTGAGGCTTTAGGATTACTATTTAAGTACCCATAATCCGATCGCACAGGCGTCTTGAAAATGAAGGCACAACGGCGATCTGTTATGATTGATTTTTTGGCGTTCTTAAGCCCCTTAATGGTGACATGATGAGTGAGCAATGGTTGGGCGCTATAAGATGGAATGCCGACGGCCTGATTCCGGTAGTCGCACAGGACAGCAGTACCGGGAAGGTGTTGATGCTGGCCTGGATGAACCGCGAGGCCCTTGCCGCAACGGTCAAGGAAGGCAAGGCGATTTACTGGTCGCGGTCGCGCCAAAAGTTATGGCGCAAGGGCGAAACTTCGGGACATGAACAGATCGTCAAGGACATGCGTCTGGACTGTGACAACGATACACTGCTGCTGACGGTTGAGCAGAAAGGCGGGATCGCCTGTCATACCGGCCGGGAGCGCTGTTTTTATCAGCAACTCGCGCACAGCCAATGGGCAACGGTTGAACCGGTGCTCAAGGACCCGGACGAGATCTATGGCAAAAAGCAAACATGAGCGATATTCTAAACAAACTGGCAGCAGTCATTGAATCCCGCAAGGGCCAGAGTCCGGATACTTCCTATGTGGCGAGTCTCTATGCCAAAGGACAGGACGCCGTTTTAAGGAAAGTCAGCGAAGAGGCCACGGAAACCGTGCTCGCGGCCAAAGACGGTGATCCGGAAAGAATTGTCCATGAAACCGCCGATCTTTGGTTTCATACCCTGGTGATGCTTGCTCAACAGGGCCTGAAGCCGGATGATATCCTTGTCGAGCTGGAACGGCGCTTCGGAGTCTCGGGACTGGAGGAGAAGGCAAAGCGCCAGGGTGGGAAGTAGCAAAGCACTTACCAACAGTAAGATGGCGACCACCTTACTACTATTAAATAAACGCACTGGAGAGTAACCATGGGTATAGGTGTATGGCAGTTGCTGATTATTCTGGCCATCGTGCTGATTATCTTTGGTGCCAAAAAATTGCGCCATCTGGGCGGTGATATGGGCAGCGCCATCAAGAATTTCCGGCAATCGATGAAGGAAGAAGGCGACGACAAAACGAAACCCGAATCCGAAGGCGGTGCCGGAACCAAGAAGATTTCGGATGACGCCGGTAAGATTGTCGACGGCGAAGTCGTTTCCAAGGAAAAAGACAAGTCTTGAAGCGGAACTGACCGTGAGCGTATCTGGTGTTCGATATCGGTTTCTCAGAACTGGTTCTGGTCGCCCTCCTGGCGCTGTTGATATTGGGACCGAAGCGCCTGCCGGAAGCGGCGCGCGCGGCGGGCAGGTGGCTCGGGCGTCTGCGCCGATTTGTTGACAATGTTAAACGGGATTTTGATCGCGAACTCCACTCCGAAGAATTAATGGAGCTGAAGAAGCTCCGTCAGGAATTAGACGACACCCGCCGTACGATAAAGGAGTCCTCCAGTCAGCTGTTCCAGAACCTGGATACTGAATTCGATCCGGACTCGGCAACGATCCATTCCACGGAACAGGGCAATACCGGCCGTCTGATTAAAGCCACTGATCGGCCCGCCACTTCGAAGAAATCCGGAAAAAAGACCAGGCGCACGAAATCCGCCAGGAAGAAACATGCCAAAGCAAAAAAATCCCGGAAACGCTGAGCCCCCCTCCCACCCTTCGGATACACAAAAGACGCAAGGGAAGGCAGAAGGCGCAGGCAGTTTTCTTTCCCACCTGATTGAGTTGCGCAACCGACTGTTCTATGCGGTCATCGCGGTGGGTGTGGTGTTCGGTGTATTAGTGCCGTTCTCAAACAGCGTTTATATTCTTGTGGCGGAGCCGCTCATGCGGGTATTGCCTGAAGGCACCAGCATGATCGCAACCGATGTCGCCTCGCCGTTCCTGACCCCGATCAAGCTGACACTCCTCGTCGCCTTCGTTATTGCGATACCTTTCATTTTGTATCAACTGTGGGCGTTTGTGGCGCCGGGCTTGTACCGCCATGAACGGCGCCTGGTTGTGCCGCTACTCTTATCGAGCACGGTTCTGTTCTATGCCGGTATGGTGTTCGCATATTTTGTTGTGTTTCCGCTTGTATTCGGTTTTTTCATCACCTCGGCCCCCAAGGGTGTGTTGGTGATGACCGACATCCGATCATATCTGAGCTTTGTGTTTTCCATGTTTATCGCTTTCGGCATTGCTTTCGAGGTGCCCGTCGCTGTCATCCTGCTCACCCGTATGGGTGTCGTTGACCCCGCCTTGCTCGCCAAGAAGCGGCCTTACGTTATCTTGGGAGTTTTCGTCGCCGCCGCTGTCCTCACGCCACCGGATGTGTTTTCTCAGACTTTTCTTGCGATCCCGATGCTGCTGCTCTTTGAAATCGGGTTGTTTTTCGCCCGGCGCGTGCAGACCGCCCGGGAGACGTCGGATAGAGATGACGCGCATCAAGAACTTACCGAAACGCAGATGCAAGCAAAATTTGATGAGCGCGACCGGGAATTCCCGGAAAAGAAAAAGAAGCGTCGGGAATGAAACCCGAAAAACCCGGTCATATTAAATATGATGCGTGTCAAACGTTTCTCTCTGTTGCTGGGGTTGATCACCTTATGTCAGCTGTTGTTTGGTTTACCTGCCTTCGCCCTTACCAACCAACTTAAAGGCCATCCCTCACCTTATCTTGCCTTGCATGCCAACGATCCCGTCGCGTGGCAGGAGTGGAACAAGGAAGCAGTAGAGCTGGCGCGGCGTGAGAATAAACTGCTGTATGTTTCTATTGGGTATTTTTCCTGTCACTGGTGTCACGTCATGCAACGGGAGAGCTACCAGAACGCAGAGATCGCCCAGTTCCTGAATAAACATTTCATTCCAGTAAAAGTGGATCGCGAATTGGAGGCGGCGCTGGATGCCCGCATGATCGAGTTCATTGAATCCACGCGCGGCATGGGGGGCTGGCCGTTGAATGTGTTTATCACGCCACAGGGCCACCCCCTTTATGCCGTCCTCTATCTGCCGTCGAAGGAATTCCTTTCGGTGTTGCAACAGTTACAAAAGATGTGGACGGAGGATCGCGCCTCTCTTGAACGTCTGGCGCAAAGCGCGGCGGTTACACCCAGCGGACCGGGACGTCCGTTGATCGATGTGCGGCAGGCACAGGGCTATGCCGAAAGGATTGTCGCGGACACGCTTGCTCTTGCCGATTTCATCCAAGGCGGTTTTGGAGAGCAAAGCAAGTTTCCCTCCGTGCCCCAGCTTGCATTCCTGCTCACGCACCAGGCGCGTTATCCCGATCCCCGGCTTAAGGAATTTCTGTTGCTAACCCTGGACCAGATGGCGCGAAACGGTTTACAGGACCATTTGGGTGGTGGTTTCTTTCGCTATACGGTGGACCCGGCATGGAAGACACCGCATTTTGAGAAGATGTTGTATGGCAATGCACTGCTTGCGCACTTGTACCTTCGCGCCGGTCGTCAGTTCGCGCGCAAAGATTACGAGGCCGTGGCGGAACGGACGCTCAATTTCATGGCGCAGGAACTGCGCGACCCAACAACAGGCGCCTTTATCGCATCGTTGTCGGCCGTGGACGACAAAAATGTGGAAGGCGGCTATTACCTGTGGCACCGCGATCAACTGGCGACATTGCTGACTTCGGAAGAGCGTAACGTTTTTAAATTGGCCTGGGGGATGATCGATGCCGCACCGTTTGAGAACGGTTACTTGCCGATCAGGGGCATGCCGTCAGAGGACATCGCCCGGATGCTGAAGCTCGATCGGCGTCAGGTTGAAAAATTGCTCGAGCGCGCCGCAGATAAACTCATTCGTGCGCGGCAGAAGCGTCGTCTGCCGAGAGATATCAAGTTGCTCGCCGGCTGGAATGGCTTGGCGCTTATGGCGTACGCGGAGGCGGCGCGGCTCACGGGCAATGAGTATTACCGTTGGCAGGCAAACGGCGTTCGGGATTATCTGGCCAAGGTCCTGTGGGACGGACAGGCGCTTCGCAGAGCCGTGAACAACGGCCGTCCTGTCGGAGCCGTGACGCTTGAGGACTATGCCTACGTAGCCCGCGGATTTCTGGAGTGGGCGAGGTTGACGGGGAAGGAAGAGGATTATGCCTTGGCCATGAAGGTCGTAATGGCGGCCTGGAAGCGTTTTTATGGTCCGAGTGGCTGGCGGCTTGCAGAATCCAGTCTCATCCAGGCGGAAACAGGCCAGGATATCGTCGCGGACGGGCCCATGCCTTCGCCGTCAGGTGTGCTTGCGGAGGTGAGCCTTCATTTAGCCGAGCGGTACGGCGACCGCGCCTTGCGCGAGCAGGTCCTCTCGGCCCTGAACAGCGGTCACGCTGTTTTAAAGAAAAATCCGTTCTGGTATGCCACCCATGTCGGCGCGATGCTCGCCGCCCCCGATACGCCCCAGCCGGTACGTAGAAATAAAGACGCGAAGAATAGACAGGATTAACAAGATAAAATAAAGGCAATAGACAGGATTAACAGGATTTACAGGATAAAAAAATTTCTTGCCTCCCTTTTTTCTTGGTTCTCTTTAATTATTTAATCTTGTTAATCCTGTGAATCCTGTCCATTTCTCTTATTGCATGTTAATCCTGTCTATCTCTGTTTAGTGTTTGTTTTAACGCCGTCGCGCGAGGGACGCGGGGCGTTCGATGGCGACAGTCTCCAGCATGATTTCCTTGTCATCGCGCAGGATTTTTAGCTTGACCCGGCTGCCCGGTTTGCGGCTGGAGATCGCGAGCAGCGCCTCGCGCGCCCCGGTGATTTTCTTTCCATCGATTGACTTGATGATGTCTCCGGGCCGGAGACCTGCGCGATGTGCCGGTCCGCCGCGGTAGATACCCACGATGATCACGCCGTCGGTTGATTTGAGTTTCAGCGAGTTGGCCAGATCCGGCGTGATGGAATCCGCCTCCATGCCCAGCCAGCCGCGCAGGGGACGGCCATACTGGATGATGTCCGCCAGCACGTTTTGCGCCAGGCTCGTGGGAATGGCGAAGCCGATTCCCTGACTGCCGCCGCTGCGTGAAAAGATCGCGGTGTTAATGCCGATCAGATTGCCGTTGGCGTCGACCAAGGCGCCGCCGGAGTTGCCGGGATTAATCGCGGCATCGGTTTGAATGAAATTCTCGAAGGTGTTGATGCCGAGTTTATTGCGGCCGGTTGCGCTGATGATGCCCATGGTGACGGTTTGTCCGACGCCGAAGGGATTACCGATGGCCAGCACCACATCCCCGACTTGGACGCGTTCGGAGCGACCCAGGGAAATGCTCGGCAGGTTTTTCAATTCAATCTTCAGCACTGCGATGTCCGTTTCCGGATCGTTGCCCACCACCCTCGCGGACGCCCGGCGGCCGTCCCGGAGTGAAACTTGAATGGCGTCCGCCCCCCGGATCACATGGTGATTGGTCAGGATATATCCCTGCTTGCTCATGATGACGCCGGAACCCAGACTGGTTTCCACCTGTTTTCTCGGTGTAATCAGGTCGTCCCCCCTGCGGCCGAAAAATTCACGGAAAACCGGATCGTCGAAAAAGGGATGGGGGCGGACGGTGACCACCTTGGCGGTGTTGACGTTCACGACCGCCGGCGTGGCTTTCTCCACGGCGGCGGCATAGGAGACCGGACCCATGCCCAGATGAGGGGATGCGGCGGATTGGATTTGCCGGATTTCGACGGTGGGACTCTCGCGCGGCAGTATATCCGGCCAGATAATGAGCAGGAGAAATGCGATCGCCAGCCCAAGAATGATCGCCTGTGCCAGATAAATCAGAAGCTGGCGCGGTCGCCCTTTTAGTCGTATTTTAGGGTCAGGCATTGCCATCACTTAGTTTGGAGAAATCATGGAAAATCAACGGTTATTTATTATTGGTGCCGGCGACTCAGGCCCCTTCCTTGGCCGCGCTTCGGATTTCACAACAAATTCGCCCTTCACCCGGCCCAAAGTTTGAGTTATTGCGCTGTTCGCTTGACTCGGGCAAGACGTTATATAATCCTATGCGCCGTTTCGCAAGCTTAGAAGTAATTGCTAATATACTTAACTATTTGATTTTAATTAAATAAAGCGTCATTTATAGCCAGTTTTTCATGCCTGTAAAACTAACATTTCAGGGGGGGTTGCATGAGCAATGAGGATGTCGATCCGCGCCGCCGGCGTTTTTTGACCATCACCACCGGTTTGGGCGTTGTCGGGACGGGATTTGCCGCCGCGCCCTTCGCGCTGAGTATGACCCCGAGCGCGCGGGCCAAGGCGGCCGGTGCACCCGTCGAGGTGGACATCAGCAAGATCAAGCCGGGGGAAATGAAAACCGAAGAGTGGCGTGGCAAGCCAGTGTGGATTCTGAACCGCACCCCCGACATGCTTAAGACGCTCCCGCGAATGGATAAACGTCTGGTCGATCCGAAATCCGAGGTGGACACCCAACAGCCCGCCTATGCCACGAATGAAACGCGTTCGATCAAGTCTGAAATGCTGGTGCTTGTGGGTCTTTGCACCCACTTGAATTGCTCACCGTTGGCGAAGCTGAAACGCGGCGCGTCGGAAGGAATGGAGGGGGACTGGCTGGGTGGATTCTTCTGTCCGTGTCACGGTTCCAAGTTCGATCTCGCTGGGCGCGTCTTTAAAAACGTACCGGCCCCCACTAATCTGGTTGTCCCGCCCCACACCTATTTGAGCAAGTCGCGTATACTGATCGGCTTCGATAAAGATAAAGAAAGTAAGACAAAGGCATAAGGAAAAAGGAAGGTTACAGCATGCAGAAGCTCATCGCCTGGATCGACGCGCGTTTTCCGCTCATCAAGACCTGGGAAGAACATCTCGCAAAATACTACGCGCCGAAGAATTTTAATTTCTGGTATTACTTCGGCTCACTGGCGCTGCTGGTGCTGGTCATACAGATCGTGACCGGAATTTTTCTCACCATGTACTACAAGCCGGACGCGACACTCGCGTTCGCATCGGTGGAATACATCATGCGCGACGTGCCGTGGGGCTGGCTGATCCGTTATATGCATTCCACCGGCGCCTCGGCGTTCTTTATAATCATCTATCTGCACATGTTCCGTTCGCTATTGTACGGCTCCCATCGGGGACCACGGGAGCTGGTGTGGCTTATAGGCATGACGATCTTTGTGGCCTTGATGGCCGAGTCCTTCATGGGATATCTGCTGCCGTGGGGTAACATGTCCTACTGGGGGGCGCAGGTGATCATCTCGCTCTTCGACGCTATCCCCTGGGTCGGCGGTGGCCTGGCGGAATGGATCCGCGGTGATTTTGTCATATCCGATGCCACCTTGAACCGCTTCTTCGCTTACCACGTCGCTGCGGTGCCGCTGATACTGATTGGATTGGTATTCGTGCATATCGTCGCGCTGCACAAGACAGGTTCGAACAATCCAGATGGCATTGAAATCAAGAAACGCAAAGACGAAAACGGCATTCCCCTGGACGGCATTCCGTTCCACCCGTATTACACGGTCAAGGACATCGTCGGCGTGACGGTGTTTCTGATGATTTTTACCGCCGTCATGTTCTTTACGCCGGAGCTCTGGGGCTGGTTCCTGGAACGCGACAATTTTATCCCGGCAAACAATCTGCTGACACCACCGGAGATCGTGCCGCTGTGGTATTTCACGCCGTATTATTCGATCCTGCGCGCCATGGTCTGGAATTTCCTCTGGATACCGGCCAAACTCTGGGGCGTGATTGCCATGTTCGCATCCATTGCAGTGTTTTTCTTCCTGCCATGGCTCGATCGCTCGCCGGTCAAGTCCATCCGTTACCGCGGCTGGATGAGCAAGACCGCGTTAACGTTGTTCGCCATCAGCTTCGTGGTCCTGGGTTATCTGGGCACAAAGCCGCCTTTTGGCCTCAACCTCATCATCGCGCAAATCAGCACCGTGTTATATTTCGCCTTTTTCCTGCTGATGCCGTGGTATAGCAAGTACGATAAGACCAAACCCGAACCGGAAAGAGTGACCTGGACCGGCACGTCCCCGGAGGGGAAATGAAAAGAATCCTGTTGATAGTCATGTTGGCCGGAATTTCGGGGATGGCGATCGCCACTCCCGATGAAGGGGTAAAACTCGATCCGGTGAAGATCGACCTCAGCGATAAACCTTCCCTGCAGAACGGCGCGCGGATTTTTGTAAATTATTGCCTGTCGTGCCACAGCGCCGCCTACATGCGTTACAACCGCATGGGCCGCGACCTCGGCATCAGCGATGAGCTGGTCAAGGGAAACCTCCTGTTTGCGGCAGACAAGGTCGGCGATCTCATGAAGGCGGTGATGCCGTCGGAGGACGCCAAGGTGTGGTTCGGGACCGCCCCGCCGGATTTGACGCTGGCGGCCCGTGCGCGTAAACCGGAGTGGATTTATACCTTTATGCGCAGTTTTTACCGCGATGACAAATCCCCGAGTGGCTGGAACAACGCCGTTTTCCCCAGCGTCGCCATGCCGCACGTATTGTACGAATGGCAGGGTAGCCGGCGCGCCGTCTTTAAGACGGTGAAGGAAAAAGCCATCATGGAGCAGGAAGACGGTACCGAGATGGAAAAGGTGACCGAGGCCCTGGTTTTTGACAAGTTTGAGCAGAGGAAACCCGGCAGCATGAGCGAGCAGGAATACAACGAAGCCATGCGCGACCTGACGAATTTTCTGGTCTATCTGGGCGAACCTGCTAAACTGGTGCGCTATCGCATCGGCGTTTATGTATTGATCTTTCTGGCGGTTTTCCTGATCTTTGCTTATCTGCTCAAGAAAGAATACTGGAAAGACATTCACTGAATAATCATCACGATTATTAGGCGAGGGGGCGTTATGCCCCCTTTCCTCGTCGTGTTTGCCTCTCGGAGAAAACAGGAATGGCGACCCCCGCTACCAGAAAACCCATTATGGTGTTGTATTCCGGGTCCACCGATCCTTACAGTCACCGTACGCGCATCGTGCTGTTCGAGAAGGACGTGGAATGCCGGATTGTCGAGATCGATCCCACCAAGAAATCGCGCGAGCTCGCCGAGCTCAATCCCTATCATCAGGTGCCGACCATGATCGACCGGGATCTGGTGCTGTATGATTCGAACATCATCAATGAATACCTCGATGAGCGCCTGCCGCATCCGCCGCTGATGCCGGTGGACCCGGTCTCGCGGGCACGGGCGCGCCTGATGCTGCTGCGTTTCGACCGCGACTGGTATCGCCTGCTTCCGGATGTCACCGGCGGTGACAGAAGGGTGGCGGGACGCGCGCGCAACGTGATTCGTGACGGGTTGACGGTGATTTCCCCGATCTTCAAGGAGCAGCCGTATATTTTGGGCGCTGAGTATTCGCTGGTGGATTGTTCCCTCGCCCCGATTTTATGGCGCCTGGAATTTTACAAGATCAATCTGCCGCGTCAGGCGAAACCCATCCTGGAATACGCCGAGCGCATCTTTGCCCGCAAGGCCTTCAAGCTGAGCCTGACCGAGTCGGAACAGGAAATGCGTTCCAAGTTGTGATGCCTGCGGATTGACGCCATGCCTGAAGACGGCCACACGATCCCGCTCAAACCCTATCTGATACGCGCCGTGCGCGACTGGGCCGTTGACAGCGGCCTGACCCCCTGTGTTTTGGTGAACGCGTCGCTGCCCGGCGCCAAGGTCCCGGCCAACTATGTGGATAACGGGCGCATTGTCCTGAACGTCCATCCCCGGGCGGTCGGCCGTTTTGATCTGGATAACGAATGGTTGCAGTTTTCCGCGCGGTTTGCTGCGCGAAGCTTTGTCGTCGAGGTTCCGCTGGCGGCGGTGCTCGCCGTCTATGCCCGGGAGAACGGCCAGGGCATCTCCTTCACCGGTGAGGAGGACGCAGACGGCGAGGGGGCTGCGGTGCGTGATGCCGCCTCCTCCAAACAAACGCCGCGCAAGGGCCCGACGCTCAAAATCGTCAAATAAACCTAGAAAAAGCAGTTGAACCGCAGAGGACGCGGAGGGCGCAGAGGTAATCCAAAGACAGTATTGAATGTATACATGGGCACTCCGCAACCTGTGTTCACCAAGAGTGCGAGGAGTGGTGCAGGGATGCACCGTTTATGGAGCTAAGGATGCAAAGGCGTTTAGTCCGGTGCCCTAATAATTACTTGTACTAATTTGTTTTCCCATACTCTGTGTTCTCTGCGAGCTCTGCGGTGAACGGCAACTGCCGGATTTGGGATAATTTCTCGTCTCTCACCGCCCGCCAAAGCCGCTGGGCACAGGATTGTCAGGCGGTCCACTCTTGCCCCGTAAGCCTGGGTTATGTTCTAGTGACGTTTCACGATGGACCGATCCGCGTGCGAGGGACGCCATGATCAAGGTGATTCAGGCCGATATCACAACCCTGTCGGTGGATGTCATTGTCAACGCCGCCAACACCACCCTGCTCGGCGGCGGGGGCGTGGACGGGGCCATCCACCGCGCCGCCGGCCCCGCGTTGCTCGCCGCCTGCCGCAAGCTCGGCGGCTGTCCCACCGGTGAAGCGCGCATCACGCCCGGTTTCAAACTCCCCGCGAAATGGGCGATCCACACCGTGGGCCCGGTGTGGCACGGCGGCGACCAGAACGAACCGACATTGCTCGCCAACTGTTACCGCAATTCCCTGGAACTCGCGCTCAAGAATGGCGCGAAGACCATCGCCTTTCCCGGCATCAGCACCGGTGTCTACGGCTATCCCAAGGACCAGGCCGCGAAGATCGCGGTTATTGTCATGCGGGAATATGAGAACAAGTTTGATGAAATTGTTTGTTGTTGTTTTGGTGAGGGGGATAAGAGGTTATATGAGGAAATTTTGGCAGAGAGCTAACAACCAATACCCTCTCCCTCTGGGAGACGACTGCAGGGATGCAGGAGGTAGAGTAACGCATGGAGCAGTTACCGAGGGATGGGGTGAGGGTTGTGTCGCCTCGACGATCATATTAATTTGCCGGTGGCTGACCGGCAGCAGGTCCCTTTTCTTTGTTTGCCCAAAGAAAAGGGACGAAAAGAAAGGGCACCCCGGAGATTTGGTCCCTTCGGGACTGCCCTCGCATCCCATCAAAAGATCGGCGGCGCTCGCCTAACTCGCATGACGCATAAACCGCTAATGCTCGAACAGGAGGCTCGCTTTTCGATTTTTTGATGTGCTACTCGGCTGCATCTACGGGGGATTAAAAACCGCAACCCCTTCGGGCTGTGCTGTACAGGGACGTACGAATGCCGCGAGCGTAGGATGCGCAGGAGCGGCCTCGGCTTGACTAAGGGGCGGGAAAAAACAATATGTGTATAGAAAGATAAAAGTAATTGTGTTTACCCATGCTGACATGGAACGATAAGAACAATTATTTTATATAATAGTTGTCGGAAAGCTTAAAAAAGGAACAAATATGAAAATAATCAAATTTAGAGTGAAGAATTATAGATCGATAACCGACAGCGGTGACTGCTTTCTTACAGATAACATTACTATTTTGGCCGGCAAAAACGAATCCGGAAAAACTTCCTTATTGGAAGCATTGGAAGATTTTGATACTGAAAAAACAATCCGTGATGGTGCAAAGCCAATAAATAATCCAGAGGCTTTACCCGCAATTTCTATTACTTTTGAAATCAGGGATAATATTC
>FXBF010000002.1_pt1 | contig 65865 bp, 56 predicted proteins | sample 5335321 | NCBI WGS metagenome assembly FXBF01 (sample SAMEA103928391, study PRJEB20085) | sediment metagenome | isolation source: sediment
CCACACAGTTAGCGGCATCGATGGCGATTCTGACATCGGGGGCACGGAGCCTGCCCCTTCCCAGGAGCACCCTCCCCCTCAAGAGCCTCACCCCCGCAGTCAACTGGAGATCCCGATGCGGCTTCAATGCCCTCACTGCCTGAAGCGAGCAGAGCACAGGCGAAGCGACTTCCTGGGCGACTGGGTCGTCTGCCCCGCCTGTGAGCTCCCGTTCGCCTGGCGGCAACCTCAAGACGGGCTGCGGCGAGGAGCGCAGGAGGGCGAGAGAGCCGGCAAGCAGAGCCAATCAACCCGTGAGAAGGAATGACTCGCCAGCACGCAACGAGAGGTACGACGATGAAGACTCGATTACTCGCGATCACTTGGGCGTTCGCGCTTCTGGTTATGGCCCAGCCTGCCTGGGCACAGCGAGCGCAGCCCAAACCGCTGGTCATCACTGTGCAGAACCTGATGGCTGGTGACGCACGTCACGACGAAGTGGCCGCGCGCGGCGTTGACCGGAACACACTGCTTCCGGGCGATGTCGTTCTTTACCGCCTGATTTTCACGAACACGACGGACACCCCGGTCAGACACGTGGAGTTCAAAGATCCGCTGCCTGCGGGTCTGCGCTACGTGCCTGGTTCCGCGGCGGCCGATCGTGACGACGTGAGCATCTCCTATTCGATCGACGGCGGTCAGATGTATACGGCGCAGCCGATGATCGAAGAGACCGTGGACGGCGAGCGCGCCACGCGCCCGGCGCCTGCAGAGATGTACACGCACGTCCGCTGGATGGTAACAGGCTGGGTGCAGCCTGGTGCTCAAGTGACAGCGGAGTTTCGCGCACAGTTTCCGGCTGAAGCGCATGAAGAGTCCGGCAAGCCCAACTGAGGCCCGGGCATTCGTTATTCCCAGTTAGTCCGATTAGGAGGTAAGCGATGAACGGCAAGTTCTCACGGCTAGCCCGGGCCCTCGTAGCGGCCGGGCTTGCCATTGCGCCGTTCGCGAACACGGCGCTGGCCCAGGGGCCAACGCCTGAAGGGACGGTCATCACCAACGTAGCCGAGGTGAACTGGACCGACGCGAACGGCAACACGTACTCGCCCGTCTCGGCCAGCGTCGATGTCACGGTTGGATTCGCGGCCGGCATCGACGTGATCGCCGCAGCCGCTACGGTGACGCCCGCGTCGCCGAGCAACGGCAACACGATCGACTTCGCCATCGACAACATCGGTAACGGCACGGACAGCGTGACTGTTGTCCAGAACATCTCCGTCGCCAGCATCATCAGCGTGACGGGATACCGGATCGACGGCGGGCCGGTTCAGAACACACTGGGTGATCTGAACGGAGCACTAGCCGGCACAGGTATTTCGACCGGTGCCGGGAACGGGATCACCATCACGGTGATCTACGACGTCCTCTCCGGCCAGGCCGGTGAGTCGACCGTCTACACGCTGACGGCCACATCGCGACGCGACAACAGCGCGACGGACAGCGATCAAACCACGATCAATCCGCCGGAGAATGTGGCGGTGTCCGTGACGCCGGACGGCGGCCTGAACCTGCAGCTGCTGCCGAGCGGCGCGACCAACTACACGCAGCAGTACACCGTCACGAACACCGGTGACGGGCCTGAAGATGTTGATCTGCGGGCGCTGTTCGTCGACGCTACGGACGTTGCGATCGTATCGGTGAACGCCGTTGCGGGTGACAGCACTCAGATCAACCTGGCTGCGGGCTCCAGCGCCACGATCGACGTGGCCTACCAGGTGCTCGACGTACCTGCAGGTACCCAGGACACCGTGTACCTGCGCGCCAGGTCGGTCACGGGCAGCCCCGTGGCTGCCGACAGCGGCTTCGCCGACTTCACGGTCGTTCGGCCGGCGGTGACGATCACCAAGGCCGCCTGGCAGGACGACCGGAGCGGGCCGCTCGCCGGCAACCCAGTGCCGGGCGACTTCTTCCAGTACAGGATCGAGGTCACCAACAACGGTAGCGCTGCCGCATCGGCGCTGGTGGTTACCGACGACCTGCCTGCCGAGCTCACGTTCGATTCCACTTCCGACGACGGGAACTGGGGAGCGATCACGTTCGCCGATCCCACGGTCACAGCGCCGGCCAGCGGGCCGCTGGCCTCCGGAAACAGCGCTGTCTTCTGGATCAGGGTCCAGGTGAAGTAAAGCGTTGAACGATGAGGCTCCTCGGCGTTTCTGAGGTAAGAGGGCGCAGGCCCCACACCGGTCGAAAGGCCGTGTGGGCGCTCTGCGCTCTCTTGAGCCTCTTCCTGGCGCCTGAAGTATGGGCGAACGGGACGCCGGCGGGGACTCAGATCCGGGCCTGGGCGGAAGTCAGTTACGAGGACGCGAACGCCCAGTCCTTCAGCGTGGCCTCCGACACCGTCATAGTCGTCGTCGGCCAGGCAGCGGGCGTCGACCTCGAACCGCCGCGGTCGAGCATCACTGATCCGGGCTTTACCGCAATTTTTCAACATTCACTCGCGAACGTCGGTAACGGAAGCGACAGTTTCGTCGTGACCGCCATCTCGCAGTCCGGCTGGGCCGTGCGCGTCTATCTCGATGCCAACCTTGACGGCGTTCTGGATGCGGGCGATCCCGAAGTCACAGGTGCCATTCCTCTGGCGGCTGACGACACAGCACAGCTCCTCCTCGCCGTCGATGTGCCGGGTTCGGCGGCTCTCCGCGGCACCACCGAGACCGTCGACGTGCAGGCCGCCAGTACTTTCGACGGCTCCGCCACGGATTCACTGCAGGACGCGATCGAGATCCGTGACGTGGGCATCGCCTTCACGCTCGGCAAGAGCGTCGATCGCGCCAGCGCGACGATCCGCGACATTCTTACGTATTCCCTCGTCTACAGCGCGAGCGGCCCCAACACGGCAACCAACTTCGAGATCAGCGACCCGATCCCGCTCGGCACCTCGTATGTGCCGGGCACCCTGCGCTTGAACGGTGCACTGCTCACGGACGTCGTCGGTGATGACGTCGGCTATTTCGATACAGGCACCAACCGGGTCGTCTTCCAGATCGGCGATATCTCCGGCGGGGAGAATGGCAGGGTCAGCTTCCAGGTGCGGGTCGAGACGTTGCAGACCCCATCGGGGTACGTGGCGAACAGCGCGCCGGCCAGTTACGAGACCTTCGCCGGAGTCGACTCGATCAGCTCGGACACCGTCTTGACCTCCCTGGTCGCGGCAGAGTTCGCGTTGGAGAAGATCCTTGTCGGCCCGGCGGTCGCCCGCATAGGCGATGACGTCCGCTACACCCTACGCTACGGTAACTCGTCCGCCTCGGTGGCCGCCCGTGACATCATCGTCTCCGACACCCTCCCGGCGGGTCTCGACTACTTGTCGGCACAGCCGCCCGCGGCTGTGAGCGGGACGATCCTCACCTGGTCACTCGGCGACTTGGCGCCCGGCGACACCGCCGAGATCGATCTCACGCTGCGGGTCAGCAACACGGTCCGCGACACCATGGAGGTCAGCAACCTGGCCGTGCTAACGGCGCTGAACGCGGCCGCAGAGGTCGCTCAGTCCGAGCCGGTCGTGCTCGTCGGCATCGAGCCGGACCAGCTCACACTCGACAAGACGGCCGATGTGCTCGAAGTCGGGATCGGTGAGACTGCACCGTACACCCTGATACTGACGAACGTCGGCGTCGTACCCCTTTCCGATCTCCGCATTCACGATCGTCTCCCCGAGGGCGGCCGTTACGCGAACGGCAGCCTGATCGGCGCAGACTCGATCCAGGCGAACAGCCGCGACCTGACGATCTTCGTCGCCGGCCCTCTCGCACCGGGCGCGACCCACACGGTCCACTATGCGATGGCGGTCGTGTCTGCTGAGCAGAAAACGCTGGCAAACATCGCGTACGCCACGGCCGAGGCCGAGCTCATCCGCTCGCAGGACGTCGCGGCATGGACGAAAGTGCGTACAGGCTGGCCGATGGAGACGCGCGCCGCTATCGGCAAGGTCTGGGTCGACCTGAACGGCGACGGCGTGCAGGGCCCTGGTGAGCACGGGGTGGAAGGCGTTGACATCTGGACCGAAGACGGAGAGCTGGCAAGCACAGACGGCGAGGGGAAATTCTCCTACCGGAACATCCGACCCGGGCGGCACGCCTACCGGCCCGACCCGATGACCGTGCCGATGGGATACCGGCTGGTCGAGACTGGTACGGACGGCGATCAGGTAATAAGAGACTCCGACGGCTGGACGACCCCGCGCATCAACTTCCGGCTCGTCCCGCGTGAAGCCCGGCTGCGGCAGGTTCGCCTTCCGGTGAACTGGAGCTTCCAGGCGCGCCCGCTCCTCGGTCCGGACCTGGAGGAGATTTGCGGCGCGGCGATGGCGGCCGAAGCGAGAACCCTGCGCTTCGAGACTAACAGTGCCCGCCCTCCGATCGATACCGCGTTCATCCGGCGTGTGTCGGAAGCCCTCGCGCAGGGGCCCGAGTGCTGGCTGGAAGTCGCCGGACATGCAGACGCGCGGCCCATCCACGCCGGCCCGTACGAAGACAACTGGCAGCTCTCGAGGGCGCGTGCGGAGAGCGTCGCCGATCGGCTGATCGACATGGGTCTCGAGAGCTCGAAGGTGTCTGTCCGCGGGTACGGGGATAGCCGGCCCATCTCGACGGGCGACGACTCTCTCTCTTACCAGCTCAATCGCCGTGTCGAACTGCGGCTCGTCGCGCCGCCCTACTGGTCGGCTCACGAGTCGCCGGTGGTAGAGTACGAGGTCGTCATCTCCAACGATTACCATGTGCCGCTGACCGGGTTGAGCGTACGCTTCGAGCCAGGTGTGGATTCGGCCATGGCCTTCATCGACTCCACGCTCGTTCCGCTCGTCGGCAATCCTGCCGCACTGCCAACCATCGCGCCCAACACGCGCTTCACGGTGCGCGGCTGGGCCGTATCCGCTGCTGACTCCGCCCTGGCAGTTCTCCAGAGCGCCCACTGCTCCACCGAGAGCAGCCTCCTCGCTGTTGTACACAATCCGCTGATCCCTGTCAGCGGCGTCAGCAACGCGGTCGTGGTGGTCGACGGGCTTCCCAACCCGGCAGCCGTACCCGCAGATGGCACCGTCGAGGTGGTACTCGAACCTGCGGCCGCCGGCTGGCCGGAGCTGGCCTACCCGCTGATGGAAGGCTGGAACTTCGTCGATGGCTCAGCCAGCATGAGCGGGAGTCCTGTGCCGAATCCCGAGATCCGACGTGAGCGTACCGGCCAGCCATGGCTCTTCTGGCGATTCGAGGACGAACCGATGGGTCCTGTCTCCCTGCGGCTGCGCCCGGCGCACGCAAGTGAGCCGATGGAGACCATCAGCGTCCCGGCGCTCCGTAGCGACGAGGAGCGGGCCGAGGACAAGCGGAAGGCGTTCATCGCGGGACCGGCTGTAGAGATCTTCGAACCGCGCGACGGCACCGTGCTCCGCAGCGACCGCATCTACGTCGGCGTTCGCGGCGAGCCGGGTGCGCCGGTCGCCCTGTTCGAAGGCGACTCGCTGATCGCCGAGGCCACCATGAGGGTCGACGGCGTCCACGACTTCATCGCCATACCGCTCTCGCGCGGACCGCATATCCTGCGCGTCCGGATGAAGAACTCCTGGCAGCAGGAGCGCTGGGACAGCGTAGCGGTCCACGTTACCGGGCTTCCGGCTGAAATCGTCGCCGGCGAATCGGGAATTACGCTCGTCGCCGACGGGCACACGGTAGCCAAGGTTCGAGCGCGATTGCTCGACCGCTGGGGCATCCCCGTCGTGGTTCCCGCGCTCGTTACCGTCTCGGCCGAGGGTGCCGAGCCGCTAGACGAGGATGCGGATCCTTCATCGGTTGGCCTGCAGCTCCGCTCCGATCCGGCAGGCTGGATCCAGGTTACCCTGCGCCCCGGTCGTGAAGTCGGCACTGGAAGGCTACTGCTCAACGCGGGCGTGGCGTGGCAGACGATCGACCTGGAAATCCAGCCCGTGATCCGGCCGCTCATGGTCACTGGCGTGGGGCGTGTCGGTATCGGTGCCGCACCAGGCGCCTTCGGTGCCGTCACCGCGCGCGGTCGAATCGACGACCGTACCTCGGTGACGCTCAGCTACGACAGCCGCGACCTGGATGCCGGCCGCGACTACTTCGGCCGGGGCTATGACCCGCTGGAGGAGGCACAGTATCCGATCCTGGGTGATGCGAGCCAGGAGCGTACTATGAGTGCTTCCAACGGCATGTTCGCGGCACGCGTGGAACGCGGCTTCGATTGGCTGGCCCTCGGCGACATCACCACTAGCGATTTCACCAGCGGACTCACCCTGACCCGGTACAACCGCTCACTGCCCGGCGCCGCGGCCCGGATCTCCACCGGCCCTGTTGTCTGGAAAGGCTTCGGCAGTTCGACAACCCAGAGCCTCAAGCAGCTCCAGATCCGCGGCGCCGGCGTCTCGGGGCCCTACGCCCTCGAGCCGAACATTCGCCCGGGCACAGACTACATCGTCATCGAGATTCGTGCCCTCCAGAACGCCGAGCGGGTGATCAGCCAGCAGTCGCTGGTCCGATACATCGACTATCAAATCGACTACGTCACGGGCACGCTGCTCTTCAAGCGCCCCGTGCCTGCCACGGACGTCTACGAGAACCCGGTCTTCATCGTGGTAACCTACGAAGCGCAGACCGGCGGGGAGCGCCAGGCAGTATGGGGAGTACGTGCAACCACGGACGCGAGCAGCCTCCTCCGGCACCAAGCGCTGGACTCGCTGCGAATCGGCGCCACTTACGTCAACGACGCTCAGAGCACCAGCGAGCTGCAGCTTGCCGGTGCCGACCTGCGGTTGATCAGCTACGGCATGTTCGACCTGGGCGCGGAGCTCTCTTACTCCCAAGGGCGCGATTCCAGCGGCCTCGCGACCGCAATAGACGCTAGAGTTCGTCTCCTCGATGGCGACCTGAACCTCTCGGCCGGCTGGATGAAGGTCGGGGACCGGTATCACAACCCGTCCAATCTCGGCCTGCGCGGTGGCACCGAGGAAGTGCGGGCAGCGGGTGGGCTGCGGGTCGGTACGGGCGAGGCGAGGATCGAGCACACACAACAGACCTTCAAGCCCGAGCGCGTGAAACGCCAGCGCACCGCCGGCGGTATCACGCAGCCGCTCGGTTCCGAGTTCCAACTCGACGCCCGGCTCGCCGCGGACCGATTCGTGGCGGACAGTACGAGAAACGAGTCGCAGGCAGGCGAGCTCAAGCTGAGCTGGGCACCGACGGATAAGTTCAAGCTGTGGACCGAGGCCCGCCACCAATTCAACTACACGGGCAACGTGATCCTACCGGATTACTTCGGCGGCGGCGCGGCTTTCCAGTTGACGCAGAACGTATCGCTGGAGACGCAGCACCGTCAGGTGCTACCGCGTGACGACTCCACCAGCTATTCCATCACCAGCCTCGGCATCCGAACCGAGCTCGGCTTCGGGACGCGGGCCTGGGGCTCTTATCAAATCGCCGGCGGCGTGGGTGGCGCTGTCAACGCCGCGATAGTCGGCCTCGACAACCGGTTCAGATTCGGCGACTGGTCGTTCAATACCATGTTCGAGCGTCGATTCGGTCTCGCCAATGCCTCGATCGCCGACCCGGTGCGCGCGCTTCCCTTCCTGCAGAACGAGGAGGACTACTGGTCGGCAGGTTTCGGCGCCGAGCTGCTGCCGCTCGAGGCGCCTTATCGAGCGAGCGCGCGTGGTGAATACCGTGACGGCGACTTTCGGTCCAGCCGCGTGTTCTCACTGGCAGGCGACATCTCACTGAACCGCTCGCTGGCGATCCTCTCCCTCAGCGAATACGTATGGACGGAACAGCCGTTCGCAGACGGCAATGCGATCGGCCAGCGTACTTCCACCCTGCTGGGGTTGGCTCTTCGCCCCATCGGCAGCGACGCCCTCAACGTCCTCACCAAGTTCGAGTGGCTCGCAGTTAGCAACCCCAAAGGAGGCGGTGTGCTCGGCGCGAACGGCGACGAGCAGCGGCTGATCGGCGCGCTCGAAGCGATTTGGGCACCATTCAGCTGGGGTGAGTTCGGTGGACGCTACGCGATCCGGCGAACCGAGGCCGAGCGTCCACTGGAGAACGACCTCATCCAGGACCTGACTTCCTGGGCCGACTACTTCGGCACCCGCCTTGACATCGGAATCCGTCGTTGGCTCGCGTTCCGCGGCGAGAGCCGGCTACTTATCGAGCGCACCAGCGATTCCCGGCGCTGGGACCTGGCCCCGTCGCTGGTCTTCATCCCGATCGACGGCCTGGAGACCCAGGTGGGCTACCGCTTTGGCGATCTTCGTGACCCTGACTTCGCAGTGAATGGTGGTCCAGGCCTGTTCGCCATCTTCGGCATTCGGCTGACCGAGCAAGTCTTCCCGACCTCCGCCGATTTCTGGCGATCGCGGCTCGGACAGGAACAGGAAAACCGCAGGAGGCCAAGTTGACGTTCACGCATAAGCATGACGGCATAAGGATCCCGCGAATCGCGGACCGGCTGCGACTGGCCGCCGGCCACCAGCGACGCTGGCGTGCCTGGGTGGCAAGCCACTCGCTCTGCCCGCGCAGCATGGAGATCGCCCTCATCGTCTGGACAGCGACGTTTGCGGCCCTGGCCGTGGCGCTCGTCCAGATCGTCCTCGCCTACAAGGATCCGGCATTCGTAGCCCCGGCGGGTAGCGGCTACTGGAAGGCGATCGCTCTCTCTTCTTTGACGCTATGGCTCCTCTATCTGATCATCGGGCTATTGGCTCTACGGGCCGGTCGCCCTGCTACTACGGAGTCGGGCGAGTCTATGGCAGGCAATTCCGGTGTTGTGAACGATCGCATTGAGGAGATCGCCGCCCACAGAGAGCGACTCGCGACCGTGGGGGAAATCACCGCCCAGGTCGTCCATGGCCTGAGCAGTCCGTTGACCGGGATCACCACCATCCTTGACGACATGCTGCAGGGTTGCGACGGAGCGGAGCGCGAACCGCTCGAACTCGTCAAGAGCGAAGCCGAGCGAGCCTCGGCTATAGTCCGCCAGTTGCTCTGCTTCACGCGCCGCGATGTCGCCAATCCAGTCGTCTCACTGAACGAGGTAACGGAGCGGGCCATCGATCTCTTCGCGCTGCGATATCCCTCCGGCAGTGTAGCGATCAGCAGCGAACTGAGCCCGAAACCGACTGAGGCCCGGGCGGGCCCGGGCCAACTCGAGCAGGTGGTACTCAATCTGCTGGACAACGCGCGTCACGCCATCAACGGCAGCAACAGAGGGGAGATCACCGTCCGCACCCACGTAAACGGGAAACGCGTTGTGCTCGAGGTTTCCGACAATGGCTCCGGGATCCCGCTCGAGATTCAGGATCGCATCTTCGAGCCGTTCTTCACTACGAAGGATCCCGGCGAGGGGACCGGTCTCGGGCTGGCGATCGTCGCGAGCGTCATCCGCGAGCACGGCGGCGAGATCTCCGTGCGGTCGACCCCGGGAAGCGGCACGGCCTTCTCGATATCTCTATTGAAACCCGCCTGATCCGCCACCAGGCGGTTCAAAGCGTCACCCCACAGCAGGCCCTTGACCAGCAGCTGGTGAAACCCGAAAACCAGCGGTATCGTAGTCTATTCCATACGTCCCAGTGCTTGCTGACCCTTACACAGAGCAGATCCAGCATGAAGAAACGATGGTGGCTGGCCGTTGGCACCGTCCCACTGGTCGTTGCCGGCGGTGTCGTCATGTGGCCCGGCGGAAGCGACTCGGCTGACGGTGCACCAGACTTGAGAACCGCCAGGGTAGTTCGCGGAGAGATAAGCATCGTCCTGAACGAGACGGGCACCGTAGAACCCGTGCGGCAAGTCGTGGTCAAGCCGGCCGTTAGCGGTGTCGTACAACGGCTGCTGGTGCGTGAAGGCGACCAGGTTGCGGCCGGCGCCGCCCTAGCCATCGTAGAGCCCGACCTTAGCCAGGCTCGAGCGGTGGCGGAGCTACGATCGGCGCGGGACCGGGCACGCGTCGCGCTGGACCAGGCGGCTCGCAACCTCGAGCAGGGGCGCTCGCTGAGCTCCAGGAACCTGATCTCGCAAAAAGAGCTCGATGACCGTGGGGCCGCCTATGAGCAGGCCCGCCTCGTGTTGGAGTCAGCGGAGGAGCAGCTGCGCATCGTCGAGCAGTCCGGCGTCTCCTCGCGCATTCGCTCGCTCAAGGTCGTGGCGCCTGCCGCGGGCGTGGTGATCAGGTTGGGCGCCGAAGAGGGCGAGTCGGTCCTGGCAGGAACCGGTACGTTGGGCGGCGGAACCGAACTGGTTACGATCGCCGACCTCTCGAGCTTGATGATCGAAGCCACGGTCAACGAGGTCGACATAGGCAAGGTCGCCCTCGACCAAGACGTAACCATCACGGTGGACGCCTACCCGAACGAGGAATGGGAAGGCCGGATCTCGTTCATAGCGCCGGCCGCCCGGGTCGAGCAGGACACCAGAGTGCGCGTTTTCGATGTCGAAGTGGAGGTTGCCAACCCGGACACGCGGCTGCGTCCGGGCATGACGGCGAACATCGACATCCGCGGCGAGCGGAAGGACGACGTTCTCACCATCCCCATCGAGGCGGTCTTCCGCAAGGACAGGCGCGACATCGTTTACAGGGTCGAGGAAGGACAGCCCGTGGCCACACCGGTCGAGCTCGGGCTCGTGGACATCGCCCGGGCCGAAGTCGTGGACGGACTGGCCGAGGGCGATCAGGTATCCCTGGAAGAGCCGCCTGAGACAAGCGGCGAAATCCAATGAGCGAGATCGGAGGTAACGGCCGCGACCCGGTCGTCCGGACACAGGGCGTCCGCAAGATTTACCGGCTAGGCAAAGTGGAGGTGGAGGCCCTCCGCGGCGTGGATCTCACGATCGGGCAGGGTGAGTACGTGGCGATCATGGGTCCGTCGGGTTCGGGTAAATCCACGCTCATGCACATCATCGGTTGCCTGGACTCACCCACCAGCGGCGAGTACTGGCTGGACGGCGAGCCCGTGTCGGAGTTGCACGGCCGGCGGCTCGCCCGAATCCGAAACCGCAAGGTCGGCTTCGTCTTCCAGAACTTCAACCTTCTGCCCCGGGTCGATATCGTCGAGAACACGGCACTACCCCTCCGCTATAGCGGTGGCATACGCCACCGGGAGCGCAGGCACCGGGCAAGCGCCGTCCTGGAGCAGTTAGGCCTCGGCGATCGCCTCCGGCACAAGCCCGACGAGCTGTCTGGCGGCCAGCGCCAGCGCGTCGCCATCGCCCGGGCGCTGGTCAACAGTCCGGCGATGTTGTTGGCCGATGAGCCCACCGGGAATCTCGACTCCGAAACGTCGCGCGAGATCATGAACGTCTTCCGCGACCTTCACGCTCGGGGCCACACGGTAGTCACCGTTACGCACGATCCGAACGTTGCCGCCGAGGCCGAACGCATCATTCATATCACGGACGGCCGGGTCGAAGAATGAACCTGTTCGAGTCGGTTGCCGCAGGTCTTGACGAGGCACGCGAGCATCGCGGCCGGACATTTCTCAGCCTGGTCGGCCTGACGCTGGGCACCGCCTCCATCATCGCGGTGCTCGCCCTCTTCGGCGGCGCGCAGAAGCAGAGCGAGGATTTCCTCGCCGAGGTGGGCGGCGCCGGCAGCGTCATCGTCCGCAACGACCTTGGTGGCCGCGTTCGCCTCACTCCTCGCGAGGCCGCGTCACCACAGCTTACCTGGAGGGACGTGCTCGACCTGCGCGACGAGGCCCCGCACCTGAAGTACATAAGTGGAGCGCGCTACTGGATGCTCCGCTACACCGGTCCGCGCAACACCTTCGAAGGGCAGGTGATCGCCACCGTACCGGACTACGCCGCGGTCAATGACATCGAGCCTCTGTACGGGCGCTTCATCTCCGAGCTGGATCTGCGTGAACGCACCAACGCCGTGGTCCTCGGCTACTCGTTCGCAGACTCGCTTTTCACCAGTCCGGAAGCGGCGATGGGACACGTGATTACGATCGGAGATGAGCGATTCCGCGTTGCCGGCGTCCTGAAGTACGAGGAGTTCATCTTCGCCACCTGGAGCGGCAATGCCTTCGAGTACCGCAACCGGCGCGCCTACATTCCGCTGACCACGGCCCTCAAGCGATTCGCCGACGATGACAAGTTGCAGTGGCTAACGCTTCAGGCGACGAGCCCGCTCGAGTTGGAGACGGCCATCAGCGAGGTCAGCGATGTCTTGTTGCGCCGGCACCGGGTCAGGGATTTCTCGTTCGACCGCTCAACCGAAGACATAGCTGAGGGCACCGAATTTTTCCTACTCTTCGACTTCATCTTCCTGATCGTCGGAGTTATTTCCCTGTTCACCGGTGGCGTGGTCATCGCCAACATTCTCCTGGCCAGCGTGGTGGAGCGGGTGCGGGAGATCGGGACCCGCATGGCCCTGGGCGCCAGCGGCCTTGATATTTTCGCGCACTTCCTGATTCAGTCCCTGCTCATCACCACTGTAGGCGGCCTGGCCGGAGTTCTCATCGGTACCGCGATGACCTCCACCGTCGAGCGGCTGATGAAGTTTCCAGCCCATGTGACGCCAGGCATCTTCGTGCTCGGGCTGGCGACGGCCTCTCTGGTCGGCATCGCAGCAGGTGTCTACCCCGCGTGGAAAGCAGCGCGCATGGATCCGGTGGAAGCGCTCCGTTATGGCTGATCGGGCACCCTTTGGTCCGGCTCAGCTTTACGAGAGCTGGGAACTGTTCCTGGACGGCTGGCGGGCGATCCGTGCGCACAAGCTGCGCTCGCTGCTGACGCTGACCGGAATCGTATTCGGCGTGGCTTCCGTCGTTGCCATGTTCTCCATCGTCACAGGCATCAAGGCGATGATCCTGGACGACTACGATCGCTTTGGCCTGAAAGACACGTTCGAATTCGAGGCGAGCAGCGTGGACAGCAGGGCGGCTGCAGATCGCGTGTCCAAGGGGCTGCGCTCGCCCGACGCGGACACGCTCCTGACCCTCGAGTCGGTGGTGGACGGCACGGATGTCGTATTCGGCGAGCAGATCGGACAGGCGCGTCTAGAGCCCCGTCGCTACCCCGTCGTCGGAACCGGTCCGGATTATCTCAAGATTCGGCGCATGCAGGCCGTGGCCGGTCGTTCTCTGACCTATCTGGACATCGCCCAGCGAGCGCCCATCGCCGTATTGGGAGTGCGAGCGGCGCGGGAACTGTTCGGCGACGCTAGCCCCATCGGTCGCGAGTTCATCCTGGGCGGCGAGCGTTTTCGCGTCGTGGGCGTAGTGGAGGCGCCGAAGCTCACTCTGATACCGGCCAGCTTCGAGTTTCTGGAGCGGCGCGTCTACGTCCCGGTGACCACCTACCAGGCCCGTTTCACGGGTACCAAAACCGTCCAGTCCATCGTGCTTCGGGCACAGTCGTACACTGCCGTGGGGCCAGCTCTCCAGGACGCCGAATCGAAGCTTCTGCAACTGCATCGCGGCGTCCGCGATTTCGAGATCGACAACAACGCCGCCGAATATGGCGAGGAAATGGAGATGATCGACGGGATCATGCTCGGCTGGAACATCGTGCTCGGGGCCATCGCTCTCATCTCGCTCCTCATCGGCGGGATTGGGCTCTTCAGCATCCTGCAGGTTTCGGTGCGCGAACGAGTTCGGGAGATAGGTATCCGCAAGTCGGTCGGCGCCGATGACGCCGACATACAGCGCGAGTTCCTCGCCGAGTCGCTCACCCTCGCCGCGCTGGGAGGCGTGATCGGTATCCTCGCCGGCTCCGGGCTTTGCCTGGGCGCAGAGTCTATCGCTGCCGTCTTCGGCCGTAACTGGCAGATCCCTATCTCCACCGCAGGCGCGCTCATCGGTTTCGCCTTCTCGATGCTGGTCGGCTTCGGCTTCGGCCTCTACCCCGCGCGACGGGCGGCGGATCTGGACCCGGTGACAGCGATCTCCCAGTAGAAGAGCCTTAATCCATACCATAGGGCACCCGTGCGTCGGTTGCTTGCCAGAAGCAGGTTCTCCATCCTATGTCGTGTCTGGCTTACGGGGGGGGACGATGAAAATCGCGATTGTCTTTGACACGCTCGCGGCGGGCTGGGAACACGACGATTTCAAGGAAGAAGTCGAGGCGGAGGTCCCCGAGGCCGAGTACGAAGTGGCCGAGGCGCTCATGGAGAACGGCCACGACGTCCACCTGGTCGGGTTCCGCGACAATCTCCGGCGCCTGCTGGACCGCCTCGAGAGCTTCGAGCCCGACCTGGTCTTCAACAGCTGTGAGTCGTTCATGGGCAAAGCCCGTTACGACTATGGCGTTACCGCCCTGCTGGAGATGAAAGGGTACCGCTATACGGGATCGCCGCCCGAGGCTCTGCTGCTCGCTCGCGACAAAGCCACCAGCAAGAAGATCCTCGATTACCACGAAATCCGGGTGCCGGGCTTTCAGGTCTACGGTGTCGGCGAGGAGGCCAAGCCGCCGGCGGGCATCGACTTTCCCCTGATAGTCAAGCCGACGCACGAAGACGCCTCGGTCGGCATCGCCCAGTCATCGGTGGTAAACGACCCTGACAGTCTGAAAGAGCGAGTGGCGTTCATCCACCGGAACCTGAATCAGCCGGCCATCGCGGAACAGCTGATCGACGGCCGCGAGCTGTACGTCGGGATCATCGGCAATCGTCGGCTCCAAGTTCTCCCGATCGTCGAGATGACGTTCGACAAGATACCGGATCCGGAGAAAAAGATCGCCACCTACAGCGCCAAGTGGGATCTAGACTACCGAGAACGTTGGGGTATCAAGAACGTCTTTGCGCGGCGCATTGGAAAGAGAGCTCTTGAAGAAATGCACAGGGCCGCCAAGCTCGCGTTCAGAGCGCTGGAGCTACGCGACTACGCACGCATCGATTTCCGGCTCACGCGCGACCAGCAGGTCTATCTTCTCGAGGTCAACCCAAACCCATATATCAGCTTCGGCGAAGACATGGCCAACGCGGCCGAGCGCGCCGGTCTCGATTACTACGCCTTCATCGAACGCATCGTCCGCGAAGCTCTCTTACGCTATGAAAAGACACAAGAAGCCTGAAACCTGGGTCGCGGCGCATTGCACCCGCTGCAAACGGGGGCTCCGCCGCTACTGGTACTTCTGTCCCGACTGCGGGAAGCGTCTTGTCTGGGGTGACACAAAGGGCATAACCGGCGCGGAGTGTCACTACTGCGGCTGGATAGTCTCGAACAGCTACTCATTCTGCCCGTGGTGCGGCAAGAACATCGGCGACGAAGACTCGAGCGAGGTGCCGCTGAAGCGACCACGCGGGTTCAGGTACGACGCCCGCTGCGCCTACACATCCTGCCGCGGCGGTCTACAGTATCCCATGGATTACTGTCCCTGGTGCGGGAGGCGTCAGTACTGGCCGTTCGACGACGAGTATGAAGGCGCCTGTCCGCACTGCGATGGAGGCGTGGATGACCTTATGGACTACTGCGTATGGTGCGGGCGCGACGCGACGGGACAGGACCTGCTGCAGCCCGCGCTGCGCCGCGTGAGGGGACTGCTCCGCAAAGCCCGCGTCCCGGACTGGGGGTATCGCATCCTGGTCCGCCCCGGGATCTCGGGCGTCGATCCCAAGTACCCGAAGATCATCGAGATCGAGCGACGCCTGGTGGAACGACGCGACCAGATATCCTGGCCCAGCATGGTCGGACTCCTGACGCATGAGCTCGGGCACAGCTTTCTCTACCATCATTGGCGGTTCGCCCGCTCGAGGCGTTTCAGAAAAGCCTTCGGGGACGCGAGCAAGGCGTATCGCGGTGTGGATGAGAGTTGGGTGTCCTTCCGCAAGCGGAACCTATCCAAGACTCCCGTCAACCATGTGACGGCCTACGCGTCCAAGCATCCACTGGAGGATTTTGCCGAGACTTTCCGTTTCTATGTCATCCGCCGCGGCCGGCTCAAAGACCTGCTCGCAGAGATCGGACGGAAGGGTAAAGGTGTCGTTGTGTACGAGAAGTTCCTCACCCTGCATGCCTACCTGCAGGAGATGAGGCAGAAGGCCAGAGAGAAAGAGTAGAACCTAGAAAGAAGCCAGGATCGCCACCTGAAGGCCGCGACCCCGGCTTCGCTAGAGTGAAACGGCGCTAGACTCCAGATACCATCTGAATCACACCGTATGCCGTCACTGCCGCGTGCCAGTAGAGGTAGACCGCGACGCGCGGCTGCGTCTGCGCCACCAGATCCGCCTTGCCCTTCAGCAACTTGGCCTGCTCGAGCAATCGCGCCGGGAACATCTGCCGATCCACACCGGCCAGGGCCTCATTGGCTGCAAGGATCGCAGTTGCCGACAGCTGGACCATCACCTCCACCAGGTTGGCATCGGTGACGCCGGGCTCCAGTATCACGACTACCAGCGCGATGTTCACGGCTTCACGGGCGAGGTGGAACGCGAGCGGATACCGTCCAAGCTCCATCGCCTCCACAGCGCGCATCGCCATGTGCTGCGAGTGCCTCAACTCGTGGACCTGCCGCTCCGTGATGTCGTCGCCGGCAACCTGGGCAGCCAGGCCGATCGCCGACCGCGCCATGAACACGGCCAGTCGCGCGTGCTCCTCCTTCTCCTGGCGCCGCTGCTGGAAGCGCTCCCGGTTGCCGATTTGCAACGCGAGGATCAGGCGCTCCGTCGCCAGAATCAGCTTCTCCTCCGAAGCCGTATCCTCGTTCCTGATGGCCTCTGCTTCATCCATCAGCTCGCGGATGCGACCGAGCAGCGGAGAGACATCCTCGTCGACCTGCTCTTCCAGCCACGAGACCGTCTGCTTGAGACGCTGCCACAGGTTGTCGTAGGCCTCTTCGCCGAAAACCATAACGAGAACTTCAGCCACGCACAGTCGACCTTGGTAGGCTAGCTCAGCGGCCCGCTCGGCGTCACCGTTACGCCATGCTTCCCGTGCCTGTCGGAAAAGCGGGCGGCATTCCTCCTGCAGCTTTGTGCGCGCCGCCGCGACCAGCTCGGGATCGGGTGGCTCCGCGAAGAGCACCGGTGGCTCCGTGACCTCGAACCCGCTCACAGCAGCCGGGCCCAGAGTCGCGTCAAGGGCCGCCTCCGCATCCATGATCACTGCATCGGTCAGGTCCTCATCGACCATGAGGTCGAGCTCGGTCACCTGGGGGTTCGTACCCGGGTCGAGGATGCTGCTGTCTTCATTGCATGCGGCGAGGCCGCCGATCAGCAACGCCCCCAACATCAAGTGGATAAATCGCTTTCTCATTCCTTCCCCTCCTCTGGGTTCCGCCCTGCTCGGCGGGAAAGCCGGGCGTGCGGATCCTCCGCTTTCTGTCTGTTAGACGGCGGCGGGGCGGGAACGTTAAATTAAATGGCCATCCCGCCCGGAATGCCTGGGCCGACATGCTTGACGGGATCCCGGGATGGGACTACCCTAACGGAGCCGCCCTGCCGCCCTCGGCATCCCCCGGAAGGACCCCTGGTTCCACAATACACAAGCGTGGTGGAGGAATGGCCGTGCCAGACTTCAGGATCACTGCAGGTAAGGGGATCCCAGAGGGGCAGCCCGAAGCCCTCTCGCTCGTGGAGACTTTGATCCACAGAGCAGACGACGTCGCGAGCCGCTACCGGGCGGTCGCATCGAACCTCCCGTACCGCAACCTCAGCGAGCGGCCGCTCGAAGAGGACGTATCGGCTCTATCGGCGCACCTGGCGGCGGCCACGTGGAAGCGGATCGGAGACGAGGTGCCCAGCTACGCGTTCGCAGAGAACGTCGGGCGCGGCTACCATGAGGCCGGCAAGCCGGTAGGATCGCTGTTGCTTCACTGGCAGATTTTCCGCCGGGCCATTCACCTGGTGCTGGCGGATCAGAGAATCAGAACGGGCCAGGGTGGCGAGGAGAAGCTCCGCCAGGCAACGTTGATGAACTACACTCTCGATTGGGCGACAGAAGCTTCTCTAGTGGGCTACGTCATATCGAGCCGACCCAACGGCGAATCGCCTGACTCACACGATTGATAACGGCCGCTCTACTTAATCCCCTCAAGCTTAACTTTCCCAAGCCGGTCGCCTCGCGTCGCGAACTTACGCACAAGAAACTCACGGTAGCTCGCCATCGATGACGACGGCGCCTCGCGTTCATTCCCCAAAACGCCGCGAGTCTCGATAGGCACCCTCTGCAACGCGACTGTCGCGGAGACGCCGGCACCGCCCAACCTCGCAGTCGTAAGCGTATAAGTCCCGGTCTCCTCCGCGAAGAAGGCGTTAGCGATGATCAGCCACGTCTCAGCCACAACCGCCTCGAGCGCGACGACTGCCAGGCTGTCAGACGGGTTCTTCAGGCAGACCGGCGACGCCAGCACCGACGAACAGCCCAGCAGCGCCTCGTCCACATCCGTGATGAACAGGGTCGGCTGGAAGCCCTGGGTGGCCATCTGGAGCTCGATCTGATCTCCCGGGGATACATCGATGGCGTACACGTCGTAGTAGCTCTCATCCTCCAGCATGCAATCCCCAGCCTCCAGAGCTCCGCTCACCTCGTCGGTCTGGGCCAGCCAGGTCTGGACCGGGCAATTGAAGAATGTGAGAACGTCGGGTCCAACCAGCGTCAGGTCCGCATCGACGCGAGCGGAGCCGAAATCGTTACCGGCGTTGTCCTCAACGAGAAACAGCCAGGAACCCACGAGCGAATCGCCGACCAGCAGAGATTGCCAATCCTCGATGGTGGTCGTGGCGTCATCACCGACACCAAGTTGACCGGAGAGTGTCACCAGACCAACATCGTCGACCGTCCCCGCGACCTGGCCGGCGATCGCGCCCTGAACGGCGATGCCGCTTACGCTGGAACCACTCTGCTCAAGGTTGACCTCCAGGATGAGCGACCTCCCGGCGTAGAAGAGATCAGCGCAGAAGAACGGATCGAGGCCGGTCAGCGCTTCGCAACCAACCACACTGTACTGACCGATCCACTCTCCACGCACGTCAGGGAAATCCCCCGGCCCGCTGGGATCGTCATCGCCGCAGCTGCCCAGAGCCACGGCGAGTAGTAAGGCGGTTACGAAGAACGCCGCCCGTTTGCTTCGAGTAGTCGCTAATTGCATAATCGAACAATGGTTAAGCGTGATATCAGTTTGCGCTCGACACCATATCGGGCGGCGAAGTGATTGTCAAACAACGCCTGTAAACGCCACCTCGAGAGCCAACGCCATGAACTCACAGGAAGAACCCTACACGCTCCTGCGCAATCTGACCTCTCCCATAGTGGCGTTGACCTGCGCCTGGGAGGGGAAGCTCAACGGGATGATCCTCAACTCAGCGGTCCGGGCGTCCCTCATCCCCTCTAAGCCCCGCGTCGCCGTATTCGTCATGAAGCGGAACTTCAGCCACGATATGATCCATCGGTCCGGCGCATTCGCGCTGCATCTGCTGCACACCGAGAACTGGGACCTGATATGGGAGCTCGGCTTCCGCTCCGGCCGCGACCGCGACAAACTATCGCAATTCAGGCACCGGATCGGTAAGAGCGGCTCACCCCTCCTTCAAGACGTCTACGCCCGTTTCGAATGCCGGGTCATCAATACCATGGACGCGGGCGCCAGCACCTGCTTCATGGGCGAGGCGATCGAAGTAGAACGTGCTGGCGGCGAGAGGCTGATGAGCAGCGAGTATTTCCGCGAACATATGCCGGCAGACTGGAAGGAAATCTACGAGGCCAACCTGGCCGCCGCCCAAGATTGGGCCGCCGGCCTCGCCGACGACATCCGCCCGCTCACCTGGAGAGGACTGGCGAGCGGCGGCTGACACCGAGGTTGGGCAGCAGCCGAGCATCGGCTTGAACTCGCAAGCCCGGTAAGCTACTCTTGAGCCCAATGCAATCCGCCCAATAGGAGGTAGAGATGAAGCGCCTGGTGCTGGCAGCCGCTCTCCTGCTTGTAGTGTCACCCCGCGCCTCGATAGGACAGGAGAAAGCGAACGATAGGTTAACCCTCGATCTCTACGTCGAGATGGAGAGTGTGACTGATCCTCAGATCTCGCCAGACGGCAAGCAGATCATCTACACGCGCAGATGGATCGACAAGGTGAACGACCGGCGCGAATCGGCGCTCTGGATTATGAACGCCGACGGCAGCAGGAACCGCTATCTGACCGACGGTTCGTCGGCGCGCTGGTCGCTCGACGGCACCCGCATCGCCTACCTGGCGCGCGGTGAGCCGAAGGGAAGCCAGATCTTCGTTCGCTGGATGGATGCGGAGGGCGCCACCACGCAGATCACCCGCGTCGCCGAGACGCCAGGCAGCGTTCGCTGGTCGCCTGACGGGAAGCGGATCGCCTTCACCATGCTCGTGCCGAGCCGCGACAAGTGGACGGTGAAGCTGCCTGGCCGGCCGGAGGGAGCCAAGTGGACGGAAGGCCCACGGATCATCGACCGGCTGAACTACCGTCGTGACCGAATTGGCTTTCTGAAGGACGGGTATCGACAGCTGTTCATGGTTCCGGCCGACGGCGGCACGCCGCGCCAGCTCACTAGCGGCGACTATAACCACGGCGACTATAACCACGGCGGCGGTGGCATCGACTGGACGCCCGACGGAAAGGCGATCGTGTTCAGCGGCCTGCGCGAAGAGGACGCCGACTACATCTGGCGCGAGTCGGAAGTCTATGAGGTGAGCGTAAGCGACGGGACTATCAAGCAGCTCACTGACCGCCGCGGCCCCGATGGTGGCCCAATAGTTTCGCCCAACGGCAAGCTCATCGCCTACACCGGCTACGACTTCACCGACGATACTTACATTCCGCAGGACCTCTACGTGATGGACCGTGACGGAGGGAACCCTCACCTCCTCACAGCCGACCTCGACCGTACGCCCCGCGGCCTGATCTGGTCGAAGGACAGTCGCACCATCTACTTCAACGTGGACAGCGAGGGCACACGAAACTTGTATGCCGCATCGTTGGACGGCAAAGTGCGAGAGATCACCGATGGTGTTCACATGCTCACCGTCAGTGATATCAACGATGCGGGCCAGGCGGTGGGCGTCCTCAGCAGCTTCTACGAGCCGGGCGATGTCGTGAGCTTCAGCGTCAAGCGGCCCCAGCAGACCGCTCAGCTCACTTTCGTGAACGACGATGTGCTGTACGGCATCGAGCTGGGCGAAGTAGAGGAGATCTGGTACACATCGACGGACGACCTGCGCATCCAGGGTTGGATCATCAAGCCGCCGGACTTCGATCCCGCCGAGAAGTACCCGCTGATCCTGCAGATCCACGGCGGTCCGCACGCCATGTACAACGTCGGCTTCAGCTTCGGCCGCCAGGAGCACGCGGCCAACGACTACGTGGTCCTCTACACGAACCCGCGTGGCAGTGCGGGCTACGGTCACGCGTTCGGCAACGCGATCAAACGCGCGTACCCTGGCAAGGACTTCGACGATCTGATGAGAGGCGTGGACGAGGTGACCGCGCGCGGATACATCGATGAGCGCAACATGTTTGTGTTCGGCGGGAGCGGCGGCGGTGTCTTGACCTCCTGGATCGTGGGCCACACCGATCGTTTTGCAGCGGCCTCGGTCAACTATCCAGTGACCGACTGGCTGTCCTTCGTAGGCACGACCGATGGCGCAGGCTGGTATCGCAACTTCGATCGTTACCCCTGGGAGGACCCCACCGAGTACCTTCGCCGCTCGCCGCTCATGTATGCAGGTAACGTGAAGACCCCGACCATGCTGATGACCGGGGTCAAGGACCTTCGAACGCCGATCTCGCAGACCGAGGAATTCTATATGGCCCTCAAGGTACAGAAGGTCCCGACGGTGATGCTGCGCTTCAACGACGAATGGCACGGCACCAGCTCGAAGCCCTCGAACTTCATGCGATCCCAGCTTTATCTTCGAAGCTGGTTCGACAAGTACACTACCAAAGACGGGGAGCCGGTTGCAGCGACTGACACCACGAAGGAGTGAGACCGTGATCTTCGCCGTCCAAGAGCCGTACCGCACAAGCCCGCATCGCTCATCAGGGAGTCCCATTGGCAGCATCTGAGCTCGGCGAATTATCCGTCCGATATCGTGCGGCCGACGGCACTCTGCTAATCCATCTGGCTGGCAGCTGGCGGCTGCAAAAGGCGTTGCCGGACAGCGGGGTCGTGGAGGACGAGCTTACGTCAGGTCCGTCCCCACGGATGGTGGCCTTCGACACCAGCGGGCTGAATGACTGGGACAGCGGGATCCTGATCTTCCTCAACCGGGTGATGGAGAAATCTCGCGACCGCGGGATCCCGGTGGACCGCGGGGGATTGCCTTCCGGGATTCAGCGGCTGCTGGCTCTCGCCGAGGCGGTACCGGAGAAAGGAGGACGCGCGGGCGGAAGAGGCCGAAGCATCCCTGCTGGAACGGATAGGCACGCGAACGATCTCCGCCGGCACATCGGTACGGGAGCTGCTCACTTTCATCGGCGATGCCACCATCACGTTCCACAAGCTGCTGTACAAGAAGGTACGCTTCCGGCGCTCGGATCTGCTCATGCTGATCCAGCAGGTGGGGCCGGAGGCGGTAGGAATCGTCACGCTCATCTCTTTCCTAGTGGGACTCATCCTCGCGTTCGTGGGGGCGGCGCAGATGCAGCAGTTCGGAGCGGAGATCTACGTGGCGAACCTGGTCGGCGTCGCTATGGTCCGAGATGTCGGCGCGCTGATGACCGCCATCGTCATGGCCGGGCGCAGCGGCGCAGCGTTCGCCGCCGAGCTTGGCAGTATGAAGGTGACCCAAGAAATCGACGCGCTCTCCACGATGGGGATCTCGCCGCTCGAGTTCCTGGTGCTCCCCCGCATCATCGCGCTCGGCCTGATGATGCCAGTGCTCAGTCTGTACGCCGACTTCGTTGGAATTCTGGGTGGGACGTTCGTGGGGATCACGATGCTCGACCTTTCGTTCACCGCGTACATGCAGCAGACGGCCGATGCGGTCAACGTCACGGCGGTAGTGGGCGGCCTGTTCAAGGCCTTTGTATATGGGATCCTGATCGCGTTGTCCGGAACCCTACGGGGCATGCAGTCGGGCACGAGTTCGTCAGCGGTGGGTGTTGCGGCAACGTCCGCGGTGGTCACCAGCATCGTGTTGATCGTTAGCGCCGCCGGCATTTTCGCGGTCGTCTTTTACGTTTTGGGAATCTAGGAACCTATGAAGCCAGAAGCGCACATCACCGTACGCGACCTCACGATCGCCTATGGGGACTTCGTCCTCATGCGCGAACTGAACTTCCAGGTCAGGCGCGGCGACGTCTTCATCGTCATGGGCGGCAGCGGCTGCGGTAAGAGCACGTTGTTGCGCCACCTGATCGGGCTGAAGGAACCGGCCAAAGGTGAGATCTTCTACGGCGATGAGAGCTTCACCGATGCCGACGCCAGCCGAAGAGAGCGGATGCTGCGGAGCTTCGGTGTGCTCTATCAGAGCGGGGCGCTCTGGAGCTCGATGACGCTCGCAGAGAACATCGGCTTGCCGCTGGAAGAATTCACCCAGCTTGGCCCCGCCGAGATCCGCGAGGTGGCATTGCTCAAACTGGCACTGGTCGGCCTCAAGGGGTTCGAGGACTTCTACCCTTCCGAGATCAGCGGGGGCATGCAAAAGCGAGCCGGCCTGGCCAGGGCTATGGCGCTCGACCCGGAGATCCTGTTCTTCGACGAGCCATCGGCTGGACTCGATCCGATCAGCTCCCGGCTGCTGGACAACCTGATCCTCGAGCTGCGTGACAGCTTGGGAGCAACCGTGGTAGTTGTGACGCACGAACTCGCAAGCATTTTTGCGATTGGCAACAACAGTATTTTCCTCGATCCGGAGAGCCGGACGGTGATCGCCAGTGGGCCGCCGAAGGAGTTACGCGACTACTCGGACAATCCGAAGGTGCGCCGTTTCCTGCTCAGGGGAGAAGACGGCAGCGAGGAGGCGGCATGAGCAGGAAGGCGAGCCCCACGCTGATCGGGGGTTTTATGGTCGGCGGCATCACCCTGGCCGTAGTCGCGTTAATGTTGTTTGGCTCGGGCCCGCTGTTTCAGAAGACATACGAGTTTGTGCTCTTCTTCGATGGTTCGGTCGCAGGGCTCCGGGAGGGCGCGCCCGTCAAGTTCAGAGGCGTGGAGATCGGAATGGTAAAACGTGTCTACCTGGACCTTCCTCATATTCCCGACGACTTCCGAAGCGCAGCCATCCCAGTGGTGATCGAGCTTCAAGAAGATCGCATCCGCGCGCGAGGCAGCCGCATCGACCTGGACGACCCGGACGCGATTGACGCCGTGATTGACCTCGGTATGCGGGGACAGCTTCAGACGGAGAGCCTGCTCACCGGCAGGCTGTACATAGCGCTGGACCTGCATCCTGGCTCCCCGGCGGTATTCGTCGATGCGCCGGGCAGCCCGTACACGGAGATTCCCACGCTGCCGACGACCATGCAGGAGTTACAACAGAAGTTGACCGAGTTCTTTGCCGAGCTCGACAGGATCGAGTTCGACTCGATCGCGGTATCGGCCGGCGAGTTGATCGAAGGTCTGAACCAGCTCGCCAACTCGGCGAGACTCGCCGAAGCCGTCGAAGGGCTTGCGACCACGCTGGAAAGCTCCAATGAGACGGTCATCCGCCTTCGGCAGCTGGCAGAGAGTCTCGATGCCAGGGTAACTCCTTTGGCTTCGAAGCTCGAGGCCACCCAGGACGAAGCTGGTGAGACCATGCGGGAGGCCCGGGCCGCGCTCCAGAGCATCCGCATCCTGCTCGAGCCCGGCTCGCCCCTGACCTACCAGCTCGAGACAACCTTGAAGGAGCTCTCTGCTGCGGCGCGCGCGATGCAGGCGCTCGTCGACTACCTGGAGCGCAATCCCGGCTCTGCGCTGCGCGGCAGGAAGATCACCGAGGAGAATCGATGAACAGGCTAGCCCCATTCGTGTCGGCAGCGGCGCTGGCCGCCGCATCGTTATGGTCGGGCGGCTGCTCACCGCTCTCCCCGCAAGCGGATCCATCGCGCTTTTTTGTGCTGACATCGCCGGCTGAAACGGGATCAAACGAGAGCGGTGCCGCGAAGTTGAACATTTCGCTGGGACTCGGACCTGTGACCCTCGCTCCCTACCTGGACCGTAATCAACTGGTGACACGTGTGGGCCCGAACGAGGTGGTGCTCTCGCAGATCGACCGCTGGGCGGAGCCGTTGGACCAGAACCTGACCCGAACGCTGGCGGAGGATCTGCAGGTCCGGCTTGGAATAACGCAGGTCGTGACACACCCGTGGTACAGCTCAGCGCAGCTGGATTACGCGGTCGAGATCGATGTGCTCCGCTTCGAGCGGGACACCACAGGAGCGGCCGAGCTGCTGGCGCGGTGGGTGGTTGTAGGCGGGAGCGATGGAGAGGTCTTGGAAGCAAGGGAAACAAGAATCAACGAGCCTGCCGGCTCGCGCACGGTCGCGGCCTCCGTCGCCGCGCTCAGCCGCGCACTGGAACGACTCAGCCGCGAGATCGCTGCCTCCATCCGGCGTCTCGAGTAGCGTAAACTTACCCGCCTGTCGCGAACAGCGACTCGATCAGGTCTTTGTGGAATTCGGACCCACGCACCAGGTAGCTCCCAAGTACCGCCCGGCGCCGTTCCGGGCCTACGTCAGCCTGTTCCAGCAGGATCTCGCCGTCAGAGGCTCGGAACTGTGTCCGCAGGGTATCACCGCGGATACGGTAGAGCATCTGATCGCCCTTGTGGACGCCGCGTTCCTCCAGGAAGCCAAACCATCGCGGCAGACCGGCGGAAATCATCTCATAGTCCGACCTCGAGATGATGCCCGCCTCGGGGACGAGGCGCAGATTCTCGTCGACACCATCCAGGAACTGCTCGAGGCTCACATCTCGCAGGAACTCGATACGCACGAATGCATCTTGCGAGGAGATCGCCGCGGCGGCGATCTCCTCGGCCAGCTCCCGGGAATAGCGCCGGCCGTTGGCAAGCTCCTCAAGCTGAGCGGCATCATCCCGGCCGAACCAGATGTCCAACATCAGCACATCGACCCGGAAGATCGTCTTCTCCAGCTTGGTGTGCATCCGGGAGTACGGCCCGCTGCCCAGCGACAGCGTATCGGCTATTCTCGAGCCCGCTGACGCCGACTGGGCCGCGGCCGCCGGACCCGCGAGGGACAGCACCAGCAGAACGGAAACAGTCCAGCGACCGCCCGGTTCAACATGACGGATCATGCGCTCATGCCACAACATAAATCAGGCAAGACCATATTCCTTCCGACGCGGTCAACACTTCGACGGCCGATCCACGCTGCGGCTCGACGTCACCACCATTCAATCCGAGCTAGCCCGGTCCACCCGGCAGGCCCCCCGTGACACCGGCGATAAGCACGCGGACGACGACCAACACCAGCCAGCCGATCAGCACTGTACCGATCGCCTTGCCCGTAGTGAAATCGAGCGCCTGTCGAACCGCCACCACCCCACAAACCAGCACCCAGATGCCGGCCACCAGGGCGACGATCGGTCCGAGAACCGGAACAAAGCCCACGACGTTCAAGATCCCAACAGATTGAGCGAACCCAAGCGTCCGCAGCATCTCACCCATGTCTGCCGTGCCGTTGAAGACCTTGGTGCCGATGAACAACGTGACCGCCGCCCAGATGAACCAGCCGATGAACGCCCATACGATCCCGCTGATGACGCCATAACCCGCCCCACCGAAACCGCCTATGGCTCCGGCTAGAGCCACCAGCGCGACGACGACCGCGGCCTGTCCCGTAGCCGTAGTGTCGTGCTCGACTTCCTCGTAGGTCTGGATGTTGAGCGTAGCCGCCCCGATCATCCGCTCTGCGAAACCCGCCATTGTCTCGTACCCCCTGTAGTGGTGGACAGTCAGCAGTTAGAGGCTCGCGCCATTTGGGAACGGCCTCAAATCTATGCCCCCAACGCCCCGTTGCGCCACGGCCTCTTGGCGACGGCCCAGCCTCCCCTTAAACTTCCTCTCCCAAGCAACAGTACGTGGCTCCGACCCCGGGAGGTTTCCATGTCCCGCAATCTCCTCGCGCTCCTGACCCTCGGCTCTTTGATGGGATGCGCGGAGCAGCCGGCGGCAATAGTCCGAATCGAGACACCCCGAGACGGAGCGGTCGTCAACGCCGATTCGGTCCAGGCAGTCCTCGCTGCCTCCGGCGTCGAGATCGTGCCCGCCGACGGTGAACTCACTCCCGGCCGTGCCCACCACCACATCTTCGTCGATCGCGAGCTGACTCCAGGCCGCCACCGCCTTATCGCCGTCCTGGCCCTGGGCAGCCATGTCCCCGTCGATCCGTGGGCCGTGGATACCGTCTATTTCACGGTCGAAGAGGGTCCCGAGTAACGGAGAAAATGTCTTGCAGTCTGCAATAATAGGGTCAGGTTGACCGGGCCCTTGTTGCAGCCGCCGAACCCAGCTCGAGCACCAATAAGTCGATCTCCTTACGTAACAACCATTTATGGAGTGAGACCGCAGAACCTGCCGCCGGCACGCGGATTGCACTCCTCAAGCTGCGGCTACTGTCCCTTCTCCATCCCCCGCCCCAAACGGGTGTTGCTAACAAATTGTTGGGGCCATTACTAAAAATGCCCTCGGCGGCCGGTTCGTGCCGTCCGCGAGCGTCTGAGGGTGCCCGCTGGACAGCGGAACGCTCCAGAGCGGGGTTCACGCTTCTGGAGGTGCTCGTCACGCTGATATTGCTGGCGCTGACGTACGCGATCGTCATCCCGTCCATCGGGAGAGCGCGTGTCCAGGCTGCCGTATACAACTCGACCCAAGCAGTGATCTCGACGATCTCGCTGGCCAAAGCGGCGGCCGTCCGATTCGGGCGCCCGTCACTGCTGCGCATCGATTCCGATCGCGACCGGATGTGGGTGGAGGTGGACACCACGGTCGGCGGATCCGGCACCGCGGACACACTCGGTTTCTTCAGCTTCGCCGATCAGCTCGAAGTGGATCTCGAGAGCAATCGAACAACGCTGTGCTTCGATGGTCGCGGGATCGGTGTCACGCGCTCGATCTGCCCTGAGGCGGGCGCTGCGATCATCGTTTCACTTCAAGCGAAAGCCGACACGGTATTCGTGAGCCGGGTCGGCAGGGTGCTGACAAGATGACGAAAAGAATGCGCCGGAAGCTGAACGAGAAGGGCATCTCGGTGGTCGAGCTGCTCGTAGGCATTACGCTGCTGGCCGTCGTCGTAGTCTCGCTGGCGGCAGCCAGTCTTTATGCGTCGAGGACGATGACGCGTTCGCGAATGGAGCTCGAGGCGGTCGAGTTCGAGCAGGCGGAGCTGGAGCGACTTCTGGCGATTCCTTACGATTCGCTCAGGAGCGATGCGCGGACCACGACGCAGGGTGAGTCGACCTGGACAGTCGTGGACAGCATCACTTTCCGCCAGATCTTGCTGGTCACCCAGTACACCCCGGCGCAGGGGATATCGGTATGGGACACGGTCGCCGCTTACCGGTTGCGATGAAGAACTCGGCATCTGAGCGTCGGCGCCCACGGGGCTTCACCTTCGTCGAGCTTCTCGTCGTCATAACGCTCGGTACCCTGATCGCTGCAGCTCTTTACCAAGTGATGCGCTTCCAGCAGCGGATCTACCGAGAGCAACGCGCGACGGTAGAGCGTCACGACGCCTTGCGTCTGGCCAGCTCAGTGCTGGCTTTCGATCTCATGGAAGCAAGCGGCCGGGAGGGCGACTTTGCAGCGCTCGGTACGGACAGCATCGCTATTCGTTCCCCGGTCGGCTTTGCGGTGGTGTGCGCCGTGGATTCATCGAACAAGTATCTGGGGCTCTTCGACGTCTCCGGTCGGGTGAATACCGCTGTCGGAGACAGTCTTCTGGTCTACCACCCGAACGGTTGGCTGATCCGGGCAATCCAGGACGTCAACCCCCAAGGCGCATCTTCCTTGACGTGTCCCTACGGCGCAGGGCCCTCAATCGAGATGACGTTGCGCGTCGATGGAGCAGTGACAGGGGTCCCCGTCGGAGCCCCCGTGCGCGCTTTCCGTCGGCACACATATCGCCTCGAACAGGACAGCGGTTCGTGGTGGCTGGCAAGGGATGACGGGACAGCTTCGGAGATTCTTGCCGGCCCCTTCAGCGGGGATGGCTCCGGCCTGGCGTTCGCCTACTTCGATGCGGACGGCCAGTCAACAACGGATCCCACCGGGGTTGCCAGGGTGGACCTCACGCTGGTGGCGGTGAGCGGTAACATCTCGGCCGAACGTGATACGCTAACATCATCTATAAGGCCAAGAAACCAATGAACAGCGTGCGATTCTTATGTAGCCCTCGGGACACCCGGGGCTTTGCGGTGCCGGCGGCGATCTTCGTGATCATCGTCGTATCGTTGCTAGCGCTGGGTGGCCTTTATGTAGCCCAGAACGACGCCAAGGCGAACACCGGCATTCGCAGGAGCTGGAAGGCTTTCAACGCAGCCAACGCTGGGGCCACGAGAACCGTCGCCGTTTGGGATCGGCCAACTTATGGAGCGCTGAACCCCGGCGACAGCGTGATCGGGAATTGGCAAACGCTACCGGACGGTTCACAGTACCGAACGACGGTGCTGCGTGCGGACGACGGGCAGGCCGGTAGTCCAACACTCTACCGGCTACGCACAGTTGGGCGGCCCGGCCCGGGCGTGACGGCGCAGCGATCCATCGTCACACTGGTAGGCACGATCAGCACAAGCGGAGTTTGTTGCGATGGTGCGGTCAAGGCCCAGGGGAGACTGAGTGTTCAGGGCACCGGCAACAAGGCCAAGGCGGATGGGCGCGACATACCACCCGCCAGTTGGAGCGGTACGTGTTCCGGGCCTACCAGCGACCTTCCAGGCATCGTGATTCAGGACGTGGGCGACCTGACTGAAACGGGGAATCCAAAGATCTACGGCTCGCCCCCGGTTCAGGCGGACGGGTCGATAAACGATGAGGATTTCGCAATCTATGACGAACTCGTCAGTATGGCGGACAAGCAGCTTGCGGGAGGTAATCTCAGCCCCCAAGCTGTGACTTCGGGCGGCGCCTGCGTAACCTCCGACGCTACGAACTGGGGCGACCCCCTGAACCCGGGAACCCCGTGTTCGGACTACCTCCCAATCATACATATCACGGGCAACGCCAAGCTCATCGGGAATGGGTACGGACAGGGTATTCTCCTGGTAGACGGAAACCTCGATATCACGGGAAACTTCGACTTCTACGGTGTGATCATCGTCATGGGTGAAGCCGACTTCGGCGGCACGCCGTACGTGTACGGCGGAGTCATGGTACGGAACGGGCCCGGCGGAACCGGACAGAGCAGGCTACGCGGCAATGAGGGCGTCCATTACAGCAGCTGCGTGATCAATCGGGCCCTGACGCAAGCGAGTGTGGCTCGACCTCTCTCTGGACGGCACTGGTTCGAGGTCCTGGAATAACGCGCAACGTGTGAGGTGGCGTGAACGCTTGGGCATATCGCGCACGTACAATTGACGGGCAGATCAGAGAAGGCATCGTGCAGGCGCTCACCGAGGCGGAGGCGGCTCGTTCTCTCATAAGGAACAAGCTCATCCCCGAGTGGGTCAAGCCCGCTATTAGAGAGCGAAGTGCTGGCGGGATCAGCCTCTCGCTACGACGGCGAGTCAAGCCGATGTCCATGGTGTTCTTCGCCCGGCAGTTTGCCACTCTAATCGACGCAGCCGTGCCGTTGGTGCAGAGCCTCGAGATTCTCAGTGAGCTCACGGACGACAAGATCCTGAAGAAGACGCTCGACAAGGTCGTCGTTGACGTTCAGGCCGGCAAGACTTTGGCGGCGGCGATGCAAGAGCACCCCAACACGTTTAGCGACATCTTCGTGAACATGGTGGAGGCGGGCGAACAGGGGGGAATGCTCGACACGATTCTCGCTCGCCTGGCCACCTATCTCGAGAAGAGCCAGGAGATAGTGAGCAAAGTCAAGACGGCCATGGTCTACCCGATGATCATCCTCGCCGTGGCTGTCCTGAGCGCCGCAGTCATGTTGACGTTCGTAGTCCCGACATTCCAGACTATGTTCGCTTCCGGCGGCTTGACTTTGCCCTACCCGACGCAGGTTCTCCTCAATGTATCGGAGTTCGTACAGACGAGATGGGTGTGGCTGCTCGTGGGGACGTTTGGCGGCATCTTCCTGGTTCGGAAATCCTACCGGACTACCGCAGGTAGGGAGTTGGGAGACCGGATGCTTCTTCGCACTCCGGTACTAGGCGACCTTATACACAAGACTGGCATCGCACGGTTCTCACAGAGCATGGCGTCGCTGCTGGCCGCCGGATCCAACCTCATCGATGCGCTCAAGGCCGCGGCCGCGACAACCAATAACGTGGTAATCGAGAGGGCCTTGCTCAGCACGCGACCGGCCATTGAGGCGGGCGAAGGTATCAGCAAGCCGCTATCAGAGACCGGCATCGTGCCGAACCTCGTGTCACGCATGGTGGAAGTCGGCGAGGCGACGGGCCGCCTGGACGACATGTTCGAGAAGGTCGCGATCTTTTACGAGGCTGAAGTCGACACGGCAGTCACGCGCCTGATGAAGGCAATGGAGCCGGCCCTGATCTGTGTGGTGGGAGTCATCCTCGGTGGTATGGTGGTGGCGCTCTATCTGCCGATCTTCGAGGCGCTGACCACAGTGGATTTCTAGCACGCTTCACGCGCTACGCGCCCTGCCTAGGACGCGCAATCGCAAAGCGGCGCCGCCCCCTGAACAGGGACCGGCGCCATTCGTTTATGCCGTGACCGCCTCCGCTGCCGGAACCTCGAGGCCCGGCTCGGCGTCCCGCTCCTCGACCTCATCGCGGCGATGCGTGAAGTGACGCTCGAAGAAGTCTGCCAGATCATCGGTCAGCGAGTACATCACCGGGACCAGGACCAGAGTGAGGAAGGTGGCGAAGGTCAGCCCCGCGATCACCGCAATTGCCATCGGGCCCCACCAGGCGGCTTGCTCACCACCCCAGTAGACGTCCGGTCTGAGGCTCCCGTAGAACCCGTAGAAGTCGATGTTCAGGCCGATGGCCAACGGGATCAGCCCCACCACCGTGGTGATGGCCGTCAGCGTCACCGGTCGGAACCTGGTGATGCCGCCCCTGACCAACGACTCGATCGGGCTCAGACCATCGCGCTCCCGCAGCTTCCCGATGTAGTCCATCAGCACGATAGCGTTGTTCACAACAACGCCGGCCAGGCTGATCACCCCCACACCGCTCATGATGATCCCGAACGGCATGCGAAATACCAGCAGACCGATCAAGACGCCGACGGTCGAAAGGAGGACCGAGCTGAGGATGATCAGCGGCTTGAGCACCGAGTCGAACTGCGAAACCAGGATGAATGCGATCAGCAGCAACGCCGTCACGAAGGCGCCCAACAGAAAAGCCGCCGATTCCTGCTGCTCCTCCTGCTCCCCGGTATAACGGAGGTCGTAACCCAAAGGCAGCGCTGCGGAGAAGTCGGCCAGCTCCCTCTGTACATCAGCCAGCACAGCGTTGGCGTTGTTCCCGGCCCGCACATCGGATGAGATCGTGACGACGCGGTCCAGGTCCTTGCGGTTGATCCCGCTGAAGCTCTCGTTGACGCTCCAGGTCGCCACCGAAGGCAGAGGCACCTGAGTGCCATCCTCCGTGACCACCGTCAGGTCGGCCAGCGAATTCAGGTCCCGCCGGTACGGTTCGGCCAGCCGCACGACGATATCGTATTCATCTTTGCCGTCACGGAACTCGCCGGCCTCAGCCCCGTTGATGGCGCTGCGCACGGTGAAGCCGATCTCTTGCGTGTTGAGGCCAAATAGCGCGGCCTTCTCCCGATCGATCTCCACCGTCAACTCGGGTCGGGCATCCGCGAGGTCACTCTCCAGACCCTCCAGCTTGGGGGCCACCGCGGAGTTAGAGAGGATAGCGATGACCCCATCACCCAAGCGCTTCAATAGCTCAGGGTCCTCGCCGCTGATCTCGATATTGACCGGAGCACCGGTCGGCGGCCCCATCTCCTGTTTCTCCACGTTGATGTCGGCGCCGGCGACACTGGTTCCGATCATTTTCTGCATTCGCTCAAGGCTTCGCGACGAGTCGTAAAGGCGGTCCTGATAGTCCACGAAAGTGACCGCGACCGTCCCCAGATGGGTGCCCCCCTGGCCACCCGCGAAGTCGTCCCCCGAGCTCGAGCCCACCGTCGCGACCACCGACTCGTAATCCTCGTGCCCCGGAAACTCGTTCAACTCGCGCTCGATTCGGCGAACGATTTGATCGGTCACGTCCACCCGGGTGCCCGTTGGCGCCTCTACCTGAACATAGACCGTGCTCGGCGGGATGTTCTCCGGGAAGAACTCGACGCCCTTGCTGAAGAGCCCGAAGGCGAGCACCGAGATCACCATCATCGCCAGCGACCCTCCCATGACCAATCCCCGGTGAACCAGTGCCCAGCGCAGCAGGCGCTCGTAGTCACGGAGGATCGCCGGCAGGCTGACGTTTTGCAGCCAGTACGCCGCCGGCGCCAGGGCATAACGATGCAGCGCGTAGAGCAGGACGACGGTGAGCGCAAGAAGAATCGCCGGGAGCGGCTTCACCACGAGGACCACCAGGAACGCGACCGCAGCCACGATCCCTAGCGCCCACTTCATCTCGCGGGTCAGGCCCGGGGCTTTTTCACCTTCCGGCCGCATGAAGAGGGAGCAGAGGGTCGGGTTGATTACGACCGCGACGAAGAGCGAGGAGCTGAGGGTAATGATCAGCGTCTTCGGCAGATAACCCATGAACTCCCCGATGATACCGGGCCAGAACGCCATCGGCGCAAAGGCCGCTACCGTAGTCGCGGTCGCGGCAATGACGGGGACAGCCACCTCGCCGGTGGCTAGCTTCGCCGCTTCTTTCTTGTCGTAACCGCGTTCGCGGAACCGGTAGATGTTCTCAACGATCACGATCGCGTTGTCGACCAGCATCCCCAACGCGAGGATCAGGCTGAACAGCACGACGAAATTCATCGTCATGCCCAGCAGCTCGATCACGCTGAACGACAGCAGCATCGAGAGCGGGATGGCGATGCCGACGAACGATGCGTTCCTCACGCCCAGGGCAAACAGCAGCACCGCCACCACCAGGATCAGTCCGGATATAATGTTGTTCTCCAGACTGTTCACCATATCGTGAACGTCCTCAGACTGGTCCGAGGTGATCTTGATCACCGTCGATGGCGGGAACGAGGGCTCCATCTCCTCGATGACCGCCCGGACCGCGTCGGCGGTCTCGATGATGTTCTTGCCGACACGCTTCTTGACCCCGAGCGTGACCACCGGCTTCCCATCCAGCCTCGCGTAGCTGTCACGCTCCTTGAAGCCGAAGTCGACCGCCGCGACATCACGGATATAGACCGGCCGGTCGCCGGGCGTCGTGACTACGATGTCTCCGATCAACTCCGTGTTCTCGAACTCGCCCGGTACCCGCACCAGATACTTCAGGTCGCCGACATCGATAGTCCCGCCGGGAGTCGTGACGTTCTCGTCCCTGATCGCGTCAATCACGTCATCGAACGCCAGCCCGTAGTACTTGAGCTTCGACAGGTCCACATCGACCTGCACCTCGCGCTCCAGGCCACCGGACACCGTGACCTCCAGGACCGTCGGGATCTGCTCCAGCCGGTCCTGGAGGTCCTCCGCTACCCGTTTCAGCCGCACCAAGTCGTAGTCGCCCGACACGTTCACCTGCATGATGGGGAACTCAGCGAGGTTGAACTCCACGATCACCGGTTCCTCCGCCGCCGGCGGCAGCTCCGGCTTGGCGAGATCTACCTTTTCGCGGACGAGCTGCATCGCTTCGGTCATGTCCATACCGGCGACGAACTCGACGATGATGCTCGAGTAGCCTTCGACCGAACTCGACGTGATCTCGTCCACATCACCGATCTTGTTGAGCTCCTCCTCCAGCTCACGCGTGATCAGCGTCTCGATGTCCTCGGGTGCCACACCCGGATACACCGTATTCACCGCGACAATCGGTATGGTGATCTCCGGCGCCGCTTCCTTGGGGACTCTGACGTACGAGACTAGACCCGCAATGATGATAATCGCCGTCAACACCAGAACGCTGGTCGGGTGATCGATGGAAAACGACGCCAGCCAAAACTGCCGATACGTGCCGTGACCTTTGCGGCGGGCCTGGTCGCCCGATCCGTCAGACCGCTTCTTTTCTTTACGACGCGGGAATTTGGACATGTCTGTTCTCGGTATCTAACTGGCCGGCGACCCGGCCGCGTTCGAGTTCACGATCCGCACACGATTCCCGGGCTCGACAAGCTGCTGGCCGCGGACGATGAGGTCGTCGCCTTCCTTCAATCCATCCTCCACCACGGTCAGGTTCGCATACGACGGCCCAAGCCGGACCGGGCGCGTCTCGGCAACCAGCTCACCTCCCCGCTCCACGACAACGAACACCTCGTAGCCTTCCTCGGTCCGCATTATCGCTGACTGAGGTATGACGACCGCGTCCTGCAGCCGGCGGCTGGCGATCAAGACATTTGCGACCATGTACGGCTTGACTACCCGTCCAGGATTGTCAACCACGATCTCTATGGGGAACGTCCGGCTACGCGGATCGACGGCACTGCCGACATACCCGATCAGACCGACGAACTCCTCCTCGCGCAGCACGTCAAAACTGATCCTGGCGCTGTCACCCCGATGCACGGCCGTAGCGAACCGCTCGGCGATGCCGCCGGTCACCTTGACCCGATCGACTTCGATGACTCGCGCCACAGTGGTGCCGGGCGCGACCATCTCACCGATGTCCACGTGGCGCTCGTCGAAGATACCGCTGATCGGCGACCGGATCACCGTGCGTTCCAGGCGCGCCTGCAGATACTCGTGACGGGCCATCCGGAGCTCCGCCTCGTACTTGGCTTCCAGGTACGCGATCTCGCTGCCGATCTGCTCATCTTCCCAGAGACGGCGCTGCCGCTCGTATCGCTCCTCCGCCAGCCGGGCCGCCGCGGCAGCTTCCTCCACCTGCGCCCGCAGCACGCGGTCGCGGGTCTTGGCGATCGGCGAGCCCTTCTCCAGGTAACGGCCTTTCTCCACGTAGAAACGCTCGATCACGCCACTCTCTTCGGCGCTCACCGTCACATCGTTCATCGCTTCCACTTCGCCGGTGAGACGGATGTAAGCGGTGAAGTCGGTGAGCGTGACCGGAGCTACTTCAACGTTGACGACCTTCACGAACTCGTCGTTCGCCTCGGCCTGGCTCGCCTGCGATGAAGGGCCGCAGCCAACAGCTCCCATGCCCACCGCGAGTCCCAGAGCCAGCCAGATCCTGCCGATCTTCGTGTATGTCATGATGGGCTATGCCCTTCTCTATTGGATTCCCGTTATTCGGAGATGCTCGCGTCCGCCCCCGCGGGGACGGGCACATCCACCAGCGGCACCACGCCCATCGCCTCGTCGAGCGCGGCCTGAGCGATCAAGTAATCGAAGACGGCCTGTGCATAGTTGAACTCGGATTCACGGAGCAATACTTCCCCCTCAGTCACTTCGAGGTTCGAGCTCACGCCCGCCATATACTGTGCGGTTACGATCTCGAAGCCACGTCCCGCCTCGTCCACCGCCCACCGTTGTGCCTCCGCCCGCTCGCGGGCTTCCTCAAGTGCCTCGAAGGCAGTGCGGATCTCATTCTCCGTCTCTCGCTGCAGCAGGTCCAGCTCGATGCGGGCTTGCTCCCGCGCCAGCCTGCGCTGCTCCAGCCGCGCCGACCGTTGGAAGCCCTGGAAGATGGGTATCTCGAGCGCTATGCCGAGGACGGCGCTCGTCGTTCGATTATTCTTGGTCTCACCAAAGAAGTTGAGCCCGCCATCCTCCTGCGCGATCATACCCCAGTTGAAGAAGGCGTTGATACGCGGCAGTCTGGTCGTTCGCTCGTATCTGACCCGCGCATCCTCCAGCTCGAAGTTTAACTGGGCTTGCCGCAGGTCCGACCGCATCTTCCGCGCAAGCTCGTACATCGACTCGATGGAAGCGTCGAGAGGGTTTTGAAAGCCGACCAGACTTAAGAGCTCCTTATTCGCCCCCTCATTGGAAGCCACGGATGCGAGGTCGATGTCGTGTAGACTACCGGCTACGCGCACGGGCGTCACTTCATCCAAACCCAACTTAACCGAGAGTTCGCGTTCCGCCGCCGCCGCCGCATTGGCGGCACGCTTCAGGTTCGGCTTCATGTTCGCCAGCCGCACTTCCAGGCGGAGCACGTCGTAGTTGCTTACCAGACCCACATTGTAGAGACCACGCGTCTCTCTCAACGTCAGCTCCGTCCGGTCTATGCTTTCCTGAGTCACCCGCATTTCCTCACGGGCCAGCAGCGCCTCGTAGTAGATCCGGCGCACACGCGACGCGACCTGCTGGGCCTGCCCCCGCACGCTCTCCCGTTGCAGCGCCCGGAAGCGCCCCGCGGTCCCCACGCCGACGAACGCGCTGGCATCGAAGATCGGCTGGGTCACGAAGAGCCAGGCCGACCAGTAGTTGTCGGCGCCGAAGCGAACCGGCACAAGCTCATCCGGCGGGGCATTGGGGTCGAAGATGATGGCGGGCAGGAACACCTCCTGGATCGCGATATTGCGCTGGTAACCCAGCGAAGCATCGATCGTGGGAAACAGGGTGCCCCACGCCTCGCGGACCTGCTCGTCCGCCGACATCAGGCCCAGCTGCGCCTGCTGCAGATCCCGGTTATTCCTCAGGGCCGTACCGATCGCCCGTTGCAGCGAGTAGGCCGACGTCTCCGCGCTCTGAGCGAGTAGACCCGTCGCCAGCAGAAGAACACCCGCCGCCGCCGCGAGCCCGCGGAATCCCCACCTGATTATCTTGAACACGATGACTTCCCCCTTGAGTCTCACTTCGATCTGTAATAACGGAGGGGCTGCTCGTATCACTTCCTACGAAGCCGCGGCAGAACCCGTTTCGGCCCGGGCTACGGCTTGCGGCTGCAGCCCGCTGAACACAAAGTCGCTGAACCTGGCCAATAGGTCGGGTGCGTTGAGCTCTTCGCCCGAATGCCGACACCGGGCGTCCGGATTGCACGACAGCAGGAGCGTCACGAGCCCGTGGACAAGGGTCCACAGGTAGAGTACCACCAGGTCGGGGTCCGCCCGTCGTATCGACCCGGCTTCCATGGCATCGACGACCGACTGGCGGAACAGGCTGTAGCCGCTTCCTTCCGGCAGTTCCTCTATCTCCCGCGGAAGGTCGGCATGCATCGCGAAGAGCACGCGGAAGTACTCCCGATTCTCGAACGCGAAACGGACGTATGCCTCTCCCAGCGCCTTCAGCCGCTCAGCCGATCCTTCGGGCCTATCGACCACAGCCTCGCGCAGATAAGCGTCGAAGCGCTCGAAGCCCAAAGTGACCACACGCCTCACCAGCGCCTCTTTGTTCTCGAAGTAGTTGTAGATCGCCGTAGCGCTCACACCGACCCGGGCACCCACGGCCCGCATGGAAAGCGCGTTGATCCCACCCTCAGCCAGCAGATCGCGCCCAGCCTCCAGTATGGCGGTCTCCGTATCCGTCGCCCGTCCAAGGTCCGCAAGTTTCGGCGTCATCAAGCCCCTCCAGAGGGTTAACGGTGTAAAGTAAACAGCGTTAATGTAGCAGCGTTAATGATCCCGTCAAGGCCGGTGTCGCCCCTCCGGTGTCCGCCCCGGGGCTGTCGGGGTGAGCTCGCCTCAAGTTGCGGCTTCGTCCCGCTTCACGCCAAAGATCTTGTATCCGACGAAGAGGAGTAGAGGAACGGCGAGGAGCGCGAGCACGGTAGACGCGACGATTGCCGCAGTCGCGATTCCAGTCGCGCCTTCTATCAGCCTGTCCAGACCGACCCACACGGTGAAGTAGGTGACGATGCAGAAGAGCAGCGCCAGCACCTCCCGTGCCGGGGTGGCATGGTATCGCCTAAGCGAAGTCCCCTCCGCAGCCAGAGCCAGGACCGGCCATAGCAGCACGAGTGGAACCAGTAGCCGAAGCCACATGCGCTTGCTCCTTCTCGCGGGTTGGGCCCGGTCACCACTCCTGATCGGTGACCGGGCAGACTTCTTCCCAAGCTCACGCCGGGCGGCCTTACGCTCCCTTCGCCTCGGTCACCAATTTCTGCACGGAATCCTTAGCGTCACCAAAAAGCATCATCGTCTTCGGGTGGACGAACAGCTCGTTGTCCACACCGGCGAAGCCGGGCCTCATGCTGCGCTTGAGGACGATGATGTGCTCGGCCTCGTCCACGTTGAGGATCGGCATCCCGTAGAGCGGGCTGGTCGTATCGTGTCGCGCCGCCGGGTTCACCACGTCGTTCGCCCCGATCACCACTGCCACAGTGGTGTTGGGGAACGCGTGGTTGATGTCGTCCATACTGTAGAGATCGTCGTACGGGACGTTGGCTTCGGCCAGAAGTACATTCATGTGGCCGGGCATCCGCCCCGCCACCGGGTGAACGGCGTACTTCACGTCTACGCCTCGCTCTTTCAGCACGTCCGACAGTTCGCGCACGGCGTGCTGGGCCTGCGCCACCGCCATACCGTAGCCGGGAACGAAGATCACCGAGTTCGCGTAGGCGAGGATCATCCCGGCCTCCTCGGCGGAGACGTCGCGCACTATTCCCTCCGCCGCGCCCGCCCCCACGCTGCCCGCGACCACGTCGGCCGTACCGACCGCGCCAAACAACACGTTCGCGAGCGAGCGGTTCATGCCGACGCACATGATGTTGGTAAGGATCAACCCGGAGGCGCCCACCAGCGAACCGGCGATGATGAGAACGTTGTTATCGACTACGAACCCGGCGGCCGCGGCGGCGAGTCCCGAGTACGAGTTCAGCAGCGAGATCACCACCGGCATATCGGCGCCACCGATGGGGGTCACCGAAGTCACGCCGAGCACTAGGGACAGGCCCACGATGACCAGGAACACGAGCACGTTGGTCTGGTCGAAGAAGACCAGGTAGGCCCCGAGAGCCAATATGGCCGCAACCAGCAGTGAGTTGAGTATCTTCTGCAGCGGCCAGGTGACCGGCGCGCCGGTCATCAGGTTCTGTAGCTTGGCAAAGGCGATCATACTGCCGGAAAAAGTCACACCTCCGATCAGCGTACCCAGGACGATGCTGATGCCGGCATCGTTGGTCATGACATCGCCGTGCCTGAGCAGCCGCAGAAACTCCGATATGGCCACCAGCGCTGAGGCGCCACCGCCGAAGCCGTTGAAGATGCCGACCATCTGCGGCATCGCGGTCATCTGGACGGCCCGCGCCGAGACCGACCCGATGAGCGCCCCGACGATTCCGCCGACCAGAATCATCTGCCAATTGGCGAAGTTCGTCTCGAGCAGCGTCACGATGATGGCGATAGTCATACCGATCGCCGCCAGGAAGTTCCCCGATCTGGCCGTCGCCGGTGACTGCAGTCTCTTCAAGCCGAAGATGAAGAGCGCTGCAGAGACCAGGTAGCTCAGGTTCGCAACAGTGGAGAAATTCATAATCGCAGATCCACTAAGCTAGCGTTCGAAATTCGAATCGTTCTCGAGCTGCGGCGGTGCAGCACCTCCCTACTTGGGCTCTCCGCCGTCGGCCGGCTTTTTCTTGAACATCTCCAGCATGCGGTCGGTCACCAGGAAGCCGCCCATCACGTTGATCATCCCCATCGCCACCGCGATGACGCCCAACGCCAGGATGAGGTTGTCACCGATTGCCGCCGCCGTAATCACCAACGCGCCAACCACCGAGATCCCGGAGATCGCATTCGACCCGGACATCAGCGGCGTGTGAAGCAACGGGGGCACCTTGGTGATGACCTCGAAGCCCGTGAACATCGCGAGCACCAGGATGTACAGATTGTTGAGTAGTGCTTCAGGCATCGTTAAACCCTCACAGCAGCGCCTTGACGCGCTCGTTCACAACTTCACCGTTGTGCGTGATGCAGCTGCCATTGACGACCTCGTCCTCGAAGTCGAGGCTCAGCTCGCCGTCCTTCACAAATTCGTTGAACAGAGCCGTGATGTTCCGAGCATATAGAGTGCTGGCGTCCACCGGCATGGTACTCACTAGATCCGAGGGGCCGTGAATGATCACACCGTGCTTCACGACCGTCTTGCCTGCCTCGCTCAGCGTGCAGTTGCCGCCCGTCTCAGCCGCCAGATCAACGATCACCGACCCTTCCTTCATCCCCTTGACCGCTTCTTCTTCCACCAGCACCGGCGCTCGCTTCCCGGGGATGGCGGCGGTTGTGATAACGACGTGGGATGCTTTTACATGCTCGGCCAGGATCTCCTTCTGGCGCTTCTGCGACTCTTCGGAGACTTCCTTACCGTAACCGCCGGCATCCTCGAGCTCCTTCTCTTCCAGCTCGATCTCGATGAACTTCGCACCCAAGCTCTGGACCTCTTCCCTGGTCGCCGGACGGATGTCGTAGGCGGACACCGCAGCGCCCAGGCGCCGGCACGTGGCAATCGCCTGCAGGCCCGCCACCCCGACTCCCAGGATCAGGGCCTTAGCGGGCGGAATCGTGCCGGCAGCGGTCATCGACATTGGGAAGAACTTGGGAAGCGAGCCCGCCGCGATGAGCGCCGCCTTGTAGCCGGCGATGTTGGCCTGCGACGAGAGCGCGTCCATCTTCTGCGCCCGGCTGATGCGCGGGACCGTCTCCATGGCAAAAGCGCTGACCTTCCGTTCCGCCAGCTTCTTCACCAAGTCCGGGCTCGTGAACGGCTCGAGGAAGCCAACGAGCACGGTGCCTTCGCTCATAAAATCTACTTCACTGACTTCAGGCGGCCGGACCTTGAAGACGACCTCGGCGTCGTAGGCCGCCCTGGCCCCGTCTACGATCGTCGCGCCGGCTTCTTTGTACGCCTCATCGCTGAAGTAAGCCGCCTCTCCAGCGCCGGTCTCTACCTGGACCTCGAAGCCGGAGTCCACAAGCTTCTTTACCACCTGAGGCACCAGCGCGACCCGACGCTCGCCATCAAGGATTTCTCTCGCAACCCCTATCTTCATCTTCTCATCTCGCTTCGCTTGATTGCGATCAACTCAGCCCTCTTGCTCGCACGCGTCTTGATCTCCACACCGCCCATGCAAGCCAGGGCGGTCACCTTTAACCGGGGTGCGCTGGGGCTCTGCTCAACAGGGGCGTGCTCCACCTGGTCCACGCCGCCCAGGATGCCCAAGCCTCGAACCGTCACCGGCAAGCCCGGTGGCACGATGATCTCGATGCCACCCATCAAGGCCACAGCGGTTACGTGCGTCTCTCCCGCTGCCAGTCGAGCATCACGAAAATCGAGCGCGACACCGCCCATAACCGCTACAGCGTTCAGCCGACGAGGCGGAGACCACTCCCCTTTGCGCGAATTGCCACCTAGCAACGCCAGGGCCCAGCCGCGCGCTGCGGGCGGCTCGGCGACCGCCGGCGCTGTAGCTGCCAGCGCCGGCAGATCGGCAAGCAGCTCATCGAGCTCCCTCACACTCTTCGCGTCATCGACTGCCGCCAGTCGCCACTCCAGCACGTCCAGCTCGATATGACCGGCCGCAAAGTGCTCGCACAGCTCCGCTGTTGTCCGGTCGCGCTGTTCCGTTGTGGGCGTGCTGGCGGCCAGCGATCGATCGCTCATCGCTCCTCACTCACCGAGGCCGACGTAGCCGTGCGTCGTCCGACCGCGGCTGATGTAGCTGAACTGGCCGACAATCAACATGCAAGTTGGATGCGCGTCAAGATGGCAGGCGCGCGGGGCTCAGGAACGAAGAGCGGCTCAGGCTAAGTGGGACTTTTTGTCCTCCCTTCCGGCGCCGGGTGGGCGGCCTCAGTGGTGAAGCTCAGCCGGTGCCCGCCTCTGACTGCATCTCAGCGGCGATCCTCTCGTTCTCGCGCCAGACGCGGAGAAGGTTGCCACCCCACAGCTTCCGGATCTCCTCCTCAGTATAGCCGCGACGCGCGAGCTCGAGTGTGACGTTGAAGGTTTCGCTGGCGTCGTTCCACCCCTGCACGCCACCACCACCGTCGAAGTCGGAGGTGATACCGACGTAGTCAATCCCGATCAGCTCGACGGCGTAGTCGATGTGATCCACGAAGTCCTGCACGGTGACGGGCCACGTCTCTTCGATCTCACGCCTCCGCCTATCGAACTCGTCGCGCTCCTTATCGGAGAGAGCCTGGTACGCCTCGTAACCGGTCACTCCCATTTCCTCGCTAAGCCTCTGCGTGGCCTCCTGCTTCTCCTGCGGATCCTCTTTGACGAATGACCCCAGCGCGACCACCTGGATCACACCACCGTTCTCCTTGAGGGCCAGCAGCTGCTCGTCGTCCAAGTTGCGCGAGACATCCGCGAGCGCACGAATGGAGGAATGTGAGGCTATGATCGGCGACTTCGAGAGCCTGGCGGCATCGAGCATAGCCTGCTTGGAGATGTGCGAGACATCCACCATGATGCCCAGGCGGTTCATTTCCGCAATGACCTGCTCGCCGAACTCGCTTATGCCGCCGTGCTCGCTGTCATCATCACCCAGGCTGGCGCGGGGGTTGGCGGAATCTGCGATATCGTTGTGCCCGTTGTGAGCCAAGGTGATGTAGCGGGCACCCAGCTCATAGTACTTCTCGAGCAAGCTGAGATCTTTTCCGATGGCGTAGCCGTTCTCGATACCGATGCCGGCCACGAGCTTGCCGCTGCTGTGAATGCGCTCGACATCGTCCGCCGTGTAGGCAAGCTTGATCCTGTCCGGATACATGATCTCGGTCATCCGATGGATGGCATCGAACTTCTTCATCGCTTCGGCTTTCGCCCGTTCATAGTTCTCCGGCGTCCTCTCCGTCTGGCCCACATAGACGATGAAGAACGCCGCGTCTAACCCACCCTCCTCCATCTTGGGAATGTCCACCTGACGATCCCCGCGCACGCCCGGATCCACCTCTTCAGTGGCAAAGTTGGGTGGTATCTCGATGTGTGCGTCGATCGTGATCACACGCTCGTGAATCTCTCTGGCCCCAGCAACGAGAGCATCCTCCGTTCCTGAAGTGCCATCCCTCTGTGCTTCACCGGAGCAAGCCACTTGAGTCGCGGCCACGACGAACCAGAATCCAGGAACCAGCATCTTGAAGCGCATCTTCATTCCCCCCCTGACGGTCGTCGCCGTCATTTCAAGTATGTTCTTGGTAGCATAAAGTAAAGCCCGAACGGTCGCGCGATCTATCCGCCCTCCTCCAATAAACTCTGAAAGCGCGGATCATCGCGCAACGGATCCCAAGTCGGGTCCACCCTGAGCCACGGGATGGAGAGTGGCGCATCGACGGAGAGCAACGATTCGATCTCTTCGATGGCCTCGGCGTACTCACCCACCATCGCATAAATGTGAGCTAGATTGTCGGCCAGGGCCGCGCCCGCATAAGCATCTTCGGTGACCGGTAATAGCTCCGTCGCCCGCCTCCCCTCGCGTATCGCCTCATCCTTCTGCCCCAGCCCAGCGTACGCCAGCCCCAGTTGAGCGTGCAGCCGCGGATCGCCGGGTCTCGTCACGGTCTGAGGCTCCAGCACGCTGCGGGCCGAATCATAGTAGACCCCCGCTGACCCCAGCTCCGCGCGATCGTGCAGTATCGCCTTCGCGAGATAGTAGGACGCCGTGTCGCTGCCGAAAGATTCCAGGTAGAGGCGGTCGAGCGCGTCCTCGTAGTCTCGGCTCTGCACTCCGAACAGCAAGCGGAAGTGTCCCCAGTAGAGTTTGGCGTGTGCCTCGGCCAGCTTGTTCCGGGCAAGCTTGAAATCGGGATCCAGCTCGATGGCCCTCTCGAACATCTCCAGCGCTTCCTGCGCACCAGCCTCCGTCGTGCTCGACGTGAGATACTGGTTGCCCAGAAGATAGAACTGGTAAGCGTTGGTGTTCGTGGTCGGTTCAGCCTTCAGGGCGAGACGTTCCGGCTCCAACAGTGTCAGGTCGAGCGCATCGACTACTCGCTCGGCAATCTCCGACTGTACCTGAAACACGCTGGACATGGGCTCTTCATAGATGTGAGCCCAGACATGCGTGGCATCAGCAACCCTTATCAGCTGAGGCGTCACGCGGACGCGGCTGGTACCGTCGCGGATGTTCTCCCAGCGCACCGTGCCCTCCAGCACGTAATCGACGCCAAGCTCATCGCCGATCTCTTTCACGGTCTTGTCCGTGTTCTTGTACTGGATGGCCGTTGTTCGAGCGATGACGCCGAGCCCCTGTATACCCGCCAACCGGGCCGTGATCTCCTCGGTCACCCCGGCGGCGAAGTACTCGTCCACCGGCGAGCCGAGATTAGCGAAGGGCAGCACGACCAGCATCTTCCTCGCATCTCTCGTCTCAGCTGCCGGGGCATTGACGCTCCACAAGCCGGGGAGTCTTGGCAGGAAATACCAACCCGCGGCAACGGTGAGGGCCGAAACGGCGCCTACCGCGATGAAAGCCGGCGCCCTGGCAACCCTCCGGTATGACGCCGTTTCGTCCGGCAGCGGATCCGTGCGAACGACCCCCTGCGGCGTGATGTCGAACGCCCAGGCCAGGACCACGGCAACCGGAAAGCCCAGCAGGACGAGCGCCACCACCAGGGTGATGCTCCATTCCGGGAACTTGAGCGCGGGGAACGCGATGTCCACCACTTGCAGAATGCCGAAGGACGCGATCGCGTACACGACGGCGACGCGAAAGACGCGCCGGCGCTGCAGCTCCGCCAGGAAGCCACGAAGCTTCGAGCCGCTATCGCCCATGGCCAGTCGGTTCGGTCCTTCAGCCAGTCGTTGGTTGACAATCCCGCGCGAGCCAAGATGAGACAGCCGCGCCGGGGTAGCAAGCGCCCGCCTCCCTCATCTGATTAGAAAGCCACACCGGCCTGACGGTTGCAACGCCCCGAACTGGCGAAGGCGGGACACGGGGCACGAGCGATGTTCCCCGCGGTCAGGGCGCCTCGCCAAAAGTCTCTGCCAGTGGCGCGGGCTCCATCCCCGCATTACCGGCTGACAGACCTATGCAGTCAGGGAGCTGCTGGACCGATATTTCCAGCTCGCACTTCACGAAGCGGCTGCTGATCTCCGCCCCCCAGCTCTCGCCATCATACTCGACCGGCATGAGAATCGGGAGGTCCGGCGACTTGTAGCTCACGCTGTCAAGCTCCTGACAGCATCCTGGATCGAGAGTTTGAGAGGAAGTATGGCGAGGAGGGTGTTGGCAATTTAAGGGGAAAGCTGGGCCCGGCACAACGACCCGGCGGTGGGAAGCCGCGTGCCGCGTTAGCAGAGCGCCGCTCCGCTCACCATCTGGAGGGACCCCGGCCCTGTTCCGGGGATTCCAGCTTCAGCCGTACTTCCGGCACCCGCTTCCGAGCCACTTTGCCGACATCCCCGGAGGGGGGTTTCCCGGAACCGCTGGCGGAACCGCGAGGCGGCGTCGTCAAGCTCTTCCTTACCGCTCGCAGGCTCGAGTCCACCATCTGACCGATCGCGGCTAACTCACGGTCGCCCCGCTCGATGATTTCGATCGACTCGTCCTGGCGGCGCGCCATGACGATGAGCTGGATCGGGTGCGTCAGACCGACCGGGTTGTTCTCGATTGCGTGCCGGACAGTCCAATAGGCGGCCAGCTCACCGTGCGCCTGGCCCGGCAGGCCATCCTGCCACAACACTTCACGGAGAAAGGCCAGGAAGGGGTCGGCGATGGCCTTCACATTTCCAATGGCCGCGTACGAGAGTTCGCTGGTGATCTCCGTCAGCGAACACTCCGGGTCCAGCAAGTAAAGCCGCAACGAGCCCTGGAACGGAATCGCCACCATCGATTGACTGAGCACATACTCGTTGGAGCTGACCCCGAATCCGGGCAAGCCCTGCAGAGTTCGATGTATCGCGACCGTGCGCTGAACCGGAGCTGCCAGCGCATCACGGATCCCGGCGCGCAGCACCTCCTCCGCACATTCACCCTGATCGAGCTCGGCGAGAGCGCGCTCCAGCGACAGCGCCATCTCCTGGGCCAGGCCATCGTGCGCGGACACAGCGAGCATGGCCTTGCCCCCTACAACACGCAGCTTCCGGGCCCACTGTCGCGCTGGGGCTAGCCCGTCTTCCGAAGGCATGGTCCCCGGACCACTCGCCGCAAGCACGACACTATCGGTGCACCGGATCCCGACTATCAGCGACACACTCAACTCCTGTGCGACGGTTTCATCACATGCGGGGGATTACCGCCCGCTCCTGGTGATTCTACCGCCTAGAGAGGCGGCGCCGACCAAGAGAGCGGCGGTTTGGGCGGGTGGCGTTAAAGTTACCTAATGAACCCGCCAATTACAAGCGGGACAATGACCTACAAAACCCAAGCATTCCCGGCCCGCGGCGGTGCGGCGTGGAGTGAAGCCGGGTTCCCGCCCTTGCCGGAATCGGGACATTCCGGCACATTGGAGTTATTCCCCGCTGTTCCTGCCGCTACCCAAACGACGATGCGAGACCTCGAGAACCTTCGGAGCCGGCTGGCCCGCGAGGAGACAATTCTCTCTGCCGCGCACGAGCAAATCGAGATGGGCCGCCGCAAGATCGAGGCGTTGCGCCAGCAGATCGAAGACGTGAAGCACCAGATCGAGGGGGCCGAGCGCCAAATCGAGAAACTTCAGGACTATACCGGTGCAGTTGAGAAGCGAATGGCCCTGCTGCAAGAGTACATAGAGATGGTCGAAGCCGGCGAGGAAGCGATTCCACCGGTCGATGCGACGCAATCGGAGGTCCGGGCAAAGGAGTCTCTGAGCGCTGCACTTCCCACTCTCGAAGCAGGTGACGAGGAAGCGAAGATAGATCTGGAGTTTGTGCGGCCGGTGTCGACGCCTGAGGAAACCGATCCCGTGCCGGTCGACGCGGCACCGATCTCATTCGAAAACCTCGACGAGGAGCTACTGACCCACGAGATCCTCCCGCGCACACAAACCTTCGGAGAAGAGTTGCTCCTGGTTCTCGCCAATCATAGAAGAGCCGTAGCTCCCAAGGACATCGGCCGGATTTTTCGCCGTCTGAACTACGCACCAAAGCTCTCGCCTACGGCGAAGAATGTCAGATCAGAGGTCGAGACCGACCAACATATCTTCGAATACGCAGGGGCAGACAAGGTGGCGCTGACCCGAGAAGGCCGCCAAGAGGCGCAGCAGCTCCTCGGGCAGCTTTACGGCGCCCGCTAGCTCTCGATAACCCCGCTACTGGCGACTCCGCGACCGCGGCTGCAGATTCCTCGCAGGAGCCCGTTCCTCAAGAGACCACCCCCACAGGAGGAGATGCCATGGCCGACAGCGTGTACAAGGTCATCGAGTTGGTCGGCACCAGCACTAAGGGCTGGGAAGATGCGGCCAAGAACGCCGTTGAGAAGGCCGGTGAGAGCCTCAAGAATCTGAGGATAGCTGAGGTCGGCAAGCTGGACATGACCATGGAGGACGGCAACGTCGTGCGTTTCCGCGCCCGGGTCACTCTCTCATTCAAGATCGTGGATTGACGCCTTTGGAAGCCTGCCGTGCAGCATGAAGGGGCGGCGTAGCCGCCCCTTCGTGCATCAGCCGAACCAGGCTTCCAAGCTAGGTGGCAGACCGCTTATAGCGTTCCAACCACTGCAGGCCGAGGTCGTCGGTCCGGATCACGTAGACGGTGCCGCGGCCAAACCCCACGATGTCCCGGCCCGTTGGAAGTGTGACTTTCCCCTCGAGTTGGGCGTTGGCTCCGAAGACATCAAACTGAGTCGGCGCTCCCGCCGGAACGCTACGCTGAACCCACAGGTCACCCTCCGGTGTCACCCATACGCCGCTCGTGACGAAGGCAGGCTTCGTCTTGGGCCATTCGTAGCTGTCGAGGTCGGGACTGCCGCTCCCGCCGCCCCGCCCAAACGACACGCGCCGGTCACCGTTCTCGATCGAGATGCCGATCCGGAGGCCGTTGCTCAAACTCTCCGCCCACTCCTCTTTATCGGCCTGCGTGATCTTCACGGGTTTGTACTCGACCGGCTCGCTCCGGACGACCTTGCCATCCGGGTCAATCCACTCAACGTGATAGTCGCTCGAGCGAGCGACTGCGACGCGGCCGTTCCAGCCGACCGCCCACGCATCTTCGGAACTCAGCGGAATCGGGCTGATCCTGATGTCCTGATTGCCAGCCCCGCCGGACGTTGACTGCTTCATGTCCGGGAGCTTCACCCTGACAATCGTATCCATGGCGCCGCTGGTCCGGTCAAAGCGGACGACGGACGCGGAGTCCGGCACTCCTCGCCCGGGCCTGCCTCCGAACGGCCGGAAATACAGCCGTCCTTCCGAATCAACGCCTCGCGGCAGCACGATCACCAATCCGCCACCCGGGCCCGGCGCCCCCTGCGCGATCGGCATGGTCTCGCCGAAACTCCCGTCCGGGCCGATCACTGTGAGCCGCGCGTTGCCGAGGTCGACAAGCAGCGACTTGTCGCCCGGCAGAGCGAAGACCACGTCGGGCTGCCGGTATTCACCCGGTCCCTGTCCCACGCCGCCGATAGTATCGGCCGTCCCCGCATTCATGTCGGCGATCAGAACGACCTGGCCGAGCGGATCGGCGACCATCACGCGGCCGTCCTCCAACTCGCGCACGCCCTGGATCAGAGCGAACCCTTCCGGGAAGGTCGCGTCAGGCCTGGTTAGTCGCTCCTCGGTCTGGGCTTGCAGCGAGCTCAGGCCGACGGTCGCCAGCAAGCCGAGCCCCAACAGGCTGGTGCGTCTTAGAATCATACGACTGGATCCTCTCTGTTGTGCGGTACTCTTTCCCTACCTAGATGCGTGAAGCCCGCCGAGCGTCGCAGGCGGCGGCATATGCTGTCCGATATCACGGGCCGAAATCAATTAGTGTCAGCGCCGAAACGGCCGGGCCGGAATGGGCTCCAACCTATGGCGGACTCGCCAGATACGGCCAGGTCCGCAACTACAGACGCCGCCAAAGGAGATATCAATATCCCCTCGCGTCCGTAGCCGGTGGCATAGAAAAGCCCCTCCAGCTCCGGATCCGGGCCGATGATGGGGAGCGTATCGGCGCTGATCGGCCGCAGACCCGCCCACTGCTCGGTCGGCTTGCGGTCTGCGAGCGAGGGTACCAACTCGGACACCGATTCATGGATCGCGCGCAGCGCGCCTTCAGTGATGGAACGGTCGAAGCCGACTTCCTCCATCGTACTTCCGGCCAGGACGGTACCATCGGCCCGCGGGACCAGGTAGCGTCCCGCGTGGCTCGCAACGATACGGTCCAGCGCAACAGCGGTGGACGGGAATCGCAGGATCTGGCCGCGCACCGGACGGACAGGTAGGGGGCGTGACAGGCCGGCGATCGTACAGCTCCAGGCACCCGCCGCCAGAACGACCCTATCCGCATCCAGCCTGCGGCCATCCGTCATGGCGACACCGGCCACAGCGCCGTCCTGTGCCAGGATCTCGGCCGTGCTGTTCCCGGCGATCAGGCGAATCTCGGTGTGACCGATAGCATCCCCCAGCGCCACCGCCAGGCGCTGGCTGTCCAGCTGTCCTTCTTCGGGAAGCCAGAGATAGGAGATAGGGCCGGTTGAAATGCCGGGCTGCACTTCCGCCGCCGCCTTCGGATCCAGCAGTTCGGCCTGCAGGCCCGCCTCGTGTTGCCAACGAACAGTCTCGGTGGCGTCCTCGTGCTCCTCGGGCGTGAAGTTAGCCACCAACATCCCGTCCCAGCGAATATGGAGACTGTGGCCCGACAGCTCCTCGAGCCGCACCGCAAACTCCGGATAGCGGGCGCGGCTCTCCAGGCAAAAACGGAAATTCTCGTCGGGACCCGCCGTCTCGTACTGGGCCGTCAGCATCCCCGCGGAAGCACCCGTCGCTCCCGACCCCGGCCGGCTCGCTTCCGTTATCGTAACGGCCGCGCCACGCTCCCACAGCGCGAGTGCGGCGGCGAAACCCGCGATGCCCGAGCCAATGACGACTATCTCCAGCATAGGCAGCTTCGCATCCTCAGTATGAAGCGCTGAAGATGTAAGAGATAATGACGCATGCTGCCAGTGCGACCATCACCGTCCAGAGCAGGTTCTGTACGCTATGCCGGGGCTGTTGGCTGCGCGGCAGCGGACCGGTGCGACCGGTTCCACCATCCTGTTAGACCAGCGACGAGAAGCGACGCGAAGAAGGCCGGAACTCCAAGCAGCATTGCGGACTGCTCGCTGGCGACGAATCCGATGGCAAAGAACGCAGTCAGGCCGGCCAGGGCCGGATTGAGAAAGTCGACGAGCCTCGAAGACCGCGACCGTGCTGGCGTCCTCGCTCCCTGACGGGCAAGCGTGCCGACCACCTCATCGGAGAAGCCCGGCGCCGGTTCTGTTTTCTCGGTGAGAACATCGTGCAACGCCGTCAGTTGCCTCAGCTGTATCCGGCAGTTCTCGCATTCCACCAGATGTTGCAACGCTTCCTCAGCCTTCCAGCCCAGGGCTACACCAATCGTCACCAGAGAGTCCATGTCGAGACAGCGACTCATCTCACCCAAACCTCCATCGAGATCTGCAGTTTCTTGAGCGCGTGATGCAGGGCGGCCTTCACCGTCCCTTCCGCGCAGTCGAGAGCCTCCGCAGTCTCGCGCGTGCTCTTCTGTTCCAGCATGCGGAGGACCACCACATCCCGCTCCCGATCGGGAAGCTCCATCAGCGCCCGCTTTATCGACCTTCTCAGCTCGGCGCGCTCAGCCGTCTCATCTGGATACGCAGTGGCGGAGTCAGAAGGCGCAAACCCATCCAGCTCCGTCCTTCTACGCGCCGCCTGCTTCCTCACCGACGCCAGGCAGACGTTGCGGCAGACGGCATAGAGCCAGCCGAGCAACGGTCCTGACCCGCTGTATGACGTCCGCTTCGCATAGGCCCGCTGCCAGGTCTCCTGAACGAGGTCATGGGCCTCGTCCAGATCCACGGCAAACGACTGCACGAGCGCGAGCAGGTGCGGCGAGTGATCGTCGACGAGGCGGCGGAAGACGGCCTGCTCGCCCGCGTAGAAACGCTGTAGCTCGCTAGTAGTCAGCCGGTTCAAGGGGCCCCATCTGCATTCGGCGCTTCCATAAGATCACAAAAGTAGGCCATCCCATGCCGAGAAGCAGCAACGATGGAACCACCAGCACCAGATCGGCTGCGAAGAAGACCGGCCCCACCGCTCGCATCACGATCAGCTCGTAGCTGTTCTCACCGGCCAGGTAGGTGGAGACCAGAAGAAACAGCCCCAGCGCCCACTGCTGGAGCTGCTGAATTTCACGACGCGGAAACCAGCGCGACCAGAAACCCACGAGCACTCCGATCAGACCGAAGAGGAACGGCAGCGCCGCGCCATCGGTCCTTCTCACGAAGTGCCAGGTCAGCTGGTTCGCCCGCCGCCAGCGCTTGATCGCCTCTTCGCCCGCGGCGTCACGGGCCAGGGCCACCGCTTCCTTCGCCTCCCTATGCAACCGGCCCAGCGTCATCGTTGCCGGCTCCGCCACCGCGGCCGAAGCCTGATCGGAGGCCAGGCTGCGGCTCGCGATAGGCGCGACGAGGTTGCCCAATGTGAGCATGAGCAAGGAGACGGCGGCGGCGGCCAGCGCAACTTCCACGACCCTCCGAAGCACCAGTTGCCCCTCCGGGAACGTCTCTGAGGACACCGCAATGCCCGCCGGAAAGGCCGCAAGCGCCAGTGCCAGCCCTGCCCATATGGGCAAGTGCGCGATCACTTCGGCGACCGACCCCCCGAACACCAGCGACACGGCCAGAAGGATCAGGAGAAGAATGCCCGTCCAGATAGCCAGGCGACCCCAGAACTTGAGCGCAAGACGCATATCCAATCCCCCTTCGGGCTCCGACCTTTCACGCTACACCTACTTGATGATAGGCTAAGGGGGGATTCGGTTTAGTGGATCGGCGAACCGGAAGGGCACCCGAACATGAAAGCGATGGTTCTGAATCAGCTCTGCAGTCTCGAGGAGAGCGCGACGCCGCTGGCTCTGGCCACCCTTCCAGACCCTGAGCCGATGCAGGGAGAGATCCTGGTGCGAGTCTCGACCTGCGGAGTCTGTCATACGGAATTGGACGAGATCGAGGGGAGAACGCCCCCGCCGCGCCTGCCGGTTATCCTGGGTCATCAAGTCGTCGGTACGGTGGAGCGAGCCGGCGACGGCGCGACGATCCACCAGGTGGGAGACCGGGTGGGAATCGCCTGGATTTACTCCGCCTGCGGGAACTGCAAATTCTGCGCAGAGGGCAACGAGAACCTCTGCGCCGACTTCAGGGCTGCGGGCAGGGACGCCAACGGTGGCTACGCTGAGTACATGACCGTGCCGGAGGGTTTCGCGTATAGGATTCCCGATGTCTTCTCAGACTCCGAGGCGGCCCCTCTCCTGTGTGCCGGCGCGATCGGATATCGCTCGTTGCGGCTGACGAACTTGAGGGACGGGCAGAATCTGGGCCTCACCGGTTTTGGAGCGTCGGCACACCTCGTCCTCAAGATGGCCAGGCATCGCTACCCGAACGCGGCCATCTTCGTCTTCGCCAGAAGCGAGAAGGAAAGGGCCTTCGCGCTCGAGCTCGGCGCGGCCTGGGCGGGTGATACGGAGGATGAATCGCCCCAGCGGTTGGACAGCATCATCGACACCACTCCGGTCTGGAAACCGGTCGTCGAAGCGTTGAAGAATCTGGAGCCGGGCGGACGACTGGTGATCAACGCGATACGGAAAGAAGAAGTCGACAAGCATTATCTTCTTCAGCTGGACTACCCGACGCACCTCTGGTGGGAGAAGGAGATCAAGAGCGTAGCCAATGTCTGCCGGCGCGACGTCAGCGAGTTCCTCGATCTGGCGGCCGAGATGGAGATCAAACCCGAGGTTCAGGAGTTCGCTTTGGAGGAAGCAAACCAGGCACTCATCGAGCTCAAGACCCGGAAGATACGCGGGGCCAAGGTCCTGCGAATCGACTGAGCGGCTGTTCTTGGACAATGCAAAATATTCCTCTATCCCCAATCGATCACGTCTTCACCGGCGTCGGCTCCTACCCTATAGAGTTCGTGTTTGCATACGCGGACAACATCGACGAGAGCCGCCTTCGAAGCAGCCTGGAGGAGACTCTCCAGCATTTTCCCCCGGCCCGCAGCAAGCTGATACGGATCTCCGACAACTCCTACGTATTCGAAGTGTCTGATGACGAAGTGCACTTCGAGGCGGTGGACTCGCCGGCGACCTTCGACGAAACGCAAGAGCGCCACTCCTTCATCGATCCCGTCAACAGCGTGGAAGACGATCCTTTGATCAGGATCCGACTCACACAAACACCGAAGGGCTCGGTCCTGGGCGTGAGCATGTCGCACGCCGTGGTGGATGGCTTCAGCTACTTCTACCTCCTCGCCAGTTGGGCAAGACTGTTCCACGCCAAGCCCGTCCTCGCTCCATCCCACCAGAGAGATCTGCTCATCCCGGCACAAGCCGGGCGCGATGGCCGGCTGACATCGGAAGACGTGCTCAGGGAGTCCGGGCTGTTCTGGGAGGACAAGCGTGATGCGATTCCTCGAGACCAGCTGGTCTGGGAAACGGTCACGATCTCTAAGGACGAGTTGCGAGTCCTGCTGCAGGAAGCGCAAGAGGAATGCGAGGTAAGGTTGTCACACAACGACGTGATCACCGCATCGCTCTGGAAACGGTACATAGGCAGGTGGAATCCGGGAGATGACCAGCTATCCACCTACGTGAGTTGCCCGGTCGATTTCAGGAGAATACTTAAGCCCTTCCCACGGACGTACTTCGGCTGCGCCGTCTCGCTGGCGACCACATCTCTTGACTACGGCAGCCTGGTCGACGTCCCCATGGCAGAACTCGCTCTGAAGGTCAGAGCGACCGTCGCGCGGGTGAACCAAGGCTACGTATGGAACGGTCTGGCGACGCTCGAGGCGCTGCGCAGGCAGGAGGGGCTCTCCGTACTCGAAGAGAGCCACGTCATTCATCCTCACAGTGGCTTGCTTGTGACCAACCTGTCGCGCCTGCCCGTCCAGGAGATCGAGTTCGATGCCGGTCCACCCATCGCATACGATATACTGACTCCCGCCCCGCGTGGGGCGGTCGTCCTACCCGGGCGCGACAGTGTGGAAATCAAGGTGTGCTGCCCCACGGACACAAGCTGAACCCTGGTTCAGCGCCGATAACCGGCAGACCGTCGGCTATTCAGTCACGAGTGCGGCCATCTGAGTCGTCGTCTTCTTCAGATAGGCGTTCGGGTCGTGGTTCAGAGCGCCGGCCGGCAGGTATTCCCACAGGGGGCCGAGATCCCGCTTGACGCGTTCCACGAAGAAAGAGGGGACCTCGCTCGTCTCGCCGTCAAAGAAGCGCCGCAGCGACCGGTCAGTGTCCAGCAGGCTACGTATGGTCCGGTAGTACTTGATCCGTCCAAAGCCCTCGGAAGAGACGGCCCGCACGATGTTCAGCCAGCTCGCGAACCCCGGCTGAGTGGCACGGGCACGGCGAGCGATCGCCTTCCAGGAGAAGGAGTATCTGCTAAGGTCTATGACGCGATCGTAGAACTCCGCCCAACCGTAGTTCTTCGGACGCACGTTCATCGCGTGGTTGTTATTGAGGAAGTGGAAGGGAAAGGGAAGCACGCGATTCGCCCGCTGCAGCTCGAGATTCAGCGGAGCGGCTTCGCCGAACGCCGTGAGCAGGGAATACCCAGGAAACGCGCCTGGCGTTTTGTCCAGGAATCGCTTCGTCAGCTCGAACGGTTCGTCCCCTTCGTCTACATCAAGTCCGAGCACGAAATTGGCTTGCACGTAGGGGACGTAGTGGAGCATCAAGTTCACGTGCTCCGATATCTTGTTGACCTTTTCGATTCCCACGACGGCACCCGTCTTGGACTTGTTGCCGAGCGTGTACCAGGACTCGATTCCCGGGAGGAGCGCCTTGAAGCCCGCATCGCGCAACCGCCTGAGGTTGGGCTCGGAGAGGAGCGAAAGGGTGCTCTCAGCGGCAAAGGTGGTGCCGCTCTCCCCAATACCGTCCTCGATCGCTCCCATACAGTCGTTGAACCGCACGCCGAAGTTCGGATCGTGCCATCCCACCATCGCCTTAGGCATCCTCTCGACCAGGAACCGCAAGTCCTCGCGTATTTGATCACAATCGAGCGGCCTGTAGTCGACTACCGAGTCAATGCAGAAGCTGCAGGTGTAAGGACAACCGAGGCTGGCTATCATCGGCACAATCTTGATGCTCGTCGGCGCCTTCGCGAGCGTGGGCTCGATGAATTTCCAGCGCTCCCTGACGCCGGGTAGGTGCGCGGGCTGCTGCCTCGCACTGAGACAAGCGCCGACCGGCCGGTGTGGACTGCAGTCCTCCAGCACTTCCTGGACGACGGCCTTGTCGGTGAAGCCGACTACGTAGTCGAAGTACTTGCTGGCATCGTCGGGGTAACAGCGCGCGTGTGGCCCGCCCAGCACGGTAATGACACCGCGCTGGCGGAAAAGGTTGCTCACCGCGTACGCCAGTTGAGCCGCCTGCGTGAAAGCGCCGATGAAAAGCAGGTCTATGTCTGACGGCAGTTCCTCCGACAGATCCTCCAGGCCCGTGAAGCAGACTAGACTGACATCGTGGCCCGCCTCCTCACACCAGACCCCCAGTGCCTGGGGCATGATGCTCGCCAGGTTCGCATGCATCACCCGCGCCCAGAGGGCGCGCGTACGCGTCTTGGAGACCAGGTCGAGTATGCCGATCCGCAGTCGTCGCACGTAGAGCCTCCTAGGGGCCACATGTTTTCTCGCTAATGAAACGGGCGGTGGACTAAGATACACCTCGCCCTCTCTGCGCGCGAGGGCAGCGTGGAAACGGCTGACAGGGTTGCGGTTAGAACCGCAGAAGTATCGCCGCCCAATGAAAGCCGGCTCCGAAAGCAGTCAGCAGCACCAGATCGCCCCTCCCTATCCGACCGAGCTGGCGGGCCTCCCACAGCGCCAGGGGCACCGAGGCCGAGCCGGTGTTCCCGTATTCCTGGACATTGACGAACACTTTCTCCGGCGCGAGTCCGAGCGTTTTTCTGACAGCCTCGAGGATCCGCAAGTTGGCCTGGTGAGGGATGACCAGAGCTAGATCCTCGACTCCAAACCCAGCTTCGCTCAGGACCTGCTCGGCCGCTGCCGTCATTCGAGCGACCGCCTCCTTGAAGACCTCTCGCCCCTTCATCACCACTTTTTGGTGCAGGCCCTGGCGGGCGCGCTGCAGATCGAATGGTAGCCGGGTGCCGCCGACCTCCACACAAATGATGTCGCCCCGACTGCCGTCCGTGCCTGCCGTTGCTGCGAGGATCTCGGCGGCACCGGTGCCCGTGCCGATTACGGCGGCTCCGGCCGCGTCGCCAAAGAGAACGCAGGTGTTGCGGTCTCGCCAATTCATGAGCCGGGTCAGGAGTTCGACGCCGATCACCAGAACTCGCCGGGCATTTTCGCGGGCGCGCGAGCGCGCGCCCAGTACAAAGCCAGCACAGCCGCTGCCGGCCAGGTCGTATGCCGGGATCTCGCGCGCACCCAGGCGCTGCTGGACAAAAGAAGCGGTGTCCGGCAGATAGACCTCCGGCGTGTCACTGGCGACGATTATCTCGTCGATGTCGCGGGGCGTGAGCCCGGCGTCGGCCAGTGCCCGTTCCGCCGCGGCCAGGGCCAGGTCAGCGGTACTCTCGTCCTCAGCGGCCAGGTGGCGTCGCTTGATGCCGGTGCGGGTCGTGATCCACTCATCGGACGTGTCGACGTATTCCGTCCACTCCTCGTTAGACATGACTCTTTCGGGCACGTAAGCGCCCAAGCCCAGGATACCGATTCGAGTTCCCGCCATAGCAGCCCTCCTTCCGGATCTCCCCGGGCTTCCAGCCAGCTCGCGTGGCGATCGCGTCGAGTGTCCTCCTAGAGTCCTCAACGCACGTCGACACAGTAACCGTTAGCGCAGCACGAGCCTAGAGAGGCACAGTCATCATACACTTGTGTTGCTGGCACGACTACAGGAGCGCTTCAGACGGGCTTCTGGACGACCTGGAGGAATGGAGCGGATGGGGCTCGAACCCACGACCCTCCTGCGTGCAAGCCCGCGCTAGAAGCGTATGGGCCGGGCGAGGTTGGCTAGGATGCCAACTGTAGAGCCAAGATAGTCGCCGCCGCACGGACGATGATGATTCGCATGTGCCTCATCGACTTGCTCTCCCGTCGCCCGTCACTGTCCCCACCCCTGAACGACGTGGATGCGAACGAAGATATCGCTCACCGACTCGTCAGAAGCGAACACCAGTCCTCGCTTCTGCCAGGTGATCTCGGCGCGCAATCGAAAACCTAGCCGGTAACTCCGCTCGAGCCCAACGGTGGCCCGGACCTGCTCTTGAAACTGCCCTTGATCGCCTACCAAGCTCAGGAACCCTTCGACGTTCCCGAGGAGCCTCCAGTAGCGGCCCGGTTGGAGCGGCGCCTCCCACTTCAGAAAGCTCCCCAGCCGGTAGCGCAGGCGCAACGAGATGTTCGAGCCCCAGTTCGCCGTATTGAAGTCGAACCGTTCCTCGACGCGCACGAGGTGGTTAAGTGGCAAAAGCCGCCAGTTGGGCCAGGTCGCGCTCGCGCCCTGAAACGGGCGTATCTCCCAGGTATTGGGAATGAGCTCGTTGGAAGTATAGAAGCTGCCGGCGCCGCCCATGAAGCAGATTCCATTGCCGAGACACGACCGCAGTCCCGGCCGGACGACGACTCGCAACCAGCCTTTCGAGTCGATCTCCCAGCGAACGCCGATGTCGCCGTAGAGCTCGAGGTTCTCCTTTAGGAACACGGACGGAACGTAATCGAGCCAGAGCTGCGGGCTGACGTCGTTGAACTCGAACGGAGGCGTCTCCTGCTGGGCCGCGGCAATCCGCGGCCCCAAGCAGAAGAGTAATGCGGTGCCGATCCAATACAGTCCAATGCTAGCGGAACGCCTTCGCGAGCTCATTTCCTCCTACTGGAGGTACTTGAAGTAGAGCCGGTTGAGGCGGCCGTTGAACGCGAACGGAGCCTGGTCGAAGTAGTCGTCCGCCACTGGTGAGTTGGTGTCCATGCCCACATCGAAAGTCTCCGATGCGGTGAAAGCGGCTGGAATGGTCCGCTCCACAGAGCCGCTGGCTACCTCCGTGCCGTTGATCCAGAACGTGAGTTCGGCCGGGGCGGCGCGCTGTGGAGGTGTCCGCATCTCCATCACGATCTGCACGTCTCCCATCGGCAACCTGCCAACATTGATCTTCGTGCGTCGTAGGAGGAGTGAGCTGTATTCGTAACGGAGCTCGCCGTTGTAAGCATAGAGCGTCACGCCACCGGCGTATCCCCCCATGGCAAACAACACGCCGTTCGCATCTCGGGGCACCTCGGCATCGATCTCAACCCGAATGTTCCCGTTCCTCACGTTGGGCGCCTGGCTCTCGGGGATCCGCGTCATCCCTTCGAAAAGCGTCCATTCCGTGTTCGTGCTCCTCTTCATTTCACTCGGATTCAACACGGTGAAGAGCCCGCCCCCAACCGGCAGCACCTTGTTGGCCTCCGCCTCACGCATGAACAGGTCCTTGAGCTCCTCGAGCCTCTCGGGTTGGTCACTCGCGAGATCATGGGCCAGCGAGAAGTCCTCACGCGTATCGAACAGCTCCCACTCCTCCTGCATGGGGTCCCAGTTGGCAATGTCGGGCATCTCTGCCACCCACGGGGCGCGGGGCCCGAAGGCGCTGGCCATCCAGCCTTCGTGGTAGATGCCGCGGCTACCCATGATCTCGAAGTACTGGGTCGTCTTCTGTTCCGGGGCATTTGCTGCGGCGAAAGTGTACGCAAAGCTCGTCCCGTCGATGGGATCCTGCTCGTGCCCGTCTACGATGTCCGGGTGGCGAATGCCGAGAATCTCGTACAGTGTAGGCGCCACGTCGTTGACGTGGTGGAACTGTGGGCGCGGCGTTTCGTCGGGCTCGATGCGCTCCGGCCACGAGATCACCATCGGGGTGCGCGTGCCGCCGAAATCGGAGGCGATCAGCTTGGTGAAGCGGAACGGGGTGTCGCCGGCCCAGGCCCAAGCGGAATGGTACATGTTGTCCATCTTGGGCCCACCAATGGCCGCGAGTCCTCCGAGGTTCTGGGCCACCGCAATGTGCTCGACGACGGTGCTCGGGATGCCGTTCTGTGCGTTGAGCTCCGCGACGCTGCCTTCCATACCCTCCGCAGAGGCGCCGTTGTCCGACACGATGTAGATGAACAGTGTGTTGTCGTGGATGCCGAGCGCCTCGAGCTCGTCCACCAGCTTGCCCACCTGGACATCGGTGTGCTCCAGGAAGCCCGCGTACACCTCCATAAGACGCTCTTGGAATGCGCGCTCGGCCTCCGGGATGTCCCGCCATGCCGGCATGCTTTCAGGACGCGGCGTCAGCGTTGCCTCAGCGGGGATCCAGCCCATGGCCTTCTGTCGCTCGAAGACCCGCTCCCGATAGGCGTCCCAGCCGTCGCTGAACTTGCCCTTGTACTTGTCCGCCCACTCTGCGGCAACGTGGTGCGGGCCGTGAACCGCACCCGGCGTCCAGTAGAGCAGGAACGGACGGTCGCGGTTGATCGCGCGATGCCGACGCATCCACCGAATCGCCTTGTCCGCCATGTCCTCGGTCAGATGATAGTCTTCGTACTTCTCCACGTGGGGCGCGGAGATCGGCGTGGTATTCTCCCACAGGGTCGGCTCCCACTGAGAGGTCTCGCCCGCGATGAAACCGTAGAAGTAATCGAAGCCGTGGCCCGTGGGGAACCGATCGTACGGTCCGTTGGCCAACGCATCCACCGGCGTGTTGTGCCACTTGCCGAAGGCGGCCGTCGCGTATCCGTAGTATCCGAGCACCTCGGCCAGGGTGGCCGAAGACTTCGGGATTCTGCCCGTGTACCCGTCCCAGTCGTTGGCAAACTCGGCAATCTGCCCCGCGCCGACACGGTGGTGGTTGCGCCCGGTCAACAGTGCCGCGCGCGTCGGTGAACACATGGCCGTCGTGTGGAACGCGTTGTACGAGATGCCCTCGTCCGCCAGACGGGAAAGCGTCGGCGTTGCGATATCGCCCCCGAACGTGCTCGACTGGCCGAACCCCGCGTCGTCGAGCATTACGATCACGATGTTGGGAGCGTCGTCAGGGAGATGGCGAGGTTGCTCGCGCCACTTGTGGACGGACTGCTGCATTGTGGGTCCGACCGTGCCACCCATCGGCGGTGGATCGAACGGCAGCACGGCACCGGGCTCGCTCGACCCGCCGCCGCATCCCCACGATCCAGCCACCACCAGAATCGTCAAAAGAGAAACAGCCTTCGAATTACGCATCGTCCCCTCCATTTAGGTTGGAGCGAATCTGCAAACAATCACAATATCCTCGGAACTCTCTGGGTTCGACTACGAACGCGGTTTGAACTCAGGCGGCACGTACGTCGTTATCCTCTCTGGATCGGCCTGATAAACGCGTATCAGAATCACCATCTTGCCGCCCGGCGTATACAACCAGTTCCCCTCCTCCGGCTCGCTCGAGAACTTGAAGGTGATTGACCCGTCTTCTTCGAATTCCATCTGGTCTTGAGTGATGACGTACGAGTCGTACTGGTTCTTCTGTACGAGGACGTTTTCGTCGTGGACTGTTATGGACCAGAATCCGATGTCCGTGAGCGGAGGCAGCTCATCGGGTTGGAGGACGATGTCGCCCTCACCCTCGAGGTTGGCGAGGAAGTAGTTCGCCTCTTCCTTCGAATTCCCCCACAGTCCGAAGTGCGCCCCGATCGCTCGGTTCATATAGTTGTTGTCGAGGGACTCCCTTGTGCCGAACAATGTCGTGGCGCCAAGCCAGCCATTGCCCACGGCCGTGGCGACCTGCCCCTGCTCGACTATGTCTCTGAACGCCGAGTCGATACCGGCCTGTACCTCTTGCCGCTCATCGTCTGTCAATTCCACATCGGAGAATACGCCGATTCGCGCGAATCGCTCGAACAACTCGGTTTCACTTGCGGGAACTTCAGTAAGCAACTGATTCAAATAGTCCACAAAGTCGGGCGAGAACTCCTTCTCTTCGTCGAAGGTCGGGTACGATCTATCCGATTCCGGGGCATCGACGAGCCTTATCGCGTTTTGGATGCCACGTACCAGTTCGGCCTCTGACTCGTCCTTAATGTCGATTCTCACGACGATGATCGCGTGATCGGTTTCCACCTCTACGGGCGTAGCGTCGCTATCCGGGAGAGTCTGGCCTCTATTGTAGAAGGTGAAGCGACCACCTTCACCGCCATCGGCACGCGAGCCCATGTAGAAGAAGTTGTGGGTGAAGCCATCGATGGATTGATACACGATATAGCGGTCTTTCACTTCAGGGATCTCGAGCGTGACTGGCCCATTTGAGAGATCCAGCAGTACGCCGCCGGTCATCGATGTCAGGTTGGGCGCGACGATCGGCATGCCCACAACCTCCCAGGGCAACGTGGGATTCATGGCTACCTTGTTAAAAGTCACGCCCATGAACTCCATCATGCCGTTGACCGTCTTCACCTGCTCGATCATCGGGTAGGCATAGACAAAAGCGTCATAGGCGATGTCGCGCAGCGGTTCCCCTTCTCGCTCGCTGCAGCTTACGACCGAAGCCACAAGCAGCGGGAGAATCGAGATGCGAAAGATGGTCCTCTTCATAACGTTTCTCCGGTCAGGTACATCGAATTTCCAGCGATCAGGACCCCCCTTGGGGAATTCTCGTCGGCAGTATGAACTGAACTTGAAACCGCAGCTGCCAGTCGGGCCCGATGTCCGGCTTGACCGCGTAGTAGTACGCCTGCGCCTGGAGGTTGACCGGGAGCTTGCCCAGCCAGACCACCTTTCCGCCGCCGCCGCCGAAGGGGACCTTCCATTTCTGCCCTGCGTCAGCTGTCCAGTCCACGGTGATGATCGGTGCGCTGTTGACGTACCACCCGTCGCCCAGCTGGTAGACGATGAAGTACTGAATCAGTCCCTTGTTCACTTTGTCGGCGTCCGAATCCCCTGCGAACGACCAGACGTTGTTGGCCAGCAGGCCCAGCGTCCAATTACCGGGCTGGGCCAGTACGACCCCGGATAGGCCCGCGCTCCACTTCTGTGAGCCTCGCTTCTCCCCACCGGTCGGGAACTCGAGGACCGGCCCGACGCCCCATGTGATCCGGGACTCAGGAACGTAGAAGGCCGTGAAGACGATGTCGGACAGACCCGACGAGAAGCTGCCGCTCTCCGCCGTGATGTCCGGGATCCAGACGAAGGGGAAGATGGTGCGCGTCAAGATCCTTCCACCGGCGAACGGTATGACCGGCTGGATGTTCAGCACGTTCGAGCTACGGTCGAAGGGCCCCAGCCCGAAATCGGTGTTGTTCTGAAACGGAAAGCTCATCAAGTCGGCCAGCGGATTCGCCGCCGCCACGGACAGCTCTTCTGCGGATTCTTGCGCATACAGCGCCGACGAAGACAACAGGATCAGGACCGCTAGTCCTAACGCATGGACTCTCAACATCTGATTCTCCCTTCTCTCAAGCGCTCAGTGTCCGTTGATCAGTTCGATCTATCCCGGCCGCCAGCTATTTCTCCACGTGCCTTCATGAGTTTTATCAGTAGTCGAGCGGCGGGATCTTGTAGTTCCGGGTCGCGTCGAATCGGTCGAACATCGCGAACTCGCCGATGGTCTCCTGCGCGTCTCCCTTAGCGAGCTCGACCTTGCCCGACGTGATGGCCTCCTCCAGTTCGATGACGCTCAGGTAGAGGGCGCTCCAGGTCTCCGAGTCGAGCCGCAGCACGGAGTCCGGCTCGCGGTAGTAGTCGGCCGGCACGGGAACGAACTCCACGACGCCGCGGCGCAGATGCAGGGCGACGGCAAGGTCACCCTTGTCAGTGAACACGAACTCGATGACCCGATCGGTATTCTCGCTCTTCCTAGGATCGATACGCACGCGGAAATAGTCGACAAAGACGTCCGGCGACCCGGCGATGACCTCGGGCGCGGGCGGCACGAGCCTGGGTATAGTCAGCTTGCCCTCGAGAGCCAGGGTTTCGCTCAGGAGAAAGGCCCTAGCGATCGAACCGGTCGTCCGGTAGGCCATCTGGCGCAGTGCGTTCGCCTTGAGCTGCCGCACTTCCCGGTCCATCGGGTCCAACGAGTAAGCATACTGGATGAGCTGGGCGCTCCAGGCAAACTCCTTCTTCTCCAGAGCCTCCCGGGCCGCGGCCACCACCTTCGCCTTGCCGCCCATGAGCTCGACCAGCCGCGTCGCTTCCTCTTTCGGGGACACCTTGAACAGCTTCGTCACGTCGCCGTCGAACCATCCGATGACGTACTGGTAGATAGCCTCCGGGAAGTGGACCGTCTCGCCGTAGACCTGGGCGTTCTCGGGAATCTCCTCCAGGTGCGGCGGGATGTAGATGAAGTCCCGCAGGTCGTCCGGCCCCATGCCGCCGAGCATGCCCCGCAGGGTTTGATCGTAGGTCAGGGAAACTTGGTCCATGTAACCCGTGAGCCTTCTGAGCACCTCGTCTTTGCCCACGATGGGCCGCGCGTGCGTGTTGAGCAGGGCCTCGGGCTGCAGGTCGCGGATCAGCTTCAGCCCGTCGCGCCAAATCAGCGGATCGCGGTAGACGCCGCCACGCAGGGTGTAGATGTTCGGCGTACCCGGCCAGAAGAAGTTGTTCAGCACAACTCCCTTCTCGGGAATCCAGACCGTCAGGGTGTGGTCGTCGGACATGTACTCGGTGAAGAACTGCACCTTCAGCCCGAGTAGGTCGAGGATCTCGCCGTCCTCGACCGTCTTGTTAGCAGGCAGGAAGGCGGTTGGCTTGCCGATCTCGAGCTTGCCGGAAATGGCGGCATCCGGGCCCTCGGTGGGCAGGAAGTTGTTGAACTGCACCAGCAGCCGTGAGGTCATGATGGGGCCGACCTCGGGAATCGCCGACGGCGAGCCTCCGCCCCGCAGGTTGCTCTCCACGGTCGCGTTGAGCATCGGGTGGCCGATCACGAGCACGTCGTCCGGGTCGTCGACCAGCGCGCCGCCGCCCATGGCATAGTGCGAATGACTGTAGATGATCGCCTTGATCGGCTTGTCGCTGATCTTCTCGATAGCCTCGCGGATGTGCTCGGCCTCTTCACGGGTGTCACCCGTGTCGTAGACGATCAATCCGTCGTCCGTCTCGATGACCGTCGTGTTGGCGATAGAGTAGCCGCCGATGGACCACACGCCGTCGACCACCTCCTCCACCGTCGGCTCCAGGTACATGATCTGGGGACTGATCTTGAGGAGCTCGGCGTTCACGATGGCGCCATTGGGTGCTTCCACCAGTTCGACGGGGCCCCCCATGTAGCGCGAGGGCTCTTGGGCAAACCCTGACGCGTAGATCAGGGCGAGCAGGACAACGGTACCGGTTACAAGGCGTCTCATTGGTTGGTCCCCTTCTATCAGTAGTACGCGAGGATCAGGTCCGACAGACGATCGGGCTCGTCCACCGGAATCCAGTGACTGACGTTCTCCAGGCGCTCATATTGCCACGACGCGTCGGCCGTTGGAACTCTAGTTCACGAGCTCGATCTTGCCCGGCCGCCAGGTCTTCTCGAACCACGGCTCCAGGGGACCATAGAGGCGCAGGATGAGGGAGAACCCCTTGCCGGGAACGGTTTGGATCCAGTTGTTCTCTTTGCCCACGGGCGCCTCCGGCCCGAAGTAGATGTCCACCGACCCGTCGGCGTTCAGCTCGACGCCGCCGCGTTCGCTGTTGAGGCTCGGATAGGGGTTGTCGGTCTGAAGCAACGAACGGGTCTGGGGGTCGTAGAGCACGATCGACCAGAAGTCCTTTGCCGGCGGGTTCGGCGGCAGCGTGAGCTTGTAGGTCTTCGAC
>FXBF010000003.1_pt1 | contig 57090 bp, 50 predicted proteins | sample 5335321 | NCBI WGS metagenome assembly FXBF01 (sample SAMEA103928391, study PRJEB20085) | sediment metagenome | isolation source: sediment
GGGGCTGGGGGATCCCGGCCGCCGAGGCGGAGCAGACCTATCGCGCTGTCGATGGTTGCCGTCTCCAAACGGCGCTCGACGGAGCCGACTCGCTGGTGGCAGCAGGTAGAGACTCGACGAACGTGCTCCGAGAGCTGCGATGGCAACTCGGCGAGTGGCGCAACATGAACCTGCCTGTCGTGTACGATCGGTGGCCCGAGCGGACCGTCCGCTACGATACAACGCAAGCACTGACCGATCGCTGTCGGAATCAAGTGCTGCAGGATACGCGGGGTTTCACGGTATACGGCACGTTGATCTGGCGGAACGACCCCTGGCTGCGCGATGGCATCATCTATGCCCGTAGTCTTGTGCCGGATCGTGATCTTCGCCTGATCGAGCGCTATCCCGACCGTGAGCTGTTGCTCTATGCGCCGCTTTCCGGAGAGCCGGGTGCTGTGCCGGTGCTTCGCCGCCTCGAAATCGCGCCCATAGCTTGGCCGCCCTCGTCAAGCGTTATGCCCGCGGATGAGGGCCGAAGATGAAGCTGAAAAAAATCTCGAGTAGAACCGGACGCCTGGCAGTCGCTGTTGTCGTGGGCATGATCATCGCCGCGTTGGGCGTGTGGGCGCAGAACGCGGCGCTGGTCGGCATCAACTACGATGACGGAATCTACGCCCTGCTGGCGAAGGCCCTGGCCGATGGTGAGGGGTACCGCCTGACGTTTCTCCCGGTCAACCTCCCGGGCATTAAGTATCCGCCCGTGTACCCGTTGAGCCTCGTTCCTTTCTGGGACCTCGCGAGCTCGACGGACGCCGCTCTGTCCGGTATGAAGGTGGCCAACGGCCTGTACATCGGTGTGGCCGCCGGACTCTTCACCTACCTGCTCTCCGACCTTCGCGTGCTTCCCCTTTACCTGGCGGCTGCCGTGGCACTGGTAGGCTTCGCCTCGGGCTCCATGATGCTCGTGACCGCTGGGGTGCTCTCCGAGCCGCTCTATCTGGCGCTGCTCTTCGCCGCACTCTGGACGGCTGACGGGGGTGGGGACCGACCCCGGCTGCGACGCCTGGTCTCCGCCGGTGTTCTCGCCGGGCTGGTCGTGCTGACTCGCACGGTTGGGGTCGCTCTCCTTGCCGCCGTGGCGATCGGCCTCTGGCGGCGCAGCGGGTGGAAAGCCGCGTCGAGAACGCTGGCGGTCGCGGTCTTACTGGTCGTTCCGTGGCTTGTGTTCACCATGACAAAGTCGGGCGAGGTGCCGGATGTACTGGTGCCGCGCTATGGCTCCTACGTGCAGTTATACCTGGCCAACCTGGGTGGGTCGGTCCCAGCCGCCTTCGACATTTTCTCGACCAACGTCGGGGCGATCCTGCAGACGCTGGGGGCGAAGCTGGTACCTCAGGTTGGCCCGCTGCTCGGGTCGCTGACCGGAGCGCTGCTGATCGGCCTGGCGATGTTGGGATCTGTGAGGATCACTCGGAACGCGCCGGCTACAGCGATCTATCCGTGGCTCTATCTCGCCCTGGTGTCGGTATGGTCGTTTCCGCCCTTCCGCTTCTTGTTCATTCTCTTCCCGTTGTTGCTCGCGCTGGCAGCGGTGAGTTTGCCGGTCCTCGCCAGGCGGGCTGCCGCAGTTCTCAGGCGGGTGGGGAACGGCCGAGCGGAACCCTGGCTGCAGCATGCCATCGTTGGCGCCGGTGTGGTCGTGCTCGTAGGTCTGGCCTACCGCGAAACCCGCGCGCTGAGCAACCGTGTATGGGATGGGGCAGAGCTGGACAAGTCAGCTTCGGGTGCCGAGGTGATCGACTGGGTGCTCGAGAACACCGACCGTGAAGCTGTGATCGCGTACGAATTCGACCCGCTGATCGCCCTGCACACGGGCCGCCGGGTCGTTCCCAACAACTACGAGCCGGTGCACATCTGGTATCGGAGAGAAGCGCCGCCGATCGAGCCGTTAGCCCGGCTGTTCAGTGAGATGGGCGTCGACTTCGTGGCGGTTCGTCACGACGTGCCGCTGGCGGCGGCGCCCATCGATGCGCTGCTGGAGCGCTACCCCGACGCCCTACGGCTGACGCACGTCACGTCTCGCGGGGCGTTCATCTTCGAGACGGACCCGGAGGTGTTCGAGGCCGGACTCGACCGAGGCGAGCGGGCGGTGCAGCAGTGACTTCGGATTCCAGGCGTACTCACCTCCTTCTGGCTGGCGCGGCGGCGGCTCTGGCCGTCCTGGTCTACGCCAACTCGCTGCTCAACGGATTCGCGTACGATGACGTTTGGATCATCGAGGCCAACGAGCTCGTGCACGGTTTGGGACGGCTACCTGAGCTTCTCACCAGCGAGTACTGGCCAACCCGCATACGCGCGGGGCTGTATCGGCCGTTCACTCTCCTCACTTTTGCCGTGGATTGGAGCGTGTGGGGTGGGAAGCCGTTCGGGTTTCATCTCACGAACGTGGTGCTCCACGGAGCCGTTACGGCCCTGGTGACCCTCCTGCTGCTACGTCTTTTCCCGTGGTGGGCCGGTCTGATCGGCGGGTTGGTGTTCGCGGTCCATTCGGTGCACACTGAGGCGGTCGCCAACGTCGTTGGTCGTGCCGAGCTCTTGGCGGCGTTCTTCATGCTTCTTGCGACATGGGTCTACGTACGATCGGCCCGGAATCGAGGTGTTTCCCTTCGGGCCGTGGTTCTGATCGCGGTGTGCTATTTTCTCGCGGCACTGTCCAAAGAGATAGGCATCGTCCTGCCCGCCCTTCTGTTCCTGACCGATCTGCCTCTCCTGGCTGGAGGACACGTGCGGAACGTCAGGATTTACCTGAGGTCGCGGCTACCGCTCTTCGTTGTGCTCACAGTTGTGCTTCTGGCGCTGCTGGCGATCCGCTGGAGCGTCCTGGGAGCGGCCGTAGAGAGCATCCCCGATCGTGCCTTCGTGCCCGACTCGAGCTTTGCGACGCGCCTCTTCACTATGGCGCGGGTTTGGCCCCGCTACTACGAGCTGCTGTTGTTTCCCGTCAGGCTTTCCGCCGATTACTCGCCGGCGGTCATTCTGCCCGCGAGTGGACTCACGTTGCTCGGCGCCGTTGGTTTCCTCCTGGTCCTGGCGACCGCGTCTCTCGCCGTCACCACTCTTCGCAAGACACCCGAGCTGGCTATGGCGGTCGCGTGGGTCGCTGTGGCGCTGCTTCCCGTCTCGAATCTCATATTTGTGGCTGAGATCGTGCTGGCCGAGCGAAGCCTGTTCCTGCCCTCGGTCGCCGTGTCTGTCGTCGCCGCACTGCTGCTGGTCAGGACGAGATCGACCGTTCGGCTGTGGTTGATCGCCGGGCTGGCGGCCTGGATCATCGCCTTTTCTGTGGTCAGCGTGCGCCGAAATGCAGTGTGGAAGAGTAACGACACAGTTCTGGCGGACCTGGTGGAACATCATCCGGAGTCGTCGCGGGTGCTCTGGTGGCTGGGCGACAGACGCCTGGAAAAGGGGGATTGGGAGAGTGCCCGAGAGTGGTACCGGAGATCGTTGCAGGTGTGGCCCTACCACCCGCCCTACCTGGCGGAGTTCGCTCTAAAGCTCAACCAGCATGGCGAGCTCGGTGAAGCGGAAGCGATGGCTGCGCGTGCCGTGGAGCTCGATCCGGCGTATCCGGATCACCATAGCTTGCTGGCGCTTATCCGCCTGCGGCGGGGTGATTACGAGGGCGTGCTGGAGGCGACGGCAGCTGCCGTCGCCGCAGCCGGTGAGAATCCGGTCTTCCTGGCCATTGAAGCGGATGCCTATGCCGGCTTGGGTGACTACGCCCGGGCGGCAGCCGCCCAGAGGTCGTCGATCCGGTTGCGATCGGCTGGGGCGGTTTGGCAGGAATGGCTCAGTCTGGCGAAGCTCCAGGCGGCAGCCGGGGATACGGCGAGCGCTCTGGCGGCCCTGGATTCGTTGAGGCAGGTCAGGGACGCCGATCCAGCCGCAGCCGACTCGCTCGAGCGAGCGCTCCGCCGGCTACCGTGAAGCGAAGCAATGACTTAGGGCGCATCTCTCACCGCGCGGTTGGCGGCGATGGTGGCGGGATCGCGGGTTGCGAATGGCCTTGCAGAATGCAGGGATTATCTAAGGTGTTGGGGTGAAGGGCGCTGTATGACTATCGACGTAAGTACTTGTAATTATTGGGGGTATAGGAAGCTACGCCTGTTTGGCCCCAAGCTTGCCAACTACAGCCTGCGGAAGGTTGTCTCAACTGCGGCTGTTAGCAGAAGCAAAGAGGAGGAAGGAATGGACAGGAAAGGTTTCACGTTGATCGAGCTTCTGATCGTGGTCGTGATCATCGGCATTCTGGCCGCGATCGCGATTCCGAAGTTCGCCAACACCAAGGAGAAGGCGTACGTGGCGGCGATGAAGTCGGACCTGCGCAACCTCGCTGCGGCTGAGGAAGCGTACTTCGCCGACAACCTGATGTACACGCCGAACCTGACGTTGCTGTCGTTCAACGGTTCCCAGGGCGTGACGGTTAGCATCGGCGCTGCCGTCGGAACCGGCTGGGCGGCGACTTCGACTCACACGGGGACGCCCATGACCTGTGGGCTGTACTACGGCACGGCCGTAGCCGCGCCGCCCCCCGCTACTCAGGAAGGTGTGGTTAGGTGCCAGTAAGACACACGACCTGATACAGGTCGAGTGGTAAGGGTAGCGCGGAGGGTGACCTCCGCGCTATTCTTTTGGGGGCGCCCCGCCTGGCCCGACGATTCCGGCAAGCAGGTTCCCCCCGATAAGACCATTGAATCGCGCCAAGAATACTGTGAAAGCGGTTGCATCGCTGCGTCGCGAACTGATCGTCGCCTTGGCCCTGCTGCTCGTCGCTGCGCTGGGCGCGGCGGGCGTTGCCATCTTGCTTTGGCTGCCCGAGGGAGGATCCTTGGGCAGCATCATTCTGTTTCTGGTCGTCGTGCTGGCGCTCGATATCGGGGCCTTCCTTTGGTTGGGCGATTACCTGCTGAGGCAGGTGGTGCTGAAGCCTGTGGGCGCGATCGCGGAAGGCGCCGAGGCTATAGCGCGGGACGACTATTCGGCTCGGGTACGGATCGAGGCTGCTCGTGAGTTCAGGCATCTCGCGGGAAGCGTGAACGAGATAGCGGAAAAATTGATCCAGAACCAGAGGCGGCTGAGCGATAACATCCAGTCGCTGAACGAGGTCAACCGCGCGCTGACCGAGGCTCGAGATGAACTGGTCAGAGCCGAGAAGCTGGCGTCGGCGGGCCAGCTTGCGGCGGGCATCGCCCACGAGATCGGCAACCCGCTGGGCGCCGTACTGGGGTATCTCGAGGTCGCTGAGCGGCGGCCCAGCATCACCCAGGATCTCGTGGACGATATGCGGCGCGAGGCCAGGCGAATCGACCGGATCGTGAAGGGCCTGCTCGATTACGCGCGCCCGCGGCAGCCGGCTCCGCGGACGATCGAAGTGAACGACGTCGTGGGCGGCGCCCTCGAGTTGGTGGAGGCCCAGGGCCACTTCAAGGAGATCGAGCTTGTTCTCGAGCTGAGTGAGCACGTGCCGACTGTCCGCGCCGACGCGCACCAGCTCGAGCAGATCATGGTCAACCTGTTCTTGAATGCGGTCCAGGCCGTGGACCATGAGGGTGGCCGCCGTATCGAGGTCAGCACCGGGGTGGTGCCCTACGAGGCCACCTTGCCGCCGTCCAAGCGCCGGGACGATCCGCTAGGCATCGACTACTCTCACCTGCGCCGGCTGCAGGCGCGGCGTGAGGGGCTCACGCCGCCGCCGCTGACGCGAGAGACCAGCGTGGTGCGGATCGCGGTGAAGGATAGCGGGCCCGGTATCCCGCCGGAGATCATGGATCGAGTGTTCGATCCCTTCTTCAGTACCAAGGAGACCGGGCAGGGCACGGGGCTTGGCCTGGCGGTTTCCGCGCGTCTCATCGAGGGCATGGGAGGGACGATTCGGGTCGATTGCCCGAAAAGTGGAGGCACGTGTTTTTCTGTCTACCTGCCGGCTGCTGTCACGATCGAGGAAGAGTAGAGGAAGAGTAAGTGAAGGTACTTGTAATAGACGATGAGTCCGGGGTGCGCCGCACCCTGTCGATGATTCTGGAGGACGAGGGATATCAGGTCATCACCGCATCCGACGGCAAGGAAGGCCTGGAGCGCGCTCTGAAGGAGGAGCCCGACATAATCCTCTGCGATATCCGTATGCCTCGCCTGGACGGGCTCGAGTTCCTGCAGAACTACCGGAAGAACAACGGGCAGGCGCTGGTCATCACCATCACCGCATACGGCAGCAACGAGCTTGCCGTCGAGGCGATGAAGAAGGGCGCTTACGACTACCTGCCTAAGCCGTTCACCACGGCTGAAGTGGTTCTGACGCTGCGCAAGGCCGAGGAGCGCGAGAAACTGCGTCGCGAGGTAACGCGGTTGAGGCGGCGGGTCAAAGCGGACCAGCGCTACCCGGAGATCATAGCGCAGAGCGCGGGGATGCGGGAAGCACTGGAGCTGAGCACGAAGGTAGCCCAGCATCCGTCCACGGTGCTGATTACCGGTGAGAGTGGGACCGGCAAGGAGCTTATCGCTCGTCTTACCCACGTTGCCGGGCCGAGAGCGTCCCACCCTTTCGTTCCCATCAACTGCGGCGCCATACCCGAGAACCTGCTTGAGTCGGAGCTGTTTGGTCACGTGAAAGGCGCGTTCACGGGCGCCCACGTGGACAGAGCCGGTCTTTTCGAGGAAGCCGACGGGGGCACACTGTTCCTCGACGAGATAGGCGAGCTTCCATCTCAGCTCCAGGTCAAGCTGCTGCGGGCCTTGCAGGAAGGTGAGATACGCCGAGTTGGCGACAGCACGTCGCGCAGGGTTGACGTGCGAATCATCGCCGCTACGGCGCGCGATCTGGAGCAGGAAGTCCGTGACGGGAATTTCCGATCCGATCTCTACTACCGGATCAACGTGGTGCGCATCCACCTGCCACCGCTGCGGCAGAGGACAGAGGACATCCCGTTCCTGACACGGCGTTTCATCGAGCGATTCTCCAAGCAGTTGAACGTCGACGTGACCGGGTTCGAGCCGGCCGCGATGAAGCTGCTGCTTGCGCACCCATGGTACGGAAACGTTCGCCAGCTCGAGAACGTGGTTGAGCGCGCCATGGTTCTCTCCGAGAAGCGGACCATTGGACCGGAGGACCTTCCCGATTCTATCCGTCATCCCGAGACAGCCGTCGAGGGACCGTTCGAGGCCCTGCCGGCCGACGAGCTTTCGATCAAGAAGCAGACGGCCGAGCTCGAGCGCCGCCTCATCAGCCGTGCTCTGCAGGTGACGGACGGAAACCGCACGAAGGCAGCGGATCTTCTCGATCTGAGCTATCGAGCGCTGCTCTACAAGATCCGCGATTACGGCCTCGATTAGCTCCAGACGAATCCTGCCGCTGACGGGGCGACGCGCGGGCGCGTGTCGCCCGCGTCGCCCGCGTTGACGATTCTTTGATCCCTGCTCACTAGCCTGGCCTCAGCTGAAGTCCGCTTGGCCGTTGCGCCCCGCCGCTGGGGAGTGGACGAAGCCGCTGGACTGAGCACGCACGGGCCTGACCGAAGTGCACGGACTCGACAGACTCGAAGGAAGGAGCTTTGTGGGATGCCGCTGACAAGGGGGTTCTCGCTTGCAGAAGCACTCCTGGTGGTGGTGGTCTTGGGGGTGCTTGCCGTGATCGCTTTCCCGGGTCTGGTGAGAGCGCGCGCCAGGGTCGACGTGGCGGCGGCTCGTGAGGCGTTCGCGTCGACTCATGCTTTGACTCGTCAGGTGGCCGCCCAATACGGCCGACTGTGCAAGCTGCATCTCGACCCGAACGGGAACAGGTTCTGGGTGACGATGGACACGAGCTCGGTGCCCGGACGGCAGGTGCTCGACACGATTCGACCGCTGGTGAATGTCGGCGAGCGATTCGGCGGTGTCCGGGTGGAGGCCAGGCCGGCGACGTTTTGCTTCGACCCACGGGGGCTGGCCACCGCACGGGGTGACTGCGACTTGCCGAACGCCACGGTCGTCTTCAGGCGCGGCGGGGTCGCGGATACCGTCACAATCTCCCGGCTCGGAAGGCTGTTCAGACGGTGAGGCCCGGCGTTGGGTGCGATGGCCGTGACGGCTTCACGTTAGTCGAGCTCGTGGTGGCAGTAATAGTGCTCTCGATTGGCATCCTCGGACTCACAGCCACGGTAGGTGTGGTCGGCCGGAGTATGACGATCTCGTACCTGCAGACTCAGCTCAGAGCTCGGGCACTGGTCGAGATGGAGGGGCTTCTGGCCGGTGGTTACGCCCAATTGATGTCCGGCGAACGGCGGGACGGAGGAACCCAGATCACGTGGCGGGTGGGCGGCGGCGATCCAAAGCAGCTACTGCTGGTAGTCAGGCAGCGCTTGGGTCAGCACGAGCTGGCGGATACGCTCGCTACTTTGGTGCGGGCACCTTGATTCGACGTCATGTGACCGCGCCGGCGCCCGCGGTTCCCGCTGACCGGAATCGGGACCGGAGTGGGCACACCATCATAGAGGTAGCTCTGGCGCTCGTCCTGTTCTCGATCGTGCTGGGCGCCGTCTACATCGCGTTGATCGCGCAACATCGCTTCTACGTCCGCAACGCTCAATTGGCGAGCACTCGGAACGCCGCGCGTGTCGCCGCGGAGGTGCTCACCGGAGAGCTGAGGGCCGCGAGTCCAGCCGGCGGAGATCTGTACGCCATCGCGACCGACAGCGTGGCCCTCAGGTCGAGCACCGGTTTTGGTGTGGTCTGTAGTGTGTCGGGGAACACTATCCAGCTCTGGCGGCTCACGGGGACCTTCGGGGATTCAGAGAACGACAGCGCCCTCGTCTTCCTCGAGAACACTCCGGACACTTCGCAAGACGACGCCTGGACCGCCGTACGCATCCGTGATGTCCGATCCGGCGGTCAGGGCGAATGCCCCGACGGCAGCTCGCCTGCGCTTCGCCTCGTCCTGGATCGCGAGGTGACGGGGGCGATCGTGGGCGCCGCGGTGCGGGCGTTCCGGCCCTACGTCTACAAGCTGTACGCGGGAAGTGACGGGCGGTGGTGGCTGGGGCAGCGGCTGCGATATGGTCGTGTCCAGCCTGTGACCGGTCCGTTTGCGCCTCCTGGTGAAGGTGGCTTGCGGTTCCAGTTCCTGAGGCGCGGGGGTGTCCCTGCGCGCGATCCGGCCGAGGTGGTAGAAGTTCGGATATCGATACGGGCGCGGAGCACGCACCGCATGCTGTGGTCGGGAGGAGCACGCTTTCTTGCCGACACACTATCCACGGCCGTCTACCTGAGAAACTCATGACAGGCCATCTGGGACTTCAGTTCACTGCGTCCTCCGGAAGCGGGGATGGCCGGCCGTGTGGACATCCGACGAAGCGACAGGGACGGCGGGGGTTTGCACTCGTGATATCGATCTTCGCCCTGGTGATCATCGGTGCTGTGGTTGCCGGTGGCTACTTCGTAGCCGCGCAGCAGTTTCGCGTTGCGGCAGCCGGTCCGCAGGCGAGTTCGGCCTTCTATGCGGCGGAAGCCGGACTCAACGCGGCGATGACAGAGTGGGACTCGGCGCGGGCGGATTCTTTGGAGCCCGGAGGCGCCATGATGCTGAAGTCGGGGCAACTGGAATCGGGTGACGAGTACTCCGCGCGTATTATCCGGCTCGATGCTGGGCAGGACCAACGCACGACTTACTACCTGGCGATAGCTACAGGTCGCGCTCACGGGCCTCGAGGTGGGAGGCGCCAGGTCGCCCTATTTCTACGAGGCCGTCGGTTAGAGGGTTTCTGTTGCGACGCCGCGCTCAGCGCGCGAGGGGCTGTACGAGTGGCGGGAGGCGCGGCGATTCGCGGTCTCGATCTCCTGCCGTCTGCCTGGGCGTCTGTGGCCGATGCCTGCCAGGGCGCTAAGCGAGGCGCGGGGCCGGGGATCCTGAGCGACGCCCTGGACCTGGTGGAGCTGGGGAGCGGCGCGGTCGTGGAAGGCGACCCTCCGATCGAGGTTGCGGCTGTGATCGGCCCGGAGCCGTTTGCCGAAAACGCCCGGCGGCTTCAAGAGTTGGCGGAGCTTGCCGACTTGCGATACGCCGGTGGTGTTACGCTCCGTTCTTTCGCTCCCGCGACCACTGCCGAGGGCGAATGTGCCCGCTCGGCGCCCGGGAATTGGGGTGCGCCTGACATGCCCGATCACGCATGCTTCGATTACTATCCGATCGTCCACGTGGACGGCGACCTCAGCATCGACTCGCCGGGGCGTGGTCAGGGCATCTTGTTGGTGGAGGGCGACTTCGAGCTGGGGGGCGGCTTCGAGTTCAACGGGGTCGTGATAGTGCGGGGGCGTCTCATCACCGGTGAGGGCGGTGGCCGCGTTTGGGGAGGGGTGGTCGTGCACAACGTTTCCCTCGATACGGTGCTGATCGGTGCGGGTGCGGAAGTGGACTACAGCGGATGTGCGGTCCGCAGGGCGCTCTGGAACTCGAAACTCCATTTACCACAGCCCCTTGCGGAATTCGCCTGGTTTGAGATATTGGAGTAGTGCCTGTCCGAGGCCTCCCTGGAGCATTCCCCCGAATTAGTTGACAAAGCAGCTGTGGTGGGCTATCATAAAGTGCCCTACCCCTAGGTCCCACTGCAGCTTAGCACTTTCGCTTTCACCGTCGCATGAGGTCGAGCGAGCTTTCAATCTAAGAACCTAGGCTCTTACAGTTATGGCTTTGTTCGGATTGGGCCGCGGCAAGCGGACCGTAGGACTCGACATCGGTAGTGGCTACGTGAAGCTGGTCGTGATGGATCATGGCAAGGGACGGCCACGCATCGTCAAAGCCGCAGCAACTCCTCTGGTAGCTGATGCGATCGTGGAGGGTGAGGTCATGGACCCGACCCTCGTCGCCAGCACTATTCGCTCGCTGTTCGAAACCTCCGGCGTCAAGGAGAAGAGGGTGGTGACGGCGGTCGGAGGCCGTGACGTCATCATCAAGCGGATTCAGATGGATCGGATGAAGGAATCCGATGCGCGGGAAGTGATCCGCTGGGAGGCTGAGCAGCATGTGCCCTTCGACATGGAGAGCGTGGAGCTCGATTTCCAGATCCTCGACCCCATGGAGGAAGGGCTGCAGATGACCGTGCTGCTCGTGGCGGCCAAGCGCGACCTCGTCGAGAACAAAGTGGCGCTTCTGCTCGACGCGGGGCTCGAGCCGGGGGTCATCGATGTCGATGCGTTCGCGCTGCACAACGCCTTCGAATTGAACTACCCTGAAGCCATGTCCGGCGTTGTCGGTTTCGTGAACATTGGCCACGAGACGACCAACGTGAATCTGCTCGAGCAGGGAATCCCGGTACTCAACCGCGATCTCGCTTTTGGCACCCGCAGGCTGAGGGAAAGCCTGCAGAGAGAACGGGGGCTCACAGCGGAGGCTGCGGAGGATGTTCTCGAGGGCCGGGCGAGCGATCCAGAGCTAGAAGAATTCATCAGCCAACGGGCCGAAGAAGTGGCGCTGGGCGTTGAGCGCGCCGCCGCGTTTCTCCAGGCGAGTTCGACACAGGCGGCCTTGTCCAGGATCTACGTTTGTGGCGGCGGGGCCCGCGTGCTCCGGATGACGGAGGCACTTGCCGAGCGGCTGCAAGTGCCGACCGAGATTGCGAACCCGGTACAGAGAGTGGATGTAGATCCCGGGGCTTTCGACCTCATCTCGATCGCCGACATGGGACCCATGTTGGTACTTCCGGTTGGCCTCGCTCTGCGACGCGCCGCTTGACGTAAACGACCTTGAACTCTTGCTCGGACGGATTCTGCGATGCTGGCGCTGATTGAAATGAACCTCCTCCCCGGAGGAAAGCGGGGAGCCGGGCGGCCAAAAGGAAGGCGAAAGTCTTCCCTCCCGAAGTTCGAGGGGTTGCAGGCTGTGATGAAGGGCGACCGGTGGGTTGTCGGCGTAGTTGCCTTGGCCATTATCGCTTCAGTTCACCTGGGCTTCACGTACTTCACGCAGGGCGTGACGCTCAACAGCCTTCAAGATGAGTTGGAAGTCCAGCGTCAGGACTCCGTTCGCTATGCCGAGGCGATTGCGGCGGCCGACAGCCTACAGGCGCGGCGCGATACCCTGGTGCAGAAGGCTCGTATCATCAGGCAGATCGACACAGACCGATTCGTTTGGGCACACATTCTCGATCAGGTGAGGGCTGCGTTGCCCGATTTCACCTGGCTGACCGCTCTGCAACAGACATCGGGTAGCGGCAGCCAGATAGAGTTTAGAATTGACGGCATGACAGGTCAGACCCCTGCACTTACGCGCTTCATGCGTGACCTCGAGGAATCGCCATTCGTTCGCGATGTGCGGCTTGTATCGCAGGAACAGATGCAGCAGGGGCAGAGATTGGTGCACAGTTTCGTACTCATGGCTCGGTATCAAGTGCCGGATTCTTCCGCGGTGACTACCGAGCCGATAATCCTGGCAGGAGAGTAAGAGCCGTGGCTCTGTTACCGGCTGATCCAAAGGGACGAAAACAGGCCCTCATACTGATGGCGTTTCTTGTCGCGGCGGGCTGGTACGTAGGGAAGATGTACGGGCTCGATCCCAGGCAATTGGAGGTCGAAACAACGCAGAGCGAGCTCGAGTCCCTGGAGGCACAGAACGGCCGCTCGAGAGTGTTGGCCGCTCGCAGAGACGATCTGCGCGCTCGGATGGAAGTCCAGGAGCGACAGCTAGAGGTGTTCGAGGAGTTCATCCCCGAATCCGAGGAAGTGCCGCAGCTGCTCGACGCGATCTCGCAGGAGGCACGGCTGACGGGTGTTGAGCTATCCCGCATCCGTCCACAGACCGTTGAAGCTGGCGAGTTCTACATGAAGCAGACCTGGGAGCTATCCGTGCTCGGCGAGTATGACGATATCGGAAGATACCTCGCCCGGATTGCTTCGCTGCCGCGGATCATCAAGCCTGCCAAACTTCAGATGTCGCCGGCGCCGCAGAGCAGAGCGACGCGGAATATGGTGGCCCCGCTCGAGGTGTCGTTCAACATCGAGACGTTCGTGCTCGGCGCGCCTCCTGGCGTGCAGGAGCAACAAGGTCAAGGAGCGTCTTCCCGTGGCTAGCGCTGCCCTGATTATCTTGACGGCCGTAGCGAGCCTGGCGGTCGGGCCGCCGCCGCCTCCGGCGGTGGTGCAGGACACAGCCCGTGCGAGCCGTCAAAGAGATGTTGGAGAGGCCATATATCGGCGGGAGAGGTTCGTCTTCCCCACGGACGGCCGCCGCAATCCGTTTGTCAGCCTTCTGACCGTGGAGGATGCCGGACCTCAGTTCGGGGACCTGGATCTGGTAGGCATCATCTACGGCGGCTCCTATGGTAGTGTGGCCACGCTTGTCGACCGAGCCACTGACAGACGGTACCGCGTGCGGCGTGGGGACGTAGCAGGCGATGCGCGCGTTGTCGAGATCCGGCCAGACGGGGTCGTCTTCCAAGTCACGGAGTTCGGCGTGACCCGGAGCGAGACACTGCGCATTCGGAGAGATGAAGAGGAGGAGAGGGATCAAGGATGATGCTCTCTGCATTGTTCCTCGTATTGGCAGCGGCGGGTGGTAGCGACCCTGCCACCGTGACGGAGCTCAGGGTGGAACCCGTGGCCGGTTACACCGAGATCGTCGTGCGTACGAGCGACGAGGTTGGGTACTCGGACTTTCTGCTCACCAACCCACCGCGCCTGATTATCGATCTCAAAGGCGCCAGGCATGCGCTGGCGCAGGACAACTTTGAGAATATCGATCGCGGCGGCGTGGTGCGGGTTCGGACGAGCCAGTTCCGTGACGATGTCGTTCGCATCGTGGTCGAGCTCACTGCCCCCACCAGCTACACGCTGACTCGTCAGGGCGGCGAGATTAGAGTCTCTTTCCCGAATCTGACGGGTGACAGTTTCGAGTCGTGGGCCAGCGTCGCGGCTCCAGCGTCGGCAACCGTGGCGCGGCCGCCGGTGGCACAGCCGCCGGCGCGGCCACAAGGGCAGGCGCAGGCTCGAACGGGGAACCAGGGCGGCCCGTTCCGCCAGGAGCCCGCACCGGTCAGCCAGATGCCCCGGATAACTGTCACGTTTGAGAACATGGATATCCGGGACGTGCTGAGCACTTTCGCCGATTTCACCGGGAAGTCGTTTGTTCCCGGCTCGGGTGTCGCGGGCAACGTCACAGCCAACATCAGGAACCAGCCCTGGGATCTCGCGCTCAAGGCCATCCTCGATGCGCATGGCCTGACGGCGGTGGAGACGGCCACCGGGATCATCCGCGTTGACGAGCTGGCGAAGCTCCAGGAGCGCCAGCAGGTGGCTCAGCTTCAGACACAGATCTTCAGGATCAACTACGCGCCGGTCGTCTCGATCGGGGAGGCGCTGCAGACGGCCATGTCCGAGCGCGGGAGGGTGATCCCCAACGAAGCGACCAACTCGATCATCGTCACCGACCTGGAGGAAAACCTCGAGATCATCCGACGGATCATCCAGGACCTCGATGTGCGGACTCCACAGGTCGTGATCACGGCCAAGATCATCTTTGTCGACCGCAGCGATGTCGAGGAATTGGGGATTGGGTACGACTTGAAGGATACCAAAGGCAATCAGCTCAACTCGTTGATCCCCGGTCCAACAAACGACCCGACCCAGTGGGACATCGTCGACACGAACTTTGATGGAATCCCCGACGCTGTTTTCAGGCCGCTGACAACCTTGAACCAGGTGTCGTTCAGCGGATCCTCCATCGCTGCGCTGGCGAACGCAAAGGACCGTGTGACGGTGCCGGCCCTCCAGCTCCTGACGTCGGTCGCGATCGGCGACTTCCAGCTCTTCGCTTTCGTCGACGCGCTTCAGCGTATGGATCTGTCCGACATCGTCGCGACACCGACTATTCAGACGATGGATAACCAGCCCGCCAACGTACTGGTGGGTGAGAAGACACCGCTCCGCATCGTCGACTACGGTGCAGCCGGCGGGGGCGGCGGCCAGGTCAGCGTTCGGGCCCAGTTCCCGCAATCGACCGTTCAGCTACAGGAGACCGGAATCAAGCTCGAGGTGACACCGCACATAACCTACGACCGGAGAATCGTGCTTGACCTTCACGTCGAGCGTTCCGGTGTACAGCTCGCCCCGGGCGATATCGGCTTCGTCTTCCAGACGCAGGAAGGGACGACGCGGCTGATACTGGACGATGGTGAAACCGGTGTGATCGGCGGGCTCACAGTCAGTGAGGTGACAAAGACCGTGAGCGGTATCCCGATCCTGATGGACCTCCCCCTCCTCGGCGTACTCTTCCGGACGACCAGGTCCGATGAGAAGAAGCAGGACCTGTTGATCCTGGTGACGCCGCACATCGTTGAAGAGGGAATAGCAAGAGCGCCTTAGCGCGATCAAGCGCCGAAGGCCCCGCGGCTGCTTCGGCGCCGTGATCCGCTCTGCCAGAACGAGAGGGGAATTCTATGCGAAGCGCAAAGCGATGGACATGGCCGTTGGCGGGGATGCTGGCCGTGACCATGTTGGGAATCGCCGCGTGCCAGGACGAAGGCAGCCAGTTACTTGAACCGCTGGATGACACGACGCCGCCGGTGGTCAATATACTCAGCGCCAGCCAATCGGCGGACACGCTGACCACGGAAGTCGAGGCCGAGGACTTCATCAGCCTGCTCTGGGTCGCCACGGAGCTGCGGCGAACGGACCAGTTCGAAACGATCATCACGCTGGAGGGCGACACGATCGTGGTAGGGCGGCTGATCGTGGCGGATACGTTCTTCTTCGCCGGTCGCGTGGTATCTGCCGACGTCCAGACCACGTTCTTCATCTTCTTCACGCAGGCGACTCCTGTGGAGATCCGCGCTGTCGCCTCGGATGCGAGCGGCAACGTGAGCTCCACCTCCAAGATCATACTGGTAGGCGGCGGCGGACCCGGCGGCGGGCTCGGTGGGCCCCTGGTCTCGATCACTTCGCCGCTACCCAATCAGACAGTTCGGGACAATACACTGATTCGGGTCGGTGTTCAGGCCAGCGACCCCACGGGGCTGGCGCAGCTCAACGTGTTGCTGACCGGACTGAACCCGCCTACCATCCCCGCGGCGGATACCATTCGCTTCGCTGAGTTCCGCACCGACGTTGACACGCTATTGGATTTTTTTGTACCGCAAGGGACCTTGGGTCAGCTGACCATCACGGCTGAGGCGATCAACCTGAACACGATCAGCGCGTTCGCCCAAATCACCGTGACCGTGGCGGAGGAGGTCCTTGGCGATACTATCCCGCCGCTCGTCAGTATGTTGGTGTCAGGAGGCGTGCTCAGACGGCAGGACGAGCCGCTACGTATGGAGGCTGACGATTCACTGCTTATAGACCTGACCGCTTCGGATGGTGAGACGGCAATCGGGCGGATGGGCGTGACGATTGTGGTCCGCAACAACCGGGCTGGTGGTGCGGTCATCGACACGATTTTCCAGGACAGCGTCTTCAGCCCTGCCATCAGCGGTACGGTCCCGGTGCGTTTCTCGCTCGTACCTGAGGATCTGCCGGCTGCGGTCTTCACGAGCGCCGATGTGCCGGACACTCTGTTCTTCGAGCTGACGGGTTGGGCGTTCGATTCCGCGGATCCGACCCCGAATTGCGGGGCGACGGTGGACGTTAACGGCACTGCGGCGAGTCTCCAGTGTACGCCGCCGGGCGGTTTCGTTCGCGCTATGGGACTCTCGGGCGGGTTTGTGGAACGCCTGATCGTGTCAGGGCGGACCGTCGGATTCCCACAGGGCTCACTTATCGCGGATGCGGTGGTGGACACTCTTCGCGAGCTGCTGCTGTTGTCCGACTTCGACTTCGGGATCATCCGGCCCTTCGACCTTCGTAACGAGGTGTTTGTTGGCAGCATCCCCGTGGGCTCGAATCCCTGGGGTATCGGCCTGGCTCTCTCGCAGGATGAGCTGCTTGTCAGCAATTCGGGCGGTACCAACATCTCCGTGGTCGGATTGGGGCCCCGCACGCCGGGCGCCCCCAACATCACGGGCGAGATCGACCGGTTCCAAACCCAGGACCTCAAGGTCTATCAGGTCATCGAGGACTTCGACGCGGGGGGCGAGCGTATCTTCCCGGTGGAGTTCTTCGAGTTCTCCGACCGTCCGCAATTTCTCGCACAGGCAGCGAACGGGCTGATCCTATTCTCGACGGTGCCGGCGTTGGCAGGCCTGCCGGGGACGATCCGGGAATACGATCCCGCACAACGCGAGATTCGCTTCTTCATCTCCTATGCAGGCCGCAAGACGCCCTCGCAACCGGAGATCCAGATAGTAAACGCGGACTCGGTCTTCGCGATCTTCGGGGCGCGAAGGTTCGAGATCTGCGACCACACACGGGGGGATCCGAGCTCGGCCGCGCGATCGTGTGTGATAGCTGCCGACACGGATACGACGACCGGCCTTGAAGAAGCGTCGTTGTTGGTCGCCGACAAGGTTCTGAACGACGGGTGGGACGTGCTGATCTTTTCCGATCTCGATATTCCGAGCATCGCGCTTCAGGACACGACCTTCGTAGCCGCAAGCGGTGACCGCGAGTTCATTGCATTCGGTGAGGGGGACACGCCCGACCGCGCCGGTCGGATCATTCTGTACCGCTCGGCGACGAAGACGATCACCAACACGCTGCAGGTCAGCGACCTTCCGGGTAACGCCGAGCAACAAGTGTTCGGGCTTGCGCTCAATAACGACGGCAGCTTAGGGGTCGCGCGGGGCACGAACGCGTACTTCTTCGGTCCGGACCAACTGGGCGGGCCAAACGTGCTTCGGCTTGTGGGTGTAAACGAGAATATCTTCCCCACCGGCACAGGTGCAGCGATGCATCCGGACAACGACCAGTTCAGCCTCGGGAACGCGAATGAGCGTCTGGCTTTCCTGGGTGCTGGCGATGCCAGGATCCAGATGGTGGACACCCGCTTCTTCAGCTTCTTCCGAGGCCAGATACTGATTAAGGATCCGATCGTCGGACCGCTGAGCGTAACCCGGCGCTTACCGGTCGATCCTCCGGAGGTAGTCCTCAGGCTCTACGGCGTCACTCAGGATGGTGTCGTGGTCATCCCGGTGAAGGATACGGATATCATTCCGATCCCGTGAACCGGGACCAGGCGAGCGCTGCGCTTGCGTAGTATCCAGTCGCAGCAGCATTGGTTCAAGGGGCAGCCGCTATCCAGCGGCTGCCCTGAGGTTAGGCATAGGAGCCGCTCAACCGGCCCGGGCCATGCCGCGCGACTTCTAAGCGGCGCGTGCCCCGGGCCAGGCCGGGCGGCTTTCGACTTGTACGAACTGCGGCTGTCAGCCGGCGCGCCACGATTGCTGAACCGGGCTCGGCAGAAAGCGGAAGACCCATGCTGCATCACTTCAAGTTCGTGACCGCCGGTGAGTCTCACGGGGAAGGCCTGGTAGCGATCGTAGAGGGTGTGCCTGCGGGAACACCCATCGACGGAGAGTTGATCCGCCTGGAGCTGGCGCGGCGGCAGGAAGGTCACGGCCGCGGCGACCGCATGAAGATCGAAAGGGACGCCGAGGAGATCCTCTCCGGTGTTCGGCTGGGGGAGGCTCTGGGCTCGCCGATCGCCTTGCTGATACCCAATCGCGATTGGGAGAACTGGCGCCTGGCCATGTCCGTTGAACCTGTGAGCGGGGCGACGGACGAGGAGCTGAGGCGCGTCACGCTTCCACGCCCGGGACACGCGGATCTCGTCGGAACCCTGAAGTACGACCGTCGTGACGCCCGTGATATTCTGGAACGATCCAGCGCGCGTGAGACGGCTGCCCGCGTGGCGGTGGGTGCCGTTGCCAAGAGACTGCTCTCCGAGTTCGAGGTGAGCATAGGGAGTCACGTGGTATCGCTGGCGGGCGTAGAGGCCCGGCGGCTCGACGCGGCCGACTATCCCGAGGACATCAATTCGGTAGCTGACCAGTCTCCTGTCCGCTGCCTGGACGCGGAGGCCGGGGCTCGGATGATCGAGGCGATCGATGCGGCGAAGGCCGCGGGCGACACGGCAGGCGGGGTGATAGAGGTGATAGCGCGAGGACTGCCCGTGGGGCTCGGGAGCCACGTAGCATGGGATCGCCGGCTCGACGGGCGCTTGGCCGGGGCGCTCATGTCCATTCAGGCCATGAAGGGCGTGGAGATCGGTATCGGCTTCGAGGCGAGCCGGCTCCTCGGCTCGCGAGTCCAGGACGAGATCCAGTCCGATGCCGATCGAAGGACCAGCGGCGGCTTCCGGCGCGGCAGCAACCGTGCAGGCGGCCTGGAGGGCGGGATGACGAATGGCGAGCCCTTGGCGGTGCGAGTGGCGATGAAACCGCTGTCCACCCTCATGCGTCCTTTGAAGAGCGTGGATCTCGATAGCGGCCAACCGGGCGTTGCAGTGCGCGAGCGCAGCGACGTGACAGCAGTACCCGCCGCCGGCGTTGTGGCAGAGGCCATGGTGGCCATCGTACTTGCGGATGCGATGAGGGAAAAGTTCGGCGGTGACTCGTTGCGGGAGATGCGCGCGAACTACGAGACCTACCTGAATCACCTGGCGCGGCGCCGTGATTGAGCGGCTCGTCCTGGTTGGGTTCATGTGTTCGGGAAAGTCGACCGTTGGGCGCCTGGTAGCGGACCGGCTCGACTGGGACTTCATCGATTTCGACGAAGCCATCGAGCGTGATCTCGGCCTACGTATAGCCGAGATCTTTCGCGACCACGGCGAGCGTCACTTCCGGGAGCTAGAAGCGGAGTTGACACGTGAGGTGATGGGCCGCCGCCATGTGGTGCTTGCCCCCGGGGGAGGGTGGATAACCCAGCTGGAGCTCGTCGAACAGCTGCGGCCGAACAGTCTGATCGTATGGCTGCGAGCCCGGCCGGAAACCGTCTTGGAGCGTCATCTCACGCAGCTTACGGTGGAGCGGCCGCTGCTGGCCGTCGACGACCCGCTTGCCGCCATCCGCTCGATCCTGGCAGCGCGGGCGCCTCTCTACGGGGAGGCCGACGAGGCTGTTGGCACCGACGACCGCGATCCCGGCGAGGTCGCCGCTGAAATCGTTGCTTTGCACGATCGATAGGAGGCGCCGGGTCCCCGGAAGGGGGGCTGTTGACAAGCGGATGATTCCTGCTAGCCATCCTCAGCGCTGGGCCCATGGAACACACGGGGCCGGTTCTGGTGTAAGCGGTGGACGGGTGGAAAGGAGAACATGGCAGAGCGGAAGAAGGCAAGAGCGAGAAACACGCGATCGAAGCAGTCGAAGGGCAAGAAGAACGGCTCCAGACTGCTGATTGTGGAGTCGCCGGCCAAGGCACGGACCCTGGGCCGATACCTTGACGACAGCTATGTGGTGAAGGCATCGGTGGGGCATATCCGCGATCTCCCTAAGAAGGATCTGGGCGTAGACATCGAGAACGGGTTCGAGCCCCATTATGTGACGATTCGAGGTAAGGGCAAGGTTGTAAAGGAACTGAAGCTGGCGGCGAAGGGGGCGGACCGGATACTGCTCGCCACCGATCCGGACCGGGAAGGCGAAGCCATAGCCTATCACGTCGCTGACCAGTTGGGCTACAAGTCGAAGAACGGCCGTCGCTTCAAGCGAGTGCTGTTCGAGGAGATCACTGCAGAGGGAGTGGCCCGGGGGCTCGAGAATCCGGGCGAGATCGATCTCAAGAAGGTGGATGCGCAACAGGCTCGGCGAATACTCGATCGCTTGGTGGGTTACAAAGCCAGCCCCTTCCTCTGGAAGCCCATTCGCCCCGGCCTCTCGGCCGGGCGGGTTCAGACGGTCGCTCTGCGGCTCATCTGGGAGCGCGAGGAGCAGATCCGGTCCTTCGAATCGCGGGAATACTGGAGCGTGGAAGCGCTGCTCGAGAAGAGTGGAACGCGCTTCGCCGCCAAGCTTCACCACCTCGACGGCGTAAAGCCTAACCTTCCCGATGAGGCTGCGGCCACGGCGGTGCTGGATGCCGTCCGGGATGTCCCGTTCGAGATCGCGCATATCCGGCGGAAGGAAAGGCGTAAGAACCCGTCCGCCCCGTTCACGACGTCGACGATACAACAGGAGGCGGCGAAGCGGCTGCGCTTTTCGGCCAAACGCACGATGCGGATCGCCCAGCAACTTTACGAGGGCGTAGAGGTCGGCGGCGAGGCCATCGGTCTGATCACCTACATGCGAACCGACTCCACCCGTGTGGCGGCGTCTGCGGCCAACTCGGGACGAGGCTACATCGAACGGGAATTCGGTACGAGTTATCTGCCGAAGTCGGCAAGACTGTACCTTGGCAAGCAGCAGAAAGGTGCACAGGAGGCGCATGAAGCGATCCGGCCGACGTCAGTGAAGCGAACACCCGAGTCGCTCAAAGGTGACCTCGACGCTGATCAACTCAAGCTCTACACGTTGGTGTGGATGCGCTTCGTAGCATCGCAGATGTCTCCTGCGGTATACGACACGACCACTGTCGATTTCGACCTTACGGGCAGCGATAAGCGCGACTATGTCTTCCGGGTAACCGGCTCGGTCCTCAAGTTCGATGGCTTCACGCGTCTGTATAGGGACGTGTACGAGAAGGAAGAAGGCCGTCATCTAGACGATCTGGCGGGCCTCCCGGAGATGTCGGAAGGCGAGGTTGTGAAGCTGATCGAGCTGCACAAGAACCAGCACTTCACCGAGCCGCCGGCTCGTTTCAGTGAGGCGAGCCTGGTCAAGGAATTAGAGAAGCTTGGGATTGGCAGGCCTTCGACCTACGCGCAAATAATCTCCACTCTGCTGGAACGCACGTACGTGGAATTGGATAACCGCCGGTTCTATCCGACGCCTCTCGGCGAGACGGTGGTTCAGGTCCTCATTCAGGTCTTCCCGGACACCTTTAATGTGGACTTCACGAGCAACTTGGAGGCCAGCCTGGACCGTATCGAGATGGGTGAGCTCGAATGGCATCAGGTGCTGAGCGACTTCTATGGCCCCTTCAGCGAGCGGCTCAAGGAGGGCGAAGAACGCAGCGAGGAGATAATACGTCGGATCGTCCAGGCGGGTGATGCCGTATGCGATCTCTGCGGTGAGCCCATGGTGGTGCGCTGGAACCGTTGGGGGCGGTTCCTCGGCTGTTCCGCTTATCCGGAATGCAGGAACACCAGGTCGATCGATCAGCCCCCTGACGTGGACCTCGGCGACGAAAGGTGCCCTCAGTGCGATGGCGAGCTGGTCGTCAAGAACGGTCGCTACGGGCCGTTCGTCGCGTGCTCCAAGTACCCGGACTGTCGCTTCACTCGCCCGGTGAACAATGACCATCCAACGGTACCCGCGGACGCGAAGTGTCCGAAGTGCGGCAGCCCGATGGCGGTGAAAACGGGCCGCTTCGGCGAGTTCTTGGCCTGCACAGCTTATCCGGAGTGCAAGCACACGCAAGCTATCACTTTGGGCCTCGGATGCCCCAGGTGTGGTGACGGTGAGGTCGTCAAGCGAAGGACCCGTCGTGGTCGCACGTTCCACGGGTGCACGCGGTATCCGGAGTGCGAGTGGTCGACGTGGGATACGCCGATTGCGGCAACCTGTCCCGTCTGTGGTTCCAAGGTTGCCTTGCAGAAGAGCTCCAAGCGCAGAGGCGACTACCTCAAGTGCGCTTCCTGCGAGCACGAGTCTACTCCCGACAGTTCCGAGACAGCGGATGTCGGTTCCACCTGAGCGCGCCCTGCGCCAGGTCATAGAGGCATGGCTGAGATAATCGTCGTTGGAGGTGGCCTCGCGGGCTGCGAAGCCGCTTGGCAGCTGGCGGAGCGCGGTCACCGGGTTGTGCTCTATGAGATGCGGCCGCAAGTGACGACTCCGGCCCACCAGACCGATGGGCTGGGAGAACTGGTCTGCAGTAACTCCTTCAAGTCGGAAGAACAGACGAACGCTCACGGTCTCCTGAAGGCAGAGCTCCGCGAGCTGGGATCGATTCTTCTGGAGATCGCCTCGGGTGCGCGGGTTCCGGCGGGCGCTGCTCTGGCGGTGGACCGTCGCCTTTTCTCAAAGGAGATGGGCGACGCTATCGGCGGTCATCCCGGCATCGACGTGCGGCGTGAGGAGGTGCAGGAGCTGCCGGAGCCGCCAGCAATCATCGCCACTGGCCCGCTCACCTCCGGCGAACTATTCGAGTCCATTCGCAAGCGTCTCGGTTCCGACGGCCTCTACTTCTTCGATGCGATATCCCCGATAGTGTCGGTGGATTCCATCGATGAGTCGCAGTGCTTCAGAGCTTCCCGCTATGGTAAGGGGCAGGATGACGCCTATATCAACTGCCCGCTGAACGAAGAGCAGTACGCCGCGTTTCATGAGGCCCTGACGACCGGTGAGGTCTACCGGACGCATGACTGGGATCAGGTGCGGTATTTCGAGGGATGCCTGCCGATCGAGGTGTTGGCTGCCCGTGGCCGGGACGCGCTGCGCTTTGGGCCGATGAAACCGGTGGGACTGAGAGATCCGCTTACGGGTAGCACGCCGTACGCCGTGGTCCAACTCCGGCAGGAGGATCGGGCAGCGCGCATGTGGGGTCTCGTGGGCCTCCAGACGCGGCTACGCTACCCAGAGCAGCGGCGGGCTATTCAGCTGATACCCGCTCTCCGCGAAGCCGAGATACTGCGGTACGGGCAGATTCACCGGAACAGCTACATCAACTTCCCGGCGCTCCTCTCATCCCACGGGTCACCGCCGGACACGCCCGCGCTGATCTTCGCAGGGCAGCTCACCGGAGTCGAAGGTTACATCGAGTCGACGGCCACGGGGCTACTGGCCGCGATCAACATCGATCGCCTGGTGCACGGCCTGAAGCCGGTCGTTCCGCCAGCGACCTCGATGCTCGGTGGGTTGCTGCGCTATCTCGAAGAAGCCGATCCGCGTAACTTTCAGCCGATGAACGCGAACTTCGGGCTCCTCGATCCACTTCCGCGTCGCGCTCGGGGAAAGAAGGAACGCAGAGAGGAACTTGCGGCCCGGGCGCTTCGCGATGTCGGCGGGTGGATGGGCAGGGTCACGGGCGCGCCGGCCACTGCCGGGCGCTAGCACCACTACCCCGGCCAGAGCGAAGGCAGGACACAGACTGTGCGAGATCAGGTCCAGGCGTATCTGAGGCACGTGAAGGACGAGCGGCAGCTTTCCCGGCACACGGTCGAGGCGTATCGGCGGGACCTGTCGGACCTGGAGGGTTTCCTGGGCGAGTACTACGGCTCGCTCGACTGGACCTGGGGGTCGGTGGATCGATTGGCCATCCGCGCGTTCCTCAGTCACGTGACGATGCTGGGGCTGAAACGCGGGACCATCGCGCGAAAGCTCTCGACCGTTCGCAGCTATTTCCGCTTCCTCCACAGGGAAGGGGCCGTGGCGGCCAATCCGGCGCGGCACGTCAGAGCGCCTCGCCAGGGCCGCGGGCTGCCTGGCTATCTCACGCAAAGGGAGATGTCGCGGCTTTTTGACTTGGCGGGGGAGCAAGCCGTCGCGAGGGGGTGGCGTGGCATGCGAGACCGTTCTTTGATGGAATTGCTCTATGCCGCGGGCCTTCGTCTGTCCGAAGTCCACTCCCTCAACGTAGCTGATGTCGATCTGGACGGGGGGCAAGTGAAGGTTCTGGGGAAGGGTAGCAAGGAGCGCATCGTCCCCATCGGCCGGCTTGCCGTCAGAGCCTTGCGGGACTACAACCGGGAACGTGCGAGCCGATTCGGGGTCCCCGTAGTAACGGAGCCGATGTTCATCTCGGATCGAGGAACCCGGCTGTCGCGGCGGCAGATCCAGCGCGTGGTCACCAGGTTTATCATGTTGGCGGCGGAGGAAAGCGGCCTCAGCACCCACTCGGTCCGTCATTCTTTTGCCACTCACCTGCTGGATGAGGGCGCGGATTTGCTGGCTATCAAAGAGCTGCTGGGCCACGCTTCGCTGTCCACAACGCAGATGTACGCGCACACGTCGCGGGAACGGCTGAAGCAGGTGTACCGGGTGGCCCATCCTCGGAGCTGAGAAAGAAGACGAGCCAGGTATGAGCGATCTGAGAATGCATGGCACCACAATCCTCGCCGTTCGGCGCGACGGGCGCGTGGCGGTCGGCGGTGATGGGCAGGTAACCGTGGGCGATACGGTCGTGAAAGCGCAGGCCCAGAAGGTTCGTTCCCTCAAGGATGGCGCCGTGCTGGCGGGTTTCGCCGGGTCAGTCGCCGATGCGTTGACGTTGTTCGAGAAGTTCGAGGAAAAGCTGGATCGCTTCCCGGGCAACCTGCCCCGGGCGGCGGTCGAGCTGGCGAAAGATTGGCGTAGCGACCGTGTTCTCCGCCGGCTGGAAGCGCTGTTGGCAGTCGCTGATGCGCGGCATTCGTATCTCCTGTCTGGTAGCGGCGAGGTGATCGAGCCGGACGATGGTATTGTGGCTATCGGGAGCGGTGGCCCTATGGCGTTGGCGGCCGCGCGTGCCCTCTGCCAGCACTCGAACCTGGGCGCCGCGGAGATCGTCCGCCGCAGTCTCGAGATCACGGGCGAGATATGCATATACACCAATACGGATATCACAGTATTGGAGCTCGAATTGAAGGGCTCATGAACGATTCGTTGCCATCTCAGTCGTATGAAGACCCCATCGAGGATCAGCGGGCTGGCCGCCCGGTGATTCATGAGGAGTTGACGCCGCGGCAGATCGTGGCCGAGCTGGACAAGTATGTCGTGGCACAGGACGCGGCCAAGAAAGCTGTAGCCATCGCTCTCAGGAATCGCTGGCGACGTCAGCAGGTCGCCGAGGATCTCAGGGACGAGATCATGCCCAACAACATTATCATGATCGGTCCCACCGGCGTCGGAAAGACGGAGATCGCTCGCCGCCTGGCCAGACTCGCCGGCGCGCCGTTCGTAAAGGTCGAGGCCTCGAAGTTCACCGAGGTCGGGTATGTTGGTCGCGATGTCGAGTCGATGGTTCGAGATCTGGCGGACATCGCCGTTAACATGGTACGCACCGAGAGAGAGGATGAAGTACAGGAGCTCGCCGAGGAACGCGTTGAGGAAAGGTTGCTCGATTTGCTCCTGCCCTCCAGCGAGGAGAAGCCGTCCTCTCCCTCGGGTTTTGTCGTCTCGCCGCGCGGGGAGGCTGTCGACAAGAGACCCGATACGGAGGCTGAGAACGAGGAACGACGGAAGGAGCGGCGGCGGCGGACGCAGGAAAAATTGCGGGCTCTTCTCAGGGACGGAAAGCTGGAGAGCAAGGAGATCGAGATCGAGGTCACGCAATCTTCCTTCCCGGTAGTCGAGTTCCCCGGCATGGAGGGGATGGACTACAACGTCACCGAGATGCTCCAGGAGATGATGCCAAAGCGCAGCAAGCGGCGCACTGTCTCTGTCTCCGAGGCGCGGCGCATCCTCCTCTCGGATGAGCTGGATAAGCTGATAGACATGGACGATGTCGTTAACGAGGCGCTCGATCGTGTGGAGCAGATGGGTATCGTCTTCCTCGACGAGATCGACAAGATCGCCCTCGAGCGGGGCGGCATCGGTGGCCCGGACGTCTCTCGAGGAGGAGTCCAGCGCGACCTCTTGCCGATCGTGGAAGGCTCGAACGTACAGACGAAGTACGGGATGGTACGCACCGATCACATCCTCTTCATCGCCGCCGGCGCCTTCCACGCCGCCAAGCCGTCGGATCTCATACCGGAGCTCCAGGGTAGGTTCCCCATCCGGGTCGAGCTGTCGTCGCTGAGCGAGGAGGACTTTGTCAGGATCCTCACCGAGCCGAAGAACGCGCTGCTTACGCAATACCGTGCCCTCATCAAGACGGAGGGAGCGGAGCTCGAGTTCGAGGAGGACGGGGTGGCGGAGATCGCGCGAATCGCTGCCGATGTCAATCAGCGGATGGAGAACATCGGCGCGCGCCGATTGCACACCGTGCTGACCACCCTGCTAGAAGACATCATGTTCGATCTTCCGGAACAGGGCAGCGACGGGCTAGTGGTGGATGAGGGACTGGTGCAGGATCGACTGGCCAATGTGGTCAAGGACGAGGATCTGCGACGATACATATTATAGGACACGCGTTATAGGGCACGTCAAACCTCACTCGACGTCCGCCACCCTGCGGGTGCCGCCACTCCCGGCTTCTTTCTTCCACTGATCTACTGGCACCTCCCGCGATATCTGCTAAATTGGCAGTCGGCCAAACCGCGAAAAAACCTCGTGATGAGAGGAGGCGAGTCTGTGGGGCACTCTGAGAAGCGGGATTTTCTGACGCTTACCGACTTCGATCGGGATGAGCTCGAGAAGCTGTTCGACCTGGCGGGCCGGCTGAAGGGCGGCGCGTCGAAGGGAGCGCCGCTTGCCGGCAAGACGCTGGCGATGCTGTTCGCGAAGAGCTCCACCCGCACCCGCGTGTCGTTCGAGGTGGGCACGTTCCAACTGGGCGGGCATGCCCTCTTCCTGTCCAGCCAGGACCTGCAGCTTGGCCGGGGTGAGACGATCGCGGATACAGCGCGGGTTCTGTCGCGCTACGTGGACGGGATCATGATCCGTACGTTCGCGCACTGCGACGTCGAGGAGCTGGCCCAACATGCGGCGGTACCGGTGATCAACGGGCTCACCGATCTTCTCCACCCCTGTCAGCTTCTCGCGGACCTGATGACCGTTCGTGAAGAGTTCGGCCCGGAGTTGTCGTCGCTCAAAGTGGCGTGGGTTGGGGATGGCAACAACATGGCCAACTCGTGGCTGAACGCTGCGCGGATCTATGGATTCGAGCTACATCTGGCCTGTCCCGAAGGCTATGACCCCCATTCGCGAATCCTCGAGGCGGCGAGGCAGGCCGCGCCTGTAGCGCTCGTGCGCGACCCGGCAGAGGCGGTGGAGGGTGCCCATGTCGTCTCCACGGATGTGTGGACCTCGATGGGTCAGGAAGGGGAGGCCGAGGCACGGAGAAAAGCGCTCGAGGGGTACTCCGTTACCGAGCGGCTGATGGCGCGAGCCGGTGACGACTCCATATTCCTGCATTGCCTTCCCGCCCATCGCGGCGAGGAGGTGGCAGGCGCGGTGATCGATGGACCGCGCAGCCGCGTGTGGGATGAGGCTGAGAACCGCCTGCACGCGCAGAAGGCACTACTCGTCAGACTGATGGCAGAGGGAACCGATGGCTGACAAGCTGAAGAGAACGCCGCTGTACGATGAGCACGTAAAGCTCGGAGCCAAGATAATACCGTTCGCAGGCTTCGAGATGCCAGTCCAGTACCCCGATGGAGTTTCGAGCGAGCACCGCGCGGTAAGAGAGAGCGCCGGACTGTTCGACGTCTCCCACATGGGCGAGTTCCTGGTGAGTGGGGAAGGCGCTGTGGCTTTCGTCAACTACGTGGTGGCGAACGATGTTTCGTTGCTGGAGCCGGGGCAGGCGCAGTATGCGGTCATGTGCGACGAAGAGGGTGGCATTGTCGAGGACCTGCTCGTCTACAGGTTCGCGAACCGGCTCCGCCTGGTGGTCAACGCAGCGAACATCGACAAGGACTTCAACTGGATCCAGCGGTGCCTCACCAAGTACGGGGGACCGGGCGTGGATCTGGTGGACGAGAGCGAAGATGTGGCGCTGTTGGCTTTGCAGGGGCCGAGAAGCGAGGCGATCCTCGCTCCGCTCAGCGACCTCAATGTTGCCTCGATCGGATACTATCGGTTCGCCGAAGGCCTGGTCGCTGGTGAGCCGTGTGTGGTGAGCCGAACCGGTTACACGGGGGAGGACGGGTTCGAGCTGTACTGCGCTCCGGGCACGGCGGCGAAGTTATGGCGCGCACTAATGGAAGCCGGAGGCGATGGGATCAAGCCGGTGGGGCTCGGGGCGCGTGATACTCTTCGGCTCGAGATGGGCTACGCCTTGTACGGCAACGACATCGACGAGGAGACCACACCGCTGGAAGCCGGTCTCGGCTGGACAGTCAGACTGGATAAGGGTGAATTCGTCGGTCGGCACGCACTGGTGATTCAGAAAGAGAAGGGGTTGGAGCGACAGCTCACTGGTTTCGCCCTCGAGCACCGCGGGTTCCCTCGTCCGGGCTACGAGATACGTTGCCGGGGCAAAAAGGTGGGCACGGTCCGGAGCGGCACCGTGGGACCAAGCGTGGGGAGGGGAATCGGAACCGGCTACCTGCCCACTGAGCTGGCCGGACCGGGGACGGAGATCGAGGTCATGGTCAGGGATCGGGCCTTGCCTGCGGAGGTGACTCGTGTGCCTTTTTACAAGGGAGGCTCGATAAAGCGGTGATTCGAGTCGCGGTCCTCACGGTCAGCGATGGCGTCGCCGCCGGGACGCGCGAGGACACCTCCGGCGCCGCAGTAGCCGAATGGGTGGAACGGTGCGGATGGCCACTCATTGAACACGCTGTGGTCCAGGACGAGACCAGGGAGATTGCGGCGGCGATCGTAGGCTGGGCGGACGGCGGTGGCGTCGACCTCATCCTCACGCTCGGTGGCACGGGTTTCGGCCCGCGCGATGTTACCCCTGAAGCGACATCCTCTGCGCTGCAGCGGCCTGCCCCCGGGATAGCTGAGGCGTTACGTGCCCGCGGTCTGCATGATACGCCGTTCGCCATGCTGAGCCGAGGCCAGGCCGGGATTCGCGGCCGCGCGCTAATCGTAAACCTTCCGGGCAGCGAAAAGGCGGTTCGAGAGGGGCTGGAGGTTCTCGAAAAGGTCGTGCCTCACGCGGTCGACCTGTTGAGTGGGCGTACAGAACACGTTTGGGACTCGCGCTTCCCGCTCTAAGGGAGACAAGGCTACTTATTGGTAACGCTAGATGGCAATCATACTGGTAACCCCCGCCGATTTGGAAGCTGCGCGGCAGGTGCAGTCCGCTTTGGAACCGGACGATCGGGTCCAGGTCATCTCCGACGCTGGGGAGGCTCGCGCGGTTCTGGACGCGTTGGAGGGTGAGACCGCTCTGATCCTGACGGGCGCCATGGAGGAAAGGCCCACCCGAGCGCTCGTGGCTGAGGCGTTGGCGGTCAGCCCTCAAACCCCGGTGATTGCGCTATGCGGCGAAGAGGACGCAGTAACCGTCGAGTTGATGGCGGAATTGGGCGTCGACGAGTTTTTCACCAAACCGGTCGATGCCGATGAGATTGCCATTGCGGTCCGTCGTCTTATCCGCTGGAAGCATCTCCAGACGGAACTGGGCATCGTGGGAAAGTCTGCGGCCATTCAGGAAGTGGTCGAGAGCATCGCCCAGATCGCGCCGGTGGGATCGACGGTCCTCATCACCGGCGAGAGTGGTACGGGTAAGGAACTGGTGGCCCGTGGGCTGCACAAACTCTCCGCGCGCCGCGGCAAGCCCTTCATCGCGGTCAACATAGCGGCGCTACCCGAGACGCTTCTGGAATCCGAGATGTTCGGCCACGAGAAGGGGGCCTTCACGGGAGCGAGCTCTCTGCGGAAGGGTATGTTCGAGCTGGCCAACGGCGGAACCATCTTTCTGGATGAGATCGCCGAGATGCCTTCCGGACCCCAAACCCGCCTGCTTCGTGTGCTGGAGCAGCGGGAGTTCATGCGCGTGGGCGGCAGCAGTTCTATCAGGGTCGACGTTCGGGTTATCGCCGCCACGAATAGTGATCTCCGTCATGCCGTGCAACTCGGCGAATTTCGGCGCGATCTTTACTACCGGCTCAATGTCCTGCATATCCACATGCCGTCTCTGCGCCAGCGGCGCGAAGACATTCCTCTTCTCGTGCACGAGTTCATCCGCGAGCTCAGTCGCGAGCATCAGAAGGAGTTCAAAGGGATCGCGCCGGATGCGATGCAGATCCTTGTTCGCTATGACTGGCCCGGCAACGTCCGCGAGCTCAGGAATCTGATCGAGTCGATGGTTGTGCTGGCTCCCGGTTCCATCATTCGACCGGCGGATATACCGCCGGAGGTGCGTCGGGGCGCTGAACGCGCCTTGCCAAGCCTGATCGTCCCGAGCCTGCCCGCACTGCAGGCAGAGGGGGTAGTGGCGGGGGAGGGCGCGCCGGCACAGTTGCCCCAGATGGAATTCATCTTCCGCACTCTGGTGGACTTGAAGTTTGATGTCGACGATCTGCGGCGAGAATTCGAGATGTACAAGCGGCGGCATCCGGAGCTGACCGGCGTGCGCGAGGCTGGCGTCGTGGAGGCGCCGCGCGTCCCGCCAGTGGCACCGGTCCGGGAACCGGCCGAAGTGACCGTTGCTGTGGAGGAGGACGTTGCATCGGTGGCAGGCGAAGCTGGAATCCACTTCAGCCCCGGAATGACGATGGAAGAACTGGAGCGTGCGGCGATCATCTCCACATTGAAGGCTGTGGGCGGAAACCGGCGACGTGCCTCAGAGGCACTCGGAATCGGGGAGCGAACCCTTTACCGGAAGCTGAGGGAGTACGAGATCGATGTCTGAGATCGGACTCAACCCTTAACCCGGCTCATCACTCGCCCGCGCTCGGCCTGGAGTGTTCGGATGATCTGGGCCCAGGCGAATGACCGCGCGCCGCTATACTCAAGCTCGAACACCACGTTCAGGTCGATCGCCGGATCGAACAGGTAGAGTGCCGACTGAGTTTCCTGCTGCTTCAGCTGCTCGCGTCCCCACTCGGGGGTGAGCGGCAGAATACCCTGCTGGAAGTATAGGATCCCCTGGCTTAGAAGCTGCAAGGCTGTCGGGTCGAACTGGGCCTGCTGGCCGTAGGTGAAGAAGGACACGAGAAACACCTTCGGATCCCCTCGCTTGCCGGCCCTCTCCGCCATCTGGCGGATTCTCTCCGCGCGCGAGGCGACCATTCCGTGCAGGCGCTGGTAGGTATCCGGTGCAGCCAGGACGATCACGCTTTCATCGAGCGGCGTCACTTTGATCTGCACGGCCCCCGATGACAGCGGCACTGTGAAATCGTCCTGCCGCAGGGTTCCGTAGCCGGGCGGTGGTAATTCCGCTGCGCTCGAGGTCTGGACGGACGCGGTATCGTCTGCCGCCGGCGCCGCCGCCGAGCACGCGGAGAGGACGATGACGGCAGCGAGACTGAATGCGGCGCGGGGGGTTTGTCTGATCATTTGACCAATGGGCTGGTGGCTGCGGCCGGACAGTCGCTGATCCGGGCCTCAGGCCTCTTTCCGGTGCGCTTCGGGCTCCAATATGACAATCGGAGTTGACTTGTTCTCGACGCACTCCTTCGTGATCACGACCTCTCTGACGTCTTCACGGGATGGCAGCTCGAACATGATGTCGAGCATCAGTTCCTCGATGATGGACCGCAAGCCGCGAGCGCCAGAGCCGCGCTCGATCGCTTTACGGGCGATCGCGCGAAGGGCATCGGGCTCGAATTTCAACCCGATATCCTCGAGCTCGACCATCTTGCTGTACTGCTTGGTCAAAGCGTTCTTCGGCTCCTGCAAGATATCGATCAGGGCATCCTCGTCCAATTCGTCGAGGGCGACGATGACCGGAAGTCGACCGACCAGCTCCGGGATCAAACCGTAGCGGACGAGATCCTCGGGCTCCACATAGTCGAACGCGGCGTATGAGTCCGCCGTCGTGTCGATGCCGGCACGGGCCAGGTTCTCCTGGCTGCGTCCGAACCCGATCTGGCGGGTGCCGATCCGCGATTCGATGATCTTCTCCAGGCCGGCGAATGCGCCCCCGCAGATGAAAAGGATGTTGCGGGTGTCGATCTGGATGTACTCCTGCTGAGGGTGCTTTCGACCGCCCTGCGGTGGCACATTGGCCACCGTACCTTCGAGGATCTTGAGGAGAGCCTGCTGCACGCCTTCGCCCGACACGTCGCGGGTGATGGAAGGGTTCTCCGACTTGCGGGCGATCTTGTCGATCTCGTCCACGTAGACGATGCCGCGCTCAGACTCGGCGATATTGTAATCGCCGGCCTGGAGTAGCTGCACCAGGATGTTCTCGACATCCTCACCCACGTAGCCGGCCTCCGTCAGCGTGGTCGCGTCGGCGATAGTGAACGGGACGTCCAGAAGACGAGCCAGCGTGCGAGCGAGAAGGGTCTTCCCGACGCCGGTGGGTCCGATCAGGAGGATATTCGACTTCTCGATCTCGACGTCCTCAACCACACCCTGGTTGTTGATTCGCTTGTAATGATTGTACACCGCGACTGCCAGTGACTTCTTCGCTTTGTCCTGGCTGATCACGTACTGGTCCAGCGTCTCTTTGATGTCCTGTGGCCGCGGGATGTGCGTTATGGTGTCAGCGGCCGCCCGCTCCTCTTCCTCGGCCAGGATCTCGTTGCACAGCGAGATGCACTCGTTGCAGATATAGACGTTGGGACCGGAGATGAACTTCTTGACACTTTCCTTGGACTTGCCGCAAAAGGAGCAGCGCAGATGCTTGTCGCTGGACGTCGTCATCCTAACCTCCCGCTCTACTTCTTCCCGTCGCTACCGACGACGTCACCCTGATTGGTGATGATCTGGTCGATAAGGCCGTACTCTACGGCTTCCCGCGGTGACATGAAGCGGTCCCGATCGGCATCGTCGGCCACCCTCTCGATCGGCTGACCGGTGTGCGTCGCCAGTATTTCGTTGATCAGCCCGCGAGCGTAGATGATCTCCTTCGCCTGGATCTCGATATCGGAGGCGGTGCCCTGCGAGCCACCCGACGGCTGGTGGATCATGATCCGGGAGTTGGGAAGCGCCGAGCGCCTGCCCTTCTCGCCCGCGGCCAGCAGCAGCGCGCCCATCGAAGCGGCCATGCCCATGCAGATCGTCGACACGGGTGCCGACATGAACTGGATGGTGTCGTAGATAGCCAGGCCCGCATAGACGGCGCCACCCGGACAGTTGACGTACAGGTAGACATCCTTCTCCGCGTTTTCCGCCTGCAGGAAGAGAAGCTGGGCGATCAGTACGTTGGCAACTTCATCACTGATTGGGGAGCCCAGGAACACGATTCGGTCCATCAGCAGCCGGGAGAATATGTCGTATACCTTCTCCCCGCGGCTCGAACGCTCGATCACGTAAGGTGCATATGGCGACATGGTCTGCACTTCACTCCTGTAGCTGGACTTGACTTGCGGGCCCCTACGACCCCACGACCTGAATCTCGGACTGCTCCCTCAAGTACTTGAAGACTTTCTCCTCGGCGATGCGTCGCTCGATATCGCGCAGCTCCCCGCTCTTGGCCAGGCGAGCCCTGACCTCACCCACAGGGTGTCCCGCCCGTTCGGCGATTTCCTGTACCCGCTCCTGAACTTCCTCCCTGCTGGCCTCGAAGCCCTGATCCGCCTGGATTCTTTGAAGGATCAGCGTGCGTCTTATACCCCACTCGGCTGTCGGACGTGCCTCCTCCCGCGCCCTGGCTACGAGATCCGGATCGGCACCCTCTGGAGGTTGGCCTACCAGTGCTTCCACGTAGCGATCCAACATTGACTCGGGGACTTCGAACGGGTTGGCGTCGATGATCTGCTCGATGATCCTCCGGTCAAGCTGGAACCCCACCTCGTGCTCCTTGAGGCGAAGCAGGTCCTCGGATACTGCATCCCGTAGCGCCTGCAAGTCCTCAAACTCGCCCACAGATCCGGCGAACTCGTCGGCGAGATCGGGTAGCTCCTGCTCCAGTACCTGGCTGAGCTCGATACGCAAGCGCTGCGTTGCTCCTCGCTTGGTCTCGTCCGGAAAGTCGTCCGGGAATGCCACGTCGAATTCGCCGCTACTTCCCGGCTCGAGCGTCATGATCGATGCTTCGACCTCTGGGATCGCCTGGCCTTCGCCAAGCACGAACTTGTATTGCCGCGTCTCCGGCGCCTCGCCTTCCGCCCCTTCGAGCGGCGTTATCTCCACTTCCACGCTGTCTCCGGCCACCGGCTGCCGTTCCACAGACCGCCAGAGCGCCTGCTGTCGTCGAAGCAGCTCCAAGCGCTCCGCGATCTCGTCTTCGCCGACCGATACCTCCGGCCGGTTCAGGCGGAACCCTCCAATACGGTTCAGCGTGACCTCCGGGCGGATGTCGAAGGCGACCTCGAACGTGAGCTCGGAGTCCCTGTCGTAGCTCACATTGGCCACCCGCGGATCGCTGATCGGGTCCAGCTCCTTCGCCCGGACCGCCTCGCGGAAAGCCACATCGATCACTTTCTGCTGCGTCTGCCGATCGATGTCCGCTCCGAAACGCGCTTCCAGTCGATCCGGCGGAACCTTGCCCTTGCGGAAGCCAGGCATCCGAACTCGCTTGGCCAGCTGCCGCATGACCTTCACCCGCTCCGACTTCACACGGTCGGTCGGCACCGTGATGACCAGCTTGCGGCTCCAGGCTGCCGGCTCCTCAATGGAGATCTGCAGGTCGCTTATAGTCTGAGACACCCCAATAGCCTTGTATGGTCCTCTGTTTGCTCGGGATGCGAAAGGGGGGACTCGAACCCCCACGGCCGATGGGCCACCAGCTCCTAAGGCTGGCGCGTCTACCGATTCCGCCACTTTCGCAGGAGCGGTCAGGCCGTTCCTTACTTTACTTGAAAGGCCGCGAAGGTCAAGGAAGGAGCGGGTGGTGGCAGGCAGCGGAACCGCCGCCACCACCCCATTAAGTCAGTCCCTCTCCGGCACGGTCATGTTGAAGATCCTGTGGGTCAGATCACCTTCGGCGTCGGGCTGTAGCGCCTGGATCGAAACGATTTGGCCGGCTTTGACCGACTCGAGCGCCTTGTCGAAGTCGTTCACGTTCTCGACCCGCTTGCCGTTGACGCGCTGGATCAACCAGCCAGGGGCCAGGCCGGCGTTCCAAGCGGGTCCGAAACGCTTCACGTCGGTAACGAGCACGCCGTCCAGATCGGCGTTCGGGTAGCGAGCCCGCTCGGCCAGCTCTGCGGTGAGCTCGCTCACCTGTATGCCGATCAACATGTCAGCGGGCCGGCTGGCGACTTCGGCGGTCAAAGGCTCCGGCTGGGGCAGTTCTGCCTGCGCCAGCTTCACCGTGATCTTCATCTCTTTGCCGTAGCGGATGACCTTCACCTCCACCTTCTCGCCGGGCTCATGCGAAGCGACCAGGCGCTGGAGTAGGCCAACCCGCTCCACCGGCTTTCCATCGATGGCTACGATCACGTCTCCGGGCTGGATGCCGGCCTTCTCAGCAGGGCTGTTATCGGGGAAGTCCTGCACTACCGCCCCTGCGCGTCCCGGAAGTCCGTACGCCACGACGTCAGCCTGGGTGGGCGACGTGACAGAAACCCGGAGAGCAGCGCGACGGACGTGCCCGTACTCGATGAGATCGTCCATCACGTCCTTCGCCAGGCTTATCGGGATCGCGAACCCGTAACCCTGGTAGAAGCCAGTCCTGCTCTGGATCGCAGTGTTGATGCCGATGACCTGACCCTGATAGTTCACGAGCGGACCACCGGAGTTGCCGGGGTTGATCACCGCATCGGTCTGGATCATGTCCTCGATGGCGTACGGGGTCCCAGCTGATTGCCCGATAATCTGGGTGTTACGCCCCTTGGCGCTCACGATGCCGGCCGTGACGGTGAAGAGGAGCTCCCTGCCCAGCTCGGTGCCCGGATTGCCAATCGCCAGCACGAACTCGCCCACGGCCGTGCTCTCGGGGTCTCCAAGGCTCGCCGCCGGCAGATTGCTCCCATCGATCTTGATCACTGCGATGTCCGTCGTCGGGTCACGTCCGATGAGGCTGGCTTCGAACTGACGGCCATCCGCCAGCTCAACCTCGATTCTCTCGGCTCGTGCAATCACGTGGTTGTTGGTCAGAATGTAGCCGTCCTCGGATACGATGAATCCGGAGCCACGGCCAAGCGGCGCATCGAACGGTGAGTTGGGGGCCTGGGGACGTCCGGGCCCAAATAGATCCTCGAAGCCCCGCGGTAGCCGCCCGACCTGCGGGGGTGTGCCCAAGCTCATGATGGACACGACAGCAGGCTTGACCTTCTCGGCGATTCCCACCAGAGCCTGGCTGACCTCGGCGAGCGCCTGGTAGTCGCTGGGAACGGGCGCGGCCACCCGACTCGATCCCTCCGGCGACGATTCGCCCGCCACGGCCGCCGGTGAAGCCTGCGGCGGCGCAGCGGCCGCGGTCAGTGCAGCGGCCTCGCCTCCCCGGGCCCAGCGGAACCCCGAGGCGAGCCCCAGGGCGAGGACCAACGCGAGTGACGTGTATGCCACGAGCTTGAGTTTGCTACGAAGCGGATCACCCATCGCACATACCTTTTCCTCGAGTGTGAGATTCTTCTGAACGGGACGCCGGGTTTTGTTCTGCTACACGCGAGCTTTGCGCCCGGTTCCCGGCCTCCGCTATCGTATACGCCGCGGCCCCTTCTTGGAAGGGGCCCCGGCATTTGGACGCCTGTGGTAGGCGGAAGGTTGCCGCCGCTACTTCTTGTCCTCTTCCACTATCTCGTAGTCGGCCTCGACCACTTCCGGCTCCGCCTCGGCCTCAGGCGTGGTACCCGCGTCGCCGGACGCGCCTGCGGTGGCGGCCTGTGCCTCATACAGCTTCTGACCAGCCGCCGAGAAAGCCTGCATCAGCTCGTCGTGGACCCGGTTCAACTCCTGCTGGTCCTGGCTCTCCTTCAGCCCCTTCTTGGCGCTCTCCAGAGCCTCGTCGAGGCGCTTCTTGGTCGCCTCATCCAGCTTGTCCGCCCACTCCGCCGAATCCTTCTCGACGCGGTAGACCAGGGTGTCGAGCTTGTTGCGCAGCTCGACGAGCTCCCGAGCCGCCTGGTCCTCCCTGGAGTGCTCCTCGGCCTCGTTCACCATCTTTTCGATTTCGGCATCGCTCAGCCCGGATGTGGCCTCGATGCGGATCGACTGCTCCTTGCTTGTGGCCCGGTCCTTGGCTGAGACGTGGAGGATTCCGTTCGCATCGATGTCGAAGGTGACCTCAATTTGAGGCACACCCCGAGGCGCCGGCGGTATACCGGTCAGCTGGAATCGGCCGATCGTCTTGTTGCCGGACGCCATGGGCCGCTCGCCCTGCAATACGTGGATGTCTACCGTCGTCTGGCTGTCCTCGGCGGTAGAGAACACCTCCATTTTCTTGGTTGGGATCGTGGTATTCCGCGGGATCAACGCGGTCATCACGCCGCCCAGCGTCTCGATCCCCAACGACAGTGGCTCGACATCCAGCAGGAGAACTTCACTCACCTCGCCTGCCAGCACGCCGGCCTGGATCGCGGCGCCGATACCCACCACTTCGTCCGGGTTCACACCCTTGTGAGGGTCCTTACCGAAGAACTCGCGGACGATTTCCTGCACCTTCGGTATCCGTGTCGAGCCGCCTACCAGGATCACCTCGTCGATGTCCTCGGGCTTGAGCTTCGCGTCCGCGAGTGCCTTCTCCATCGGCGGCATCGTCCGCTGGATCAGATCATCCACCAGCTGCTCGAACTTCGCCCTGGTAAGGCGAATGTTCAAATGCTTGGGTCCCGACTGATCGGCCGTCACAAAGGGCAGGTTGATGTCGGTCTCCATGGTGGTAGAGAGCTCGCATTTCGCCTTCTCCGCCGCCTCCTTCAGGCGCTGGAGCGCCATCGGGTCCTTCGAGAGGTCGATGCCCTGGTCCTTCTTGAACTCGTCCACCAGCCACCGGATGATCCGCTCGTCCAGGTCGTCACCGCCCAGGTGCGTGTCGCCGTTCGTGGACTTGACCTCGAAGACACCCTCACCAAGCTCAAGAACCGTTATGTCATACGTCCCGCCGCCCAGGTCGAAGACGGCGATCGTCTCGTCTTTCTTCTTGTCCAGGCCGTAGGCGAGCGATGCCGCCGTCGGCTCGTTGAGAATCCTCAGCACTTCCAGACCGGCGATCTTGCCGGCGTCCTTGGTCGCCTGGCGCTGAGAATCGTTGAAGTAGGCCGGCACCGTGACCACCGCTTTATCCACCGGCTGGCCCAAGTAATCCTCGGCCGTCTGCTTCATCTTCTGCAGAACCATCGCCGATATCTCCGGTGGCGAGTATCGCGTCCCGTCGATATCGACAAAAGGCCGGTTCTTTTCGTCACAGATCACCTCGTAGGGGACCCGGTCCAGCTCGACTTGGAGCTCGTCGCAGGTGCACCCCATGAAACGCTTTATCGAATAGACCGTCTTCTCCGGATTCGTGATCGCCTGACGCTTCGCCACCTGGCCCACGAGGCGCTCGCCGTCCTTTGTGAAAGCGACGACGGACGGCGTGGTCCTCGAACCTTCTTGGTTCGGAATCACGACCGGGTCGCCACCCTCCATCACGGCCACCACGGAGTTCGTGGTGCCCAGATCGATCCCAATCACTTTTCCGTTAGTCTTAGCCATAAGTCTTCCCAGTTCTTGAACAAAAAACAGACACCGCTCGGGGAGCGGGCTCGCGACCCCAAGCCTGAGGTGCACGATATGCTTGATCCGCTGGCCGAGGGTGCAACCCCCGTGCCAGCCAGGCCCGCCCAAATCGCTCGGAAGTACCGACATTCTGGCTGCGCTACGGTGCCGTTATGCCAAAACGGCAGGATATCTGCGGCCCAGCTGGCCCCGTTGACGCTGTCGAGCCCCAACCGTAGGTTGGCTTCCGATGTTTCCCTTCAAGGATGAGAACCCCGCTGAGCTAGCCCCCCTTGTCACAGTCGGCCTTATCATCGCGAATGTGGCTGCCTTTATCTTCGTGCAAGGGATGGGAGCGCGCCTGCAAATCTCCGTTTGCCATTACGGGCTGATACCGGTAGAGCTTACGCACCAGCCGCTGCAGGGACCCGAGGTCTGCCCCCTCGGCGGCCTCACATGGGGCGCCATTCTCACCTCCATGTTCATGCACGGCGGGTGGTTTCACTTGGGGACCAACATGATGTTCATGTGGGTTTTCGGTAACAATGTCGAAGACTCCATGGGGCATATCAGGTTTCTTGTTTTCTACCTTGTGGCGGGGGTCGCCGCCGCCGCGGGACACGTCTTGCTGAACGCCACCTCAGGGATGCCCACGGTTGGGGCCTCCGGCGCCATTAGCGGCATCATGGGTGCCTACATTGTCCTGTACCCGAATGTCCGAGTGCACGTCTTCCTCCCCCCGTTCTTTCTCTTCTCGACGCGGGCTTACGTCGTGCTGGGCTACTGGATCGTGATCCAGCTCTTGCTGGGGGTCGGGCAGCTTGGTGGGAGCTACACCGGCGGGGTCGCCGTCTGGGCCCACATCGGCGGCTTCTTTGCCGGGCTTCTATTGGTGAAGGTCTTCGAGCGCCCGCAGCTTGTAGACGCCAAGAGGAAAGGCCGCCGCCTCGATCGCGGGGAGATCCGCTCTCGCCGCTATTGGTTTTAGAGCAGGGACCGGGTGGTGTCTAGCCTTCGGCCACGGCCCAGTGGTTCAGCGGTCCGTGGCCGGCCCCCAGTTCGGGGGCGGTCTCGATGGCTCGACGCGTGAAATCCCTGGCGTTGATCACCGCATCGACACGGGCGCGCCCGAGGGCGAGTCCTGCACAGATTGCGGCTGAGATGGTGCAGCCGGTCCCGTGCGTGTGGCGCGTGTCCAGACGCGTCTGACGCCATTCGCGCCAATTATCTCCGTCGTAGTACACGTCGACGAGAACGTCGCCGCTCAGGTGGCCACCCTTGAGCAAGACGGACTTCGCGCCTTTCTCGAGGATCACCTCGGCGGCGGCTTTCATGTCCTCCACCGTGTCCACCACCCGCCCGGCGAGTATGGCTGCTTCCGGGAGGTTGGGTGTCACGACCTCGGCGAGCGGTAGTAGAATGGTGGTGAGAGCGCTGACGGCATCTTCCTGAAGCAGGCGATCGCCGCTCTTCGCGACCATCACCGGGTCGACAACGAGGGCTTCGAGGCCGACTTCCTGGAGAGTAGCGGCGACCGCCTCGATGATCGAGGCGTCGGCAAGCATGCCGGTCTTGGCGGCAGCGGGCTTCAGGTCCTCTGCCACGGCTCGGATCTGGTCTGCCACCACATCCGGCTCGATCTTTTGGATCGCCCGAACCTCCAGCGTGTTCTGGGCGGTTACCGCTGTGATCGCCGAGGTACCGAAGACGCCGTAGGCTTGGAACGTCTTCAGATCTGCCTGGATGCCGGCACCGCCGCCGCTGTCGCTCCCCGCGATTGTCAGAGCAACTCGCCGTCCCGTCATGATCCTCCCTTTCACATGGGCCACTCGCTACACAGTATTAGAGTGATGAAGAGTGCAGTGTTTCGATGCTTGCGTTCCTCGAATATCCCAGAAGGGAAGAGCGAGGCAAGAGATCCTACGCTCACCCCGCTAGTGCCGGCTTCCGTATTTCTGCTCGAGGGACGCTCAGACCCGAGTCTGGCGAAGGCCGGGATCGCCGTGTTCTTGGTGCTGCTCCTGGCCGCTGCTGGCCGGCGAAGGTTCTCCCGGCGGTCGAAGACGCGGTGCGCCGGGTGAGCGTCGGCCGGTGATTACACGCAATCAAGCGAAGCGCATCCGGCGGCTTCGGACACGAAGGCGGCGCGAAGAAAGCGCGTTTCTGGCAGAAGGCATCCGGCTTGTCGAGGAGCTCCTGGCCAGTGAGCTTATCGTGGACCTGGTCGTGACTGCGCCCACCCTGTCGGAGACGGACCGCGGCGGACGGCTGCTCGAAGTCGTGGAGCAACGAAGGCTTGCCCACGCCGAGGTCGGGGAGAAGGAGCTGCGGGAGCTGGCGGACACTGAGACGCCCCAGGGGGTGCTCGCCGTGGGCCGGGAGCCGGGGCGGCGACTGTCGGAGCTCGAGCCGCAGGGCGATGCGGCGGTCCTGGTGCTCGACCGGGTCACCGACCCGGGGAACCTCGGCGCGCTGCTTCGCACGGCGCACGCCTTGGGTGTCGATTGGGTGGTAGCCCTGCCCGGCACGGTGGATCCCTGGAGCCCCAAAGCGGTTCGCGCGTCCGCCGGCTCCATGTTTCGGGTGCCTGTATCACGCGAGCCCTGGCCCGAGGCGCAAGGCTGGCTGCGTGAGCGGGACTTTGCCATCTTGTGCGCCGACCCGGGCGGCGAGCCAGCGCTGCGCGCGGGAGCTGCGGTTGGCCGATTCGCGCTGATCCTGGGCAGCGAGCCATCCGGTCTCTCGGCGGAGGTGAACCGGGACTGTGACCGGCGGGTTGCCGTGAAGTTGCCGGGCGGCATGGATTCGCTGAACGTAGCTGTCGCCGGCGCTCTCCTTCTGGACCGGCTGCTCAGCGGTTCCGGTTCCCAAACCGATGACTGAAGGCTGTGGCACTGCCAGACCGGTTCTGCCGACAGCGTCCATATCGCCGAGGCGTGAATGCCTGAATCGATCGTTTTGACCTATGCGGCGCTGTTCGGATTGTCGATCGGATCTTTCCTCAACGTCTGCATTCTGCGCCTGCCATCAGGTGGTTCGCTCCTTCGTCCGCGTTCGGCCTGCCCTTCGTGTAAGCGGCAGCTGAGCTGGTTCGAGAACATCCCGCTGTTCAGCTACCTGGCGCTACGGGGGCGCTGCCGCACCTGCGGTACGCGCATCTCGATCCAGTATCCGCTGGTCGAGCTGGTTACGGCGTTGATCTGGTTGGGGGCCTTCCTCCATTTCGATGACTTCTGGCGGGCCCTGGCGGCGGCGATCTTTGGGACATTGCTGCTCGGGATAGCCTTCACCGATGCCCGTGAATACATCATCCCGGACGAGTTCAGCCTCGGCGGGCTAGTCATTGGAATCGCTCTCTCGTTCGCGCCCGGCGCACCCCGCCCGGTCATGTCCATCTTGGGCGCGGCGGTCTCGTTCGCCGTAATGTACGCGGTCGCCATCGTTGGCGAGTGGGCGTTCAAGAAACAGGCGCTGGGTGGGGGAGACATCAAGATGATGGCGATGGTCGGAGCCTTCCTGGGCCCGCTCTATGCGCTCCTGACCATATTCGTGGGCTCGGCCATCGGAGCCGTCATCTTCGGACCCATTGGCCTCAAGACCGGCAAGCTGGTGCCGTTCGGAGTTTTCCTCGCTCTGGGGGCTGCCGTCGTGTTCCTTTGGGGCGACGCGATGGTGAGCTGGTACGCCACGAACATCCTGGGACTCTAGGAGGGCGAGCCGGCCGGGAGCTACGCTTCGCCACTGGAGGAGCGGCGTTCGGCGTCCTGAGTTCCGCGGTCCGGCTGCTGGCTCTCTCCTGGCGCTTGTCTCGAGAGTCGCACCCGCAGCACCTGCGTGTCTGTGGCCGCCGTCACTTCGATGAGAACGCCCTCCTTGTTGATCTTCTCGCCCGGTTTGGGGACTTGTCCAAACACATCCAGCAGGTATCCGTTGAGTGATCGATGCTCGAGCAGCGGGAACGTGGTGTTGAAGAAGTGATTGATCTCGCGAAGGTCCGCACTGCCGTCCACAAGGATCACGTTGCGGCTGAGTCTGATGATCGGCTCCTCGGCCACATCGCTTTCGTCCACGATCTCACCCACGAGCTCTTCGAGGATGTCTTCGAGAGCGATGAGGCCGTCGACGGCGCCGTACTCGTCGATCACGATACCCATGTGGATGCGCTTCGTCTGGAAGTCGAGCAGCAGCTTGTCCAGAGTCAGCGATCCCGGCACGAAGAACGGCTCGCGAGCCAGAGCTTTGAGCTGTACATCCCGCTGGCCCGAGATCAGGGCCTGGTAGGCGTCCCGAGCGTAGAGCACTCCTGTGATTTCGTCGATGCTCTCGCCGTACAGGGGTATGCGGCTGTACCGCGCGGTGCGGAGCTCTGACGCGATATCTGCCAGGGTCTGGGTCTCCGACCAGGCCAGCATGTCCACTCGCGGGGTCATCACGTCGTAAGCGGTCGTCTGGTCCAGGAGGAAGGCGCGCTCAATCAACCGCCGTTCGTGTTCCTCGATGACCGGATCGCCGTTTCCCGGACCTACCAGATCGCGGATCTCGCGGTCTGAGATGCCGGGCATAATCTCCGCGAACGTCGGAGCTATCAGCCGGGAGATCAGTCGCGCCGGCCACGTCACCGCGAGCAGGGCGCGTGACAGCAGCGACACCGGTATCGACGCCAGGAGAGCGAGCCTCTCTCCCGCGCGTTGCCCCAGAGATTTGCCGGCGAATTCGGCGAAGATGACCAACAGAATCGCCAGGCTCGCCGCCACAATCCTGGCAGCGGGCCAGTTTCCGGCCGCGACGCCCGCCAGGCGCCAGGCGGTGAGAACGGCCACGGCGGCACCAGCGACGCGAAGCACCCAGAGCGCGGCCAGCGGGGCCGCGGGCCCTGCACGCAGCGTCGCCAGCGATCGCGCCCCGCGCCCACCTGTGGACTCGAGCTCCTGCACTCGAAGGTGGGGGATCGCGAAGAGCGCCATCTCGACCGTCGAGGCGGCTACGACCAGTGCGACAGCCAGAGCCAGGTAGGCGAGCGCAACCATCATACGCACCGCCCCGGCCGGTTCCGGCCATGATAGTGCGGGCGGGGACTACTACTCGGAGGGTCTTCCGTCGCTGTACTGCTTGCCATCGATTATGTCCACTCGTGGGTGAGGTCCAGCAACTGCCTGACTATATCCTCCGCAGTCTGACCGTCCGCCTCGGCCTCGAAATTGGTCACGAGGCGATGGCGAAGCACCGGGAGCGCCACCGCCTGAATGTCCTCGAAGTTGGGCATGGCACGTCCGTCCAGCGCGGCACGGGCCTTCGCGGCGAGAACCAGGTGCTGGGTTCCGCGCGGGCCGACGCCCCAGTTCACCCAGCGCCGGATGAAATCGGGTGACTCCTCGGCTTCGGGCCGGCTGGCCCGGCAGAGGCTCACCGCCAGGCGGATCATGCTGGGAGGTACCGGGACTCGTCGAACCAGGCCCTGGAACTCCAACATCTCCGAGGCCGACATGACCGGTTCGATCTTGTCAACGAGATCGGTCGTGGTGCGGCTGGCCACCTCCTCTTCCTCCGTCCGGGACGGATAGGTGATCCGGGCCTCCAACATGAATCTGTCGAGCTGAGCCTCCGGCAGTGGGTAGGTGCCCTCTTGCTCGATAGGGTTCTGTGTAGCAAGGACGAAGAACGGCCGCTCGAGCGTGTACGTCTCGCTCCCAACCGTGACCTCCATCTCCTGCATGGCCTGCAGCAGAGCCGCCTGGGTTTTCGGGGGCGTCCGGTTGATCTCGTCGGCCAGCACCACGTTGGCGAAGATCGGCCCACGGACGAAACGGAAGGTGCGGTGGCCGGTCGAGATGTTCTCCTCGATGATCTCGGTGCCCGTGATGTCGGATGGCATGAGGTCCGGCGTGAACTGGATGCGGCTGAATTGGAGCCGCAGCGACTGCGCCAGGCTGGAGACCAGCAGCGTCTTCGCGAGGCCGGGCACACCCACGAGGAGCGCGTGACCGCCGGCGAGGATGGCGATCAACAGCCCCTCGATGATGTCCTTCTGACCGACGACCTGTTTACCGATCTCGAGTTCAACGCGCGCCCGCGCGTCAGCGAGTCGATCGAGCAGTTCTACGTCCCGGTCATCCGTGCCAGCCGGGTAAGCTGTCGCTTCGTCTCTTGTCACCCGGATAGTTCCCGCGGTTCCAGCGCGGGGACCGACGGGGGTCCGAGGAACGTGCCGGGACTCACGGGCTCGAGTTCAGGGGGTGGGTCAGAGAGTGCCATAGCGGCCGCCACTGGGGCTTGGAGAGGCGAGCCACAGCCTGATGGATGGCGATCTGTAAACGTCCACGAAAACAAGGTAGACAGAACGAAAAAGGGGCGTCAAGGGCGGCTTGAAATAATTCTCCCTTGACACTATCTTCCGGCCGCCTTCGACCGGAACATCGAGGAGAGAGGCTGAGATGCAAGTGCCGGACGAGGACCGGCGTAAGATTGGCGTGTATCTCGGCCTGGGTTGGGGCTACGCCTTGACCGTCCTGGTGTTCGTCGGTGTCGGCGCAGCCCTCGATCGCTGGCTGGGTGCCACTCCGATTTTCACCGTATTAGGAGTGTTCATTGGCGGCGCTGCCGGCTTTTACAGCCTGGTTCGCCGCGTGCGGGCGATCGAGAAGGGCGAGGATCTCAAGAAACAGGAAAACGACGGGAGTTCAGAGCCATTGGGAAAGGCTCCGGACACGAAGTGAAGAAGTGGGCCATTTACGCGGGGACTTCAGCGCTTCTGGTGAGTTTCTCCGCTTTGTTGATCGGTTTCACGTTCGAGCCACCAGCCCGGCTCGGTATCTGGGCGGGGCTGGCCTCGGCCTGGCTGGTGCAGGCTGTGGCGTTCGCGGCCCTGGTGGCGGCGGCGGCTCACCGGGACAAGCTCATCGTCGCCGGATGGGCGGTGGGTACCGTCCTCAGGCTGGCGGCGCTGGGCCTGTTGGCCTGGCTGACGCTGGGTGGGATCACGGGACTGCCAGCTGAGCCGACGCTGATCGCGCTGGCCATCGCGCTCTTCGCGCTTCTCCTTCTGGAGCCTGTCGTCTTCCGCTACCGTTTCGGGGCTGGATGATCGGTATCGCAGGTCGGTTGTGGGGGCTGCTCGCTCAGGCGAGCCATGGCGCGCAAGGTGAGCAGGATGTAGCCTCCGTGTGGAATGACTACATGTTGGAGGAGGTGTCGGACGCTCACCACTTCGTCATACCGGGATTCGGCACCGAAATCCGCCTGCCCCAATGGCCACCGCTCCAGATCGGTTCGCTGACCATCGATCTATCTCCGACAAAGCACGTGGTGTGGCTGATGATTGCAGCGATACTGTGTGCGGTGACCTTGATCTGGGTGGCCCGGCGGACGCACGGGAAGCGCGCGGAACGGGCGCCCAAGGGCTTGGCCAACGCCGTAGAAGCTTTCGTGATCTATCTGCGCGACGAAGTCGCGCTGCGCAGCATCGGGAAGGGTGGGGAGAGATATGTCCCGTTCGTCTTGACGCTCTTCTTCTTCATCCTGCTCGTCAACCTGCTGGGGCTTGTTCCCTTCGGTTCGACGGCGACGGGAAACATCACGGTCACGGGGGGCCTTGCTATCATGTCGTTGGTGGTGATCGAGGTGGGCGGTGCCATCCACCTCGGGCCGAGGGCGTATCTGAAGACGATCGTCTATGTGCCCGAGGGTCTGCCCTGGTACGGCAAGATCCCCATGGCGCTCATCATGACGCCGGTCGAGGCGATAGCGAAGCTGGCGCGCATATTCGCGTTGGCGATCCGTCTCTTCGCCAACATGACGGCGGGACACCTGGTCATTCTGTCGTTCGTCGGACTCATCTTCGTGGCTGGCGCCAGCGAGAGCGCTATCAAGTACATGGTCTGGCCGGCGCCGGTTCTGATGGCGGTGGCGATCATGCTGCTGGAAATATTCATTGCGCTGCTTCAGGCGTACATATTCGTCATATTGACGTCTGTATTCATCGGGTTGGTGCGGCACCCGCACTAATGAAAGTGGTCTTTCTCGGGAAACTGCAGCTCCTCATAGGAGGGAGAAAATGATCGACACAATCTTCGGCGCGCTTCAGGCTGTAAGCACTGGGATAGAGGCGGAAGCGGCCAAGAGTCTCTACGCCACCCTGGGCGCGACGATCGGTGCGGGCCTTGCCGTCTTCGGTGGCGCCATCGGGATCGGCCGCATCGGCGGCTCGGCTACCGAGAGCATCGCCCGGCAGCCTGAGGCCGCCGACAGCATTCAGACGGCGATGATCATCACGGCGGCGCTGATCGAAGGGGTTGTGCTGTTCGCGCTGGTGATCTCGCTGCTCAAGGGGTAACTCCGAACGACACGGGGGTCTCCCATGTTTGAGCGGTCGAAAACTCGGCGCCGCGCGCGTTCGTGGGTTTCGCATCTGGGAACCCTCGGGACCTTGACGGCTGTGTCCCTGTCCGCCGTTGGGCCGCTCCTGGCTCAGGAGCACGAGGCTGGTGATGGGGGCGGCGGTCTGTTCGCGATCAATCCGGGTCTGATGATCTGGACCTGGATCATTTTTCTGGTCCTGCTGCTCGTACTGTGGAAATGGGCTTGGGGGCCGATCCTGGGCGCACTCGACGCTCGTGAGAAGCGTATACAGGACACCCTGGACAGAGCGGTCCGGGAACGGGAGGAAGCCACCAAGCTTCTCGATGAGCAGCGGAGGCTGCTGGGCGAATCACGGGACCAGGCGCAGCGGATCCTCGCTGAGGGCCGCAAGGCCGGAGAGCGGCTCGAAGCCGACATCCTCCAGGAAGCCCGCAAGCAGGGAGAGCGGTTGCTGGAGCACGCGAAGGAAGATATTGGGCGCGAGCGGGATCAGGCGCTCGAAATGCTGCGGCGGGAGACGGTGGATCTCTCCATCACCGCCGCGGGTCGCGTCCTGCGCAAGGAGCTTGACTCGGAGGAGAACCGCCGCGTGGTCGAAGAGTATTTGCAGAGTCTGGAGAACGAGAGCGAAGGAAACGGGTCCGACTGATGCAGGAGACGACCGTCGCCCGCGCGTACGCGGATGCCCTATTCGAGCTCGCCCAGGCGGACACCGCGCTCGAGCGCTATGTCGAGCAGTTGAGCCGCATCGCGGATCTGGTGGAGAGCGAGAAAGACTTCAGGCTCTTTCTCGAGACTCCACGTATCGAGCCATCGGCGAAGAAGGATGCGATCCGCGAGGTCTTCGAGGGTCGCATTCCGGACCGCCTGCTGCGATTCCTTTTTGTCGTAATAGACAAGCGGCGGTCGCGGATCTTACCGGAGATAGCAGACGAGTTCGCCGGCATGGTGAACGAGCACTTCGGGCGCTTGAAGGTCGATATCACCACCGCGAGCGAGCCGGACAAGGCGCTGAAGGAAGAGTTGAAGCAGCGCCTGGGTCGGTTGCTCGATAGAGAAATACTCCCACGCTACCGGGTGAATCCGCGGATTATAGGCGGCGTGATCGTCAGGGTGGGGGATCGAATAATGGACGGGTCGATTCGGCATCGGCTTCAGATGCTGCGTCGCAGCCTGTTGAAGGCCGAGATCGGCTGAAGCGCATCGCGGAAGCAACCGTACAGCCGGACCGGCGACACGCGCGTGAACCTTACTCGATAGGTCTATGGCAAGCACAGTAACGCAACTCAGCGCGAGCGAGATCAAGAAAGCCCTGGTAGCGCAGATCGAGCGCTACGATGAGGAACTGCACGCCGAGGATATCGGCGAGGTACTCCAGGTCAGTGATGGCGTAGCGCGCATCTGGGGCCTCGGCTCCGCCATGTACAACGAGATGTTGGAGATCGAATCGAGGGAGACGGGCGAGACGGTAGTCGCCCTGGCGCTGAACCTCGAGGAGGACAACATCGGAGCGGTGGTGCTAGGGGACTACGTCAAGTTCAAGGAAGGCGACGTGGTGCGTCGCATGGGCCAGGTGCTGTCGGTGCCGGCGGGCCCGGAACTAATGGGGCGCGTAGTGAACCCCCTGGGCCAGCCTATTGACGGCAAGGGCCCCGTAGAGTGCTCGCACTCGATGAGGGTGGAGCGCAAGGCGCCGGGAATCGTTTATCGCCAGCCCGTGAAGGAGCCGCTCCAGACGGGGCTCAAGGCCGTCGATTCGATGACCCCCATCGGCCGCGGCCAGCGCGAGCTCATCATCGGCGACCGCAGTACCGGCAAGACCGCCATCGCTGTCGACACGATCATCAACCAGCGTGGAGGCGATGTGATCTGTGTCTATGTCGGTATCGGCCAGAAGGCGGCCACCATCGCGCGCCTCGTGGACAAGCTGAAGCAAGAAGGCGCCATGGACTACACGATCGTCGTGGCGGCGAACGCGAGTGACTCGGCGACGCTCCAGTACATGGCTCCGTACGGCGGCTGCGCCATGGCGGAGTACTTCATGTACGAGGAAGGACGTCACACACTGTGCGTCTACGACGATCTGACGAAGCAGGCACAGGCGTACCGCCAGCTGTCGCTGGTGCTACGGCGTCCACCGGGTCGCGAGGCGTACCCCGGTGACATCTTCTACAACCACTCTCGGCTGCTGGAGCGGGCGGCCAAGATCACGGAAGATGCCGAGATGATCCAGGGTCACTCGGAAATCGAGAAGCCGGGCGGCTCGCTGACCGCGTTGCCGATCATCGAGACGCAGGCGGGCGATGTGTCGGCCTACATTCCAACGAACGTCATCTCCATCACCGATGGCCAGATCTACCTGGAGAACGATTTGTTTTATGCGGGTGTGCGGCCGGCGATGAACGTTGGAATCTCCGTGTCGCGGGTCGGCGGCTCCGCGCAGGTAAAGGCGATGAGGCAGGTGGCGGGACGTCTGCGTCTGGACCTCGCCCAGTATCGCGAGCTGGAGGCCTTCGCCCAGTTCGCTGCCGAGCTTGACAGCGCGACGCGGAACCAGCTTGCCCGCGGTGAGCGGATGGTCGAGATCCTGAAGCAGGGTCAGTACCAGCCACTCCTGGTGGAGAATCAAGTCATGATCATCTTCGCCGGTACCCAGGGGCACCTGGACGAGGTGGAAGTATCTGACATTCAGGATTGGGAGGTCGGGTTCTACGACTTCATGAAGGGGAGCCGCCCTGAGGTTGGCGCGGCGATCCGAGAGAGAGGCGAGCTTACGGACGAGCTCCGCGAGGAATTGACGAAGGCTATCATAGAGTACAAGGAGTTGTTCGCTGCTCACAAGAAGGCGCCGGTAGGCGCAACAGCTGTTGCCGAATAGAGTCTGATGCAAAAAGCGCGTGACATCAGGCGGCGAATTCGCTCGATACAGAGCACCCGCCAGATCACCCACACGATGGAGATGGTAGCGGCGTCGAAGATGCGCCGTGCCAAAGATCGGGCGTACGCGGCTCGGCCCTACGCGGCGAAGCTGTCGGAGGTAATCTCTGGCCTGTTCACGCCCGAGCTGGCGGAGAAGTATCCGATTCTCCGGCAGCCTCAAGGGATTGGCAAATCAGCGCTTATTCTCCTCACGAGCAACCGGGGGCTGGCCGGTGGTTTCAACGTAAACTTGATCCGGAAGGCGCGTGCCACTTTGGACGAGCTCCGCGAGAAAGGGGCCGACATCGAGTTCCACGTTGTTGGCAGGAAGGGCATCGCTTTCTTCCGGTTCAGGAACGAACCGATGGCGTCGGAACGGCTGGACATCGGCGACCGCCCGAGCATGGACGATGCCCACTCGCTCATCGATCCGCTGATCCCCCGCTTCGAGTCCGGGGAGCTCGATGCCGTCGACATCGTCTACGCTCAGTTCAAGAGCGCGCTCTCCACTCCGCCGGTCCGGATGAGGATACTTCCGATCAGGGCGGTCGATCGAGACACGTCGCGGTCATCCAACTACCTGTTCAAGCCGTCGGCAGAGGATATCCTCAGCTTCGTGTTGCCTCTCTACGTCCGGAACGCTGTGTACCGCGCTCTGGTGGAGACGGCGGCGGCCGAGCAGGGAGCTCGGATGACGGCGATGAAGAACGCGACAGACAACGCAGATGAGTTGGTGAAGACACTTACGCGCCGCTACAACAGCGCTCGCCAGGCTCAGATTACTCAGGAGCTCACGGAGATCACGGGCGGCGTGGAGGCGCTGAAGGGGTAGCTATACGATGGCAGAGAATATCGGCAGGGTAGTGCAGGTCATCGGACCGGTCGTCGACGTCGAGTTCGACCCTGGGAAGTTGCCGGAGATCCACATGGCGGTCAGGGTCAAGGGCGGCGACGGGCAGGGGCCGTCCATCGACGTCGTATGTGAAGTCCAGCAGCACCTCGGCCGCAGCCAGGTCCGTACCGTGGCCATGGACTCCACCGACGGCATCGTACGGGGTATGGACGCGATCGATATGGGCGGCCCGATCACAACGCCCGTAGGTCACGCCGTGCTGGGCCGGATCCTCAACGTGCTGGGCGAACCCGTTGATGAGCAGGGCCCGGTCGGAGCGAGTGAGCGATGGCCGATCCACCGCAAGCCCGTCGAGCTTCAGGATCTCGTGTCGACCACCGAGATCTTCGAGACCGGTATCAAGGTTGTCGACATGATCACACCGTACATGAAGGGCGGCAAGACCGGCTTGTTCGGGGGCGCGGGCGTGGGAAAGACCGTCGTGATCATGGAGCTGATTCACAATATCGCGCTCAAGCACGGCGGCCGATCGGTCTTCTGCGGCGTCGGCGAACGCACCCGCGAGGGGAACGACCTCTGGCTCGAGATGAGTGAGGCCGGGGTGATCACACCGGGGGACCCGGATAAGAGTAGCGCCGCGCTCATCTACGGGCAGATGAACGAGCCGCCGGGCGCGCGCTTCCGGGTGGGACTCACCGGCCTGACCGTCGCCGAGTATTTCCGCGATGTCGAGAAGCAGGACGTACTGGTCTTCATCGACAACATCTACCGCTTCATTCAGGCGGGTAACGAGGTGTCGGCGCTGCTGGGCCGCATGCCTTCGGCGGTGGGTTACCAGCCGACGCTGGGAACGGACGTTGGCGAGTTGATGGAGCGCATCACGTCGACGCGTGAGGGCTCGATCACATCGGTGCAGGCCATCTACGTGCCAGCCGACGACCTCACTGACCCGGGCCCGGCCACCACATTCGCGCACCTCGATGCGACCACGGTACTGTCGCGTCGGATCGTCGAGTTGGGGATCTACCCGGCAGTCGACCCGCTCGATTCCACCAGCCGCATCCTCGACCCGCAGTACGTCGGGCAGCGCCACTACAATGTGGCCACGCGCGTGCAGGAGATCCTGCAGCGTTACAAGGATTTGCAGGATATCATAGCCATCCTGGGGATGGATGAGCTGTCCGAGGAAGACAAAGTCGTCGTGAACCGGGCCCGGAGGATCGAGAAGTTCCTCTCGCAGCCGTTCTACGTGGCCGAGCAGTTTACGGGGACCGAGGGGCGCTACGTAAAGCTCGAAGACACGATCGAGTCGTTCGAGCGGGTCGTAGATGGTGAGTTCGACGAACTGCCGGAGCAGGCCTTCTACATGGTGGGCGATATCAATGAAGTCGTTGACCGGGCGAAGCAGCTCGGGAGCTAGGGGGCTTTGGGAGCGATGTCGGTTCCAGGGAGCGGCCGGACTTTCAACCTTGCGGTGATCTCACCGGAGCGGAAGCTCTTCGAGGGCCCGGCGCGGTTCGTTGTCGTGCCTGCCTACGACGGCGAGATCGGAATCCTCCATGATCACGCTCCTCTCATGGCGCTCCTTGGCGAAGGCGCGTTACGTGTCGAGACGGAGACCGGGACTCTGCGCTTCCGCGTGTCGGGAGGCTTCGTGCAGGTTCTCGACAACACGGTGTCGGTGCTGAGCGAGGCTGCCGAGGAAGCGTAACCCTCATGCCGGTCGCTCCAGGCCGTAAGTCCTGATTTTCCGGTAGAGCGTTTTGGCCGATACGCCGAGAGTTTGCGCCGTCCGACCCTGATGCCAGTTCTCCCGTCGCAGGACAGCTTCGATGTGCGCGCGCTCGACGTCCTCGAGTGAGACCTTCTGGCCCACCATGTTCGCGCTTCCGCCGTCAGCTTGACGGCCGGATGTGAGGTCGCGGGGAAGGTCCTGGGGCCGGATCTCCTCGCCGGCACGCAGGATCGCCAGCCTCTCCATGGCGTTCTTCAGCTCACGCACGTTCCCAGGCCAGCTGTACTGAACCAGCGACTCCAGCGTTTCCTCCGTGAGTTCCGGAGGGCTCGCGGTGAAGTGCTGCTCCAGGAAATAGCGCGCCAGCATGGGGATGTCCTCCGAGCGCTCGCGCAGGGGAGGGATGTGAATGGTGAGCGTGTTGATCCGGTAGTAGAGGTCGTCCCGGAAGTTGCCGTCGGCTACCTCCTGGTCGATGTCACTGTTTGTCGCCGCGAGCAGGCGGATGTCCGTGCTTACCTTCTGGGTTCCGCCTACGCGGAAGAACTCGCGGTTCTCCAATGCTCTCAGCAGCTTGGACTGGAGCCGCGGCGCCAGTTCGGCGATCTCGTCCATGAACAACGTGCCGCCGTCGGCCAGCTCGAAGAGCCCGAGCTTGCGCGTCATCGCGCCGGTGAAGGCGCCGCGCTCGTGCCCGAACAGCTCCGACTCGAGCAGGTTCTCCTGAATCGCCGCGCAATTGATGTCAGTGAGCGGTCCCTCGGACCGTGGCGACAACCGGTGTATGGCTCGAGCGACCAGCTCCTTGCCCGTTCCACTCTCGCCGGAGATGAGGACGGCGCTGTCGGAGCTGGCGACCTTGCGGACCAATCCGAGCACTTCCTCCATCAACGGGCTGGCGGTGACGATCTCCGGGAACTCCTCGCGGCGTGACAGCCTCGTCTGCAGCCGCAGGTTCTCCTGCGCCAGGTGGCGCTTCTCGAAGGCCCGCCGCACCACGATGTCGAGCTCCTGCACCCTGCAAGGCTTCGTCAGGTAGTCGTAGGCACCCAGTTTCATCGCGGCGATGGCCGTGTCCACCGTGCCGTTCCCCGTGACGATCACGATCTCCGGCGGGGCGTCGAGCTCCATCGCTTTGCGGAGAACCCCGATCCCGTCCACTTCCGGCATGACCAGGTCCACCAGAGCGACGTCGAACTCCATGGCCTCGAGGGCCTCGATGGCCGCACGCCCGTCCGCAACCACCCTCACATCGAACCCACGCTTGTGAAGTTGCGTTTCCAGAATGCGCGAAAGATTTCGCTCGTCTTCGGCCAGTAGAACCTTTATCCGTGCCTCAGCCACGCTTCATCACCCCATTTGCTTGCGTCAATAACCTGCGTCTATCCAGATTCGTCCAGCCGGTACGCGGGAAACACCACCCTGAAATTGCTGCCGACAGCGATAGCCGAGTCGACCTCGATTCGGCCGCTGTGCTCCTGAATTATCCCGTAGCAGATAGAGAGTCCCAGGCCAGTTCCTTTGCCCGGAGACTTCGATGTGTAGAATGGCTCGAAGATCTTGGGCAGCTCGGATTGGGGTATGCCGCAGCCCGTGTCGATGAAGGAGATGGCCACCTCGTCGGCATCTGCGAGCGCTTCGGTCCGCACTATCAGCTCGCCATCGTCCTCCATCGCGTCGAGAGCATTCAGCGCGAGCGCCACAAAAACTTGGATCAGCCTCTCCGGGTTCGCCCACACCTGCGGGAGATCCTCCGTATACTCGCGTTGCACACGGATCTTCTTGAAGCGGTCGTGATGCTGGAGAAGCTTCAGCGTCTCCTCGACCGTCTCCTGAATGTCTGCGGGGCCTTTTTCGCTGGGGGGAGGCCGACTGAACGCCAGGAGGTCACGCGCGATCCGCTTACAGCGCGTGACCTCGGTCTCCATCATCGAAAGAAGCTCGTATTCCTCCGAGGATTCGTCCACGTTCTCGCGAACAGCGTCGACGCCCGCCGTTATCGTCGCCAGAGGATTGTTGATCTCGTGCATAACCCCGGCGGCCATCTGCCCGAGCGCCGCGAGCTTCTCGGCGTGCAGGATTCTGTCGGCTATCCGCTTCTGCTCGGTGATGTCCTCACCAACCGTGATCACGTGGGTCACCTCGCCCGTGCCTGACACATACATGGGCACCTTCGTGAGCCGGTAGTGCCGACGCTCACCAGAGGCGGTGGAGTCCACCTCGTAATGCCGGATCTCGTCCGTCTCGAACACCTCCTGCAGCTCGGCGCTGATCTGGTCCTTCGATTGCCGGTACAGCACTTCAAACACCGACTTGCCGATAGCGTCCTCCCGGGCCACACCCTGTGTGCCCGTCTCACGCTTCCGGTTCCACGCCACGATCCGGTAATCCTTGTCTACGACGTAAAGCCCAACAGGCAGCGCGTCCACTATGTGACCCATCAACTCCTGCGCGGACTTCAGGTCGCGTAGCTGGGCCTCGTGATCGATCTGCCGTTGTCTCGTGCGTCGAAGAGTGAGGATCACCCGCAGAAGCTCCGCCACCGGCCCGATATCCGGGACCGAATCCTCCGAAGATTCGACCACCCAGATCGCACGCTCGGAGTCCTCGAGGTCCATAGGCCAGATCAACTGGGACCGGCTGCTCGCCCAGAGCCTCGCTTGATCCTCCAACCCGTCCTGTCGCTCGAGCGCGGCTGTTAGCGACTCCGCCCACCCCGCAATGCGCTCGCCCACGGCGGCGGTATCCAACCCGGCGACGCGATCGGCGGCCACCAGCTCTGTCCCGTCCTCCCTGATCAGCCACAAGGCGGAACGGACATCCAGGGCCTGGCTCAGCTCGGATAAAACGTCAGAAAGATCACGTTCCGTCCCCGTCATCGCCAGATCAGCGATACGACGGAGCAGTCCGTTGGTCCCGAGGTCAGTGCTGCCGATGGATGAGCGACGTTGCATATGTCCAGTCCTGGAGGGAGAGCAGCGGCGAGGGCACTCTAAGGTATCTCTGCATAGCAGGGCTGACAAGGGGCTTTCGGTCAAAAAGTCCATGCCGCTCAGGGCAAGCTGACCGAATCCGGGAGCTCGGAAGCTGCAGCCGAGGTGCCGGTCTATTAGCTTAACTTCTTTTCTGTCAAGTAGTTAGCTGGCATCGGCCGGGCGGGCACACGGCTTGCCCTTGGGATGGCGAGTCGGGCCCGAAGGCAGCAGGTGAGGCCCGGCTTGAAAAACCGGAGACTGTGTGTGTGAAGTAGTTAGAGCGAGAGTTGATGCCGGTGGTCGTTCCGTTGCGGGTCAGTCCGCTTACTGACTATAGGCAAGGACATAGGGGGGAGGTCAGCGGGCGCTGTGACTGGATGACCCCGGCTCGATACTCGATAAAGGATGCCCCGGGGAAGGCTTGTGTGACTGAGCATGTTTTTGCGTCTGACTTGGCGGGAGTCGGCGCTGGCTTGGCACACAGCCACCCGGGGCTTTTTTTGTTTTGTAGTTGAACATCGAACACCGTACAGACAACACCGAACGATGAAGTGCGGTCGTTCGATCCTCCAGGTATATTCGATCCTCCAGGTATATATTGACTGACCGCGCCGGGAGCCTGATGCGGGGTTCTTGAGCTGGGGCTGCGGAAGGCTTGACGCGGTGTCGTTTGCATACGGAAGAACGCACGAGCGGTTCAGCATGTCAGAGCATGAGGCGATTCCCAAGAGGCCACGATGGAGTCCTGCCCTGCTGCGGGGCGCCGGGTGTGTGGCAGGGTGCTGCTGCAGTTGGCGTCATCTTGGTACTGAGCGTGACAGTTGTGCTGATGTACGTGACGGCGCCACAGAGTCCGAGGGATCTGCTGGATCAGTTGTCGTTGCTGGTCGACGAGGATGCGTACGGCCCCAACCTGGGACGCGGTGAGCGGCTCCTCGAACGTGCGGGGCAGGCTGAGACCGCAGGTATGGACAGCGTGGCCGAAGGGTTCGAGTGGAAAGCGGCGGACGCTTTCGCGCGGGCGGCAGGAGGGGCGGCGGGGCCGAGGGAGGAGATGGC
>FXBF010000004.1_pt1 | contig 56818 bp, 79 predicted proteins | sample 5335321 | NCBI WGS metagenome assembly FXBF01 (sample SAMEA103928391, study PRJEB20085) | sediment metagenome | isolation source: sediment
TGCGATCCTCTGCTCCCCTGCCTGTCATGGGCGGGCGGCCTAGCTGTCCCTGCCGTAGACACCCTGACTGCGCGCTGTGCTCCTGCCTGCTAGCCGTGCGATCCTCTGCTCCCCTGCCTGTCATGGGCGGGCGGCCTAGCTGTCCCTGCCGCTGCTGCTGTCCGCTGTGCTGCGCCCGCGTCGGCTGCTGCTCCCCGCTGTGCTCGGCTCTGGCTGGTACTCCCCTAATCCCCCTCGCCGACAACCCCCCGCATGGGCGAGCGGGCAGGGAGCAAGGCACAAAAATAGACCCCCTTGCCAGCAAGGGGGTAGGTTGACCGACGCGCAAGCGCACACCTTGCGCTTGTGCTCGCCGCCGGGTTGCTTGTGCGTTCGTTTACTGCGCGGCTGCCCGTGCAGCCGTATCGACACAGAGCGTCACGTCGGCATATGGTGGCGGGAGCGTGGTGTCATGCGCATGGCATGGTTCGGTGTGATAGTTTACCGTTCCGCCTGCTCTGTCGCTTGTAGGGACTACGATGATCTCGCCGGTGCGCCCGCCTTCCTGCTCAAGCTGCGCCAGCGGCACACAACGGTAGCCGTCGTTACCACTGCCTGCCCGCCAGCAGCGTGGTTAGATAATCATGACAATGATCGAGTAGATCACCATTGCCAATAACACCATGCCGATGACCGGAGTAATGCCCGACTGCGACCTGGCAGCATATTGCATCTCAAGCATCTGCTGTTTGCTCATAGATGCGTGGGTAGATTGCTCCTTGTCCTTGCCACCCTTCTTCATACCGCCGCTTCCGCAGCCCACGGGTTAAGCCACCTTCTTGGCGGTGCGCGTCGGCTTCGCGGCCGTGCGCGCAGGCAGCGCAGCGTCAAGCGCTACCTTCGCTTCCTCTAGCCGCTTGACCGCCGAGCGCTTCCGCGAATTGCCGCGTGTTCCTTCCCCCGTACTGCCAGGGAAGTAAATGGGTGGCATGAATTGCGCGCACTGTGCGAAGACCGTCACCGCTAGCATCATCACTGCCAGTAAATAAACCATGTTGTGCACTTTCCTTCCGTCGCCAATGGCGACTTACGCGGCAGGGCGACGCCTGCCGACATGACGGGCGATCCGGTTCGGCAGCCGTCCTAGAGCGCCCGCGCTCTCTAGGTCACGCCGTAGGTAGCGAAGGCGACGATCAGCGAAGTGTTGCACTGCCACGCAGCGGGCGTTCTCGACGCCGAGCATCGAGGGGGCGACCCCCTCATTCATGCGGATCGGGTTGCCGTTACGGTCTCTCACGATGCCCACCGCCCACCGCTCGCTACTTCCGGCCGCCAGCCGTTCAGTACATCGGGAGCACTTGTCAGCACGCGAACCGATGTGTTCGCGGGTAGTACCTCCGGCGGCTGCTCGAATCGAACCGACCGCGCCGGAAGTAGCGGGCTGTAGTGGTAGGCGATGATCCAATGATCGGGCATCGCCGACGCAAGGATCGTCGCGCCGCAGCCATCGAACGTGCAACGCTCTAGGCGTGTCATTGTGTGCCTTCCTTTCGGGGGTTTGTATGTCTGTTCGTTTTCCCCTCTCATATATAGTATCGGCATCGGGCCGATGTTCTGAAGGGGCGCGCCGATCTTTTTCGCGCCTATCTTTAGAACATCGGCCCGATGCCGGAACGTTACACCCTGGCGGGCCAAGGCAGGCCACAGGAGCAGGGAGCCACAGTTGCGGCCAGACGTGGCCGTCTATCCTCAATTTACACTATTGCTGACGAGCGTTCACAAATTTACACTATTGCTGACGAGCGTTCACAAATTTACACTATTGCTGACGAGCGTTCACAAATTTACACTATTGCTGACGAGCGTTCACAAATTTACACTATTGCTGACGAGCGTTCACAAATTTACACTATTGCTGACGAGCGTTCACAACTATGGCCCGGTACGCGCACGATAGGACGATTTTGCACTATCAACCGACCGACGGCCAACTATGGCCCGATTCCATCCCACGGGGCCAGCTATGGCCGTCCACGCTCCACGATCTACGTGTGGGCCAAGACAGGGAGCTACACTACGGGCCACGGGCCAAGACAGGGAGCTACACTACGGGCCACGGGCCAAGACAGGGAGCTACACTACGGGCCACGGGCCAAGACAGGGTGGCGGACTTCCCAACTACTATTATAAAACGTGTACGTCGGAGCCGGGCCAGGGAGCTAAGGGTCGAGCAAATACGCGGGCGCTGGAGCCACAGCACACCCCCTCCCGGCCACACTTACCCATTTTCCCCCACATCGTACCCGTACCTCACACACCCTATCCGGGCCCGTATAGTATGGTGGCCGGGACTTCGGCTGGCGGGCGGAAAGCCGGAAACCCCCCAAAGCCTCTTCCTCGGAAAGCCGGAAACCCCCCAAAGCCTCTTCTCATGAGCCAGTAGGTCGGAAAGAGGGTGGCCCGACTCAATGAGCGGGCTGGCAAGCGGGAAAGCTCCTCTCCTAGCTACGATTGCAGCCCTTCAGACTCCAGCGGCAATGCCGATACTACTAATGAGGGTGTAACGTCTGAAGGGGCGTTGCGTTATACTCTATAGTTGGAGGGTACTGACATGAGACAACCAGGAACACGACGGCCATGCAGGAAGGGCCAACGGCATCGGTGGCTGATGGGCAAAGGCGCTGGTGCTCAACTCTTCGGGGCGGCGGGGTCAGTGGCCTCAGCGGCAATCGGGCCGGCGACCATCTCAAGGGCACCTGTCGCAAGTGCGGCAAGCGCCGGTATCCCATCGTGGCAGCCAGACAGCCAGACGGCAAGCTGTTCAAGTTCCCCGCAGGGCCAGTAGCGAGTGCGCTTAAGCGCCAGAGAGGAGGCCAATGATGATGCACGAATTCACCATTGAAGTTACGGTACAGGTGGACACCGACGATCCGACTCGCAGTCAAGAAGCACTTGGCCGGGCAGCGGTCGCGGCCATACGACACGCCGTTGAAGAGGCGGATGCGAACGGCTTTGTCCATCCCCTGGCCGACGAAACGAGTATCGGCGTGCGGGACGTGCTGCTACAGGAAGGAGGCCAAGCATGACGGTAACAGCGGCCAACCACGCAGGAATGCACCGACACTTGAAGCGGGAGGCCAACCTCAGCGGCAGGTAGCCACCCATGCGAGAGATGCGGCCAGCCGGTGAGCGGGGCCAAGATGTGCGCGGACTGCTTCCGTGCGCTGACCATCCGCGACCCCGACGCGGCAGGCCATCACTGCGAAGGAGGCCACTAATGAACGGTACACCGATGATCTTTCGTCTAGTCCATGCCATCATCTGCGCCCGTAGCTCTGCCGACGGTGAGCGAGCCTTCGCCGCGCTATGCCGCAAAGACCTAGAGGCTGCCGAGCACCTAGCCATCGTGCTCACGGCTGCGGTGCCGTCGACGGCTCCACTCTGGCGCATGATCCTGGCCGAAATGGAGCAGACAAAGAAGGATGAGGCCAAGATGATTGCTGGCCCACCAATCGCCGAGTGCGATGCGGCGGACACGGCGACAGCATTCGCCGATCATCTAGGCTGGCGGGATATGGAGCGGCGGGCATGAGGCGGCTACTGCTTGCGTGAACGCTGGCAATGCTCCTCGTGCTCCTCGAACGAGGCTAGAGCACGGGCGATAGCATGAGGGGCTGTGTAACGTGCGGCACGGCGGGCACGTTCGCGCACACGTCCGCAGGCACGGCAACCGCGCCTACCATCGGGGCGGATGTACAGGTTGTCCCCGGAGTAGGGATGGGGCCAGCGGGGATGGGGCCATAAACGGCCTCGTAGGCCCAACGGTGGGCGTAAATCATTCGGCCATCAAACCAGAACCGCCCGTAGCCATTATGGACGATTGTGGCCGTCCACAACCAGCAGCGGCCAGGCACTCGATCAGAGAACGGCCCATGCTTGTCGACCTTAGCCAAGAATCGGGTTGCGGCATCCATGCCTCATTATATCGAATCGAATCTAGCTGTAACAAGAGACGCCTACTGGCGTTCTACGCTATGGAGCAACAGGCAAGGAAGCCGAGACGGAGCAACTGCGGGGTGGCTCCGTCGCCGATCAGCAGTCCAAGCGGGTCAAGTCGTCTCAGCTTGGCCCCGCCTTCCTTCCTGCTGATCGGCGACGGGCTACCCGGCCCGAACTAATCAAGAGAGGAGGCCAAGATATGGCAAGACAGACATTCGAGAAGGGCCAGACGGTGTACGTCGCCCGCTACAGCCGCAACCACTGGCGGAAGGCAGTCGTGGCCAACCCGGACATCGAGAAGACGGCCTACGGATTTGGCCCGGCCAACCGCACGATTCACTACGTCGGAATCAGTTACGTCAAGGACGACGGCACGGTCGACGAAGGGAACGAGTGGCCGATCCTGAACAACCGGCAGCAGATCGTGACCGCCGAACGGTACGCGGAGATCGCCCAGGCCAATGACATCGCCAAGCTGCGCGGCACAATTCGGGCCCATCGGAAATTCGAGGAAGACCTCGACAGGTTTACCAAGCAGGCGACGGCCATCATCAATACGATGGTGACGCGCGACGGGAGCATCGATGTGCTGGAGTTGGCCCTGCACCTGCGCGGGGTGTTCAGCTTCCGATCCTCGTACATTCAACAGACGGCGGCACAAGTCGCTCGCACACGCGCCGAGTACCTAGCCGGCGCGCACAAGGCGCAGACGGCGCTACACAAGCTAGGCGTACAGCCGCCAGAGCTAGCACTATGAGGATGGAGACGCGCACGGTAACGATACGCCTAGTGGTTAGGCTCCCGCGACTTCTACAAGCGGGCGGCGTCACTGGACGCGGCTAAGGCAAAGAGGAATTCCTCATGCGCCTGGTCGACCTGGAGGGCCAACTACACCTGTTCGCCGATGCGATCAAGGAACGGCTTGGCGAGCTAGAGCGGGAAGGGGCCTTGGCAAGTGGCTGCTAATCGGGCCTTGGAGTTCACGCCCATCCGCATCGGGGCCATCGTGAAGCAGGGCGGCGAGCTATGCTCGGACTGCGGGCCAGAGCATCTTGGCCAGCAACCGCATCTTCAGCCATACTGCCGGTTCACACTATTGGTGTATATGCCGGTCATAACATCGGCCCCATCTGGTATGGCCAACGCCATGCCGTTCATCGGCCACCAGCGCACTCCGCCGGTCGACATCGGCGGTGCGCAGACGACCAACCATCCGGCGGCAGCGCAATTCGTGAGGTTCCTGAATTGGAATTAAAGGGCCAGCGATTCCTGCCGATACTACTATTAGTGGAAAGGGGGGTAGAGAACTATGCCACGAAAGCGAGTCAAGCAAACGGAGCCAACCCTGCCAATCCTCAAGCTGGACAACGTGCCGGGGCCAGAAGCCAGTGAGGCCGAGCTTAAGGAGCACTACGGGCGGGTGCAAGAGATCATGGCCACGCATCGGTACGATGACGTGATCCACGCCTGCCACTGGTGCTGCGATATGGAAGCGGGCCTCGCCTATACCAAGCCGGATCAGACGAGGGGCAGCCGGGTGTTCTGTTCGGGCCGCTGTGCCAGTGCCTTCGGCGCGTACCAGGTGAGGGTGCTGCACTTGAGCCGAAAGCCGAAACCGGCATCGCCGTCCGAGGGCGACGAAACGGCGGACACTGCCGATGAGGCCCAATCGCCCGATGACGATGATGCGAAGGCGTCCCTCACACGGACAGCCGAGACACAGTGGAAGCCGACGGGCGAACGGCCACGCAGGAGCAGGCGTGTGAAGGATGTAACCAAGGTCGTCGGCCAGGAGGGCACCGGAAAGACCACTGCCGGGCCAAAGCGGTCACGGGCCAGCAAGCCCAAACGCACGGATGGCAAGTGCGCCAAGGGTCTTCACAAGATGACCGAGGCCAATACCTACACCTATCAGGATAAGGTCTGGTGCCGTGAATGCCGGAAGGCATCAAGGGCTAAGAGCGCCAACGGGAAGGGCAAGTGATGATGCTAGGCTGCGCGGGCACAATGACGAATACGGCACAGATGGTCGATGGTCAATCCAGCGGGGATGGGGCCATAAACGGCCTCGTAGGCCCAACGGTGGGCGTAAATCATTCGGCCATCAAACCAGAACTGGCCATAACCATCGCTAATCGAGGCCGTCCAGAGCCAGCAGGTCGACGTCTTCTGAACCTTGGCCCAGAAGCGTTGCTCTGTATTCATGGCCTCAATATAATCGATCAAGGTAGCCGAAGCAAGCCGGCCCCCATCGCTGCCAGCGAGTTAGCACCCGCGCCCGTGGGAGCTAGTCACACCCTCGCTGGCAGCGATGGGGGCCGGAAGACTCCACTCTATAGAAGGGTGATTAGTATGGCACAGATGGTACGCCTGCACTTCGAGGGCCAAGTCGATGTCGAGGTCGATCACGACGGCGAAGACCCTGAAGCGTGGGCAGCGGCCATCCTGGCGACTTGGGAGACACTGAACGAGCACAAGATAGCCGAAGCCGCCAAGATGAACGGACACACGATCCTGAACGAGTCGTGCGGCCCGCACGGGCAAGAGAGGAGCAACGTACATGGGATACTACATCGAGGTTCCGCACCCGAAGGGCAAGGCGCAGCAGTTGGCCGATCTGCACGGCGCGACCACGCTGGCAGCAGGGCCGCCCACCGCCTTCACGGAAGTGCCAGAAGGCATGGCCCTGATCTGCGTCGTGATCGACCTGCATCTGGCGTTTTGGTTCCGAGTCGCGCAGCTTGCCCTAGAGGTTCCGCTTGAATGGTGTAACGCTTTCGCCCGCAGGGGCGTTAGAGAGAGTGAGGATAGCTATGCCAGCAGAGATGACGCAAGCGCAAATCGATGTGTTGGGCGAGATTCGGGAGAGGGTCGCCAAGCACCGGCTGACGCGGGGTAAGTACACACTAGGGCGACCGGCCTACGGCGGTGAGCACCGCTCCATCGTGGTGCCCGTCCTACGGGGCGGAATCGCAATCGGGTACGTCCGCATCGGCCCTGGCGGCAATGTGGGTCTCCAAGGGTGCTGCGGGCCGTGTTCGAGGAGCAGGAACATGACCAAGACGCTTGACGAGCTACGGCTACAGATCGCCGAGTACGCGCCGATAGTGGACACGCCGGTCGACCCGTTTGCCCACAACATCGTGGGCCTCTGCCTGTCGCAGATCGACCGCGAGTTTGGCACGGCTGAAGCGAACAAGGCCATCGACGCATTCGATCTTGAGGAGAAGGGCTGGCACAAGTTGGGCGTGTGCAAGGCGGGCGACGTTCGCTATAAGCGCCATCGGTACGAGACCACGGGCCAGTGTGTGCGCTGCGGCGCACCGAACCCACGAGGGGGTGACTGATGTCTTCGTACAACCAGGTTGAAGAGACCCGCACCCTGGCCGAGACGTTGGGCCTGGCGACCACGGAAATCTTGGCCCTCTACGACGAGATGGCTGATCTCTGTGCCACGATTGCGGCCCAATTCCCCGCAACGCACGAAAAGATCGGTAAGTATCGGCAGGCGTTTCGCGCCCTGACGGCCCTGGACGAAGCAAGGGGAGTGCTCAACGAGCTGCTAGAACGTGTAGACCCGCCGGAGCGGAACCTGCCGGTGGCGATCACGGTGGGTAAACAAACGGGGTACAACCGGGCCACGTCGCAGCGTGTCCGGCTTGGGAATGCGGTAGTGCGGCTGGTGGGAGTTAAGGACGCTTTGATGGATGAGGGCCTGGCAGCAGACCTGACCAAAATCATCGAGGAGCTAGGGAATGTTACTTTCCCCCAGCGATACGGTTAGCCCACGCCCGTCGATTGCGGGCCTGCTTCGACGCAGGGTTGGCAGCGTAGTATTGTCGATCCCGTGCGCGAATCAACTCGCGGTTGGCCTCTCGGTATTGGCGTTCGCCGAGGAGAACCGGCGCGAAATGCTCGAATCCATCTACGATGCGTTCGGTTCGCTGCGATGGCCGGACTTGGGCATCGACTTGACGGTCGACACCCATCACAACTTCGCGGCGATGGAGCACCACGCCGGTGAGAACCTGATGATCCACCGGACGGGCGCGGTCAAGGCCACGGGCCTTGTAACCATCCCTGGCTCAATGGGCACCGCCAGCTACATCGGTGAGGGTCTGTCATCGCCGGACTCGTTCAACACTTGCTCCCACGGAGCGGGCCGGTTGATGGGCCGGAAGGTAGCGAACCGTACCATCACCCGCGCGCAGGCCGTCAAGTCGATGGCACACGTGGTCTACGGCGTCCGCGAGGGCAAGTATGACGAGATGCCGGACTGCTACAAGAAGATCGACGAGGTGATGGCCACGCAGTCTGATCTAGTGGAGCCGCGCTACCGGCTGACGCCGCTGACTGTGGTAAAAGGATGACAACTATTGCGCGCGAGTACGTGACAACTATTGCGCGCGAGTACGTGACAACTATTGTTCACGAAAATCCGATAGGAGGTACGACAATGCTACACAGGAAACTCGAACCCACAACCAAGCAGTTTAGCGCCGCCGCCCGGCGACTGCTGAACGGGTACGCCGAGGACATCTCCTTGGCCAAGCTCCATGCCGATGTCGCCGATAGTACGCGCCGCGAGGTACGAGACGCGCTCATCGATCTGTTCGACGATCCGGGCAGTGCGGCCTACCATGTAGATGACGGCCCGCACAAGGGACGCCTGCTGTGTCTCGACCTGGCCATTCGCTACGAGCCGGACATGAACAAGCTACGGACGGTGCTGGGCGACCGCTTGGCCACCGTGACCGTAACCGAGCCGGTGTTCAAGCGGGAGAAGGCCGAGGCCGCGATCACAGCGGGCATCGTGACCGAGGCGGAGCTTGTAGCTTGCGTAGCCGCAGTCCCCAGGATTGCCGTCGTCCTACGAGACGCGGGCGATAGTAGGACTCCGAAAGGCATCGAACCAGGCAAAGCCCGTGTGACCCCGATCCAACTGGTAAAGCCCCTCAAGCTCAGCGGGATGCCAAAGGCATGAGCCAATACCGATGGGACGACGAACGGGGAATGGCGTCCATCAACCGTAGCCCAGACACCCGCGACCTCCCGACTGCCGACGAGTTAAAGCGGTGGCTGACAGAGGGCGCAATGCCCTACACCCAGGAGCCGGATCGCTGTCCGGCCTGCGGACGGGCGGAACAATGCGAGTGCCCGGACTGCCGGTTCTGCGACGGCGGCATTCCATGCCCTGATCTGTGGAGTCCGACGGAGCAAAAGCGCTGGGGCGTGGGGCCATATCAACCGAATGATCCAACGGGGACAGAGTGATGCCTTCACAGCGGGCCTGGCCATCTTTTTCATCCGAGGCATATGAGGGCAAGCATGGCAAACGCTTGGATATGGCTCGTGATCTTCTTCGTGGCTATGGTCATCGCCGTGGGTGGGCAGATCGCGCTTTATACTTACCTGGGAGGGATGTGGCCATGAGCAATCTACCGGCGACTTGCCCGCGATGCGCGGGCGCCATGATGCCAACCCAGCACGACCTCTATGGAGAGTACCGTGAGTGCCTGTCGTGTGGCTATCACGCCGACCGACTGGTGGAGCCGCACATTGACCAGACGCCCAAGCGGATTGGCGGACGGGTCGGCGTGCGCCCGAAGCGCAAGCGAGCACCAGGAGGATAGAAGCTATGATGCGGGCAGAGGAGCGGTTCTGGGCCAAGGTGCGGAAGAGTTGCGATCCTAACGGGTGCCGAACCTGCCGAAGCAAACGCGACCGGGAACGCGCCCGCGCCCGACAAGTGGAGGTCGCCTGATGTACTCGAACGAACTTCTGTGCGAAGCCACACAACAAAGCCAGTTAATTGAGCAGGAGCCAGTGCGGGGGAAATCTTTTACAAATCACTGGCGTGCGACGCTGCTCTGCCGGACGGCGGCGGAGCAAGGGCAACTACTCCACCCCCGTGTGATTCAACAAGTCCTCTCCGAAGGGCTATCGCTGCCGCCAGGCCACCAGCCAGGAGACTATCGGCGCATACGTGTCTATGTCAATACCGCCGATGGCCCACATCATTTCCCTCCACCGGAGCAGGTAGTTGGACTGATGCAAATGTGGTGGGGCAAGATTCAAGAAGCGTTGCTGCGTGGCGATCCCGATCTGCGGCAAGAGCGCGTTCGTTGGGCCTTCCATGCCTGGTTCGAGTCGCTGCATCCATATCCTGATTTCAACGGCAGGGTGGGGCGCTGTACATTATGGGGGACAGATATGCTGGCGGCACGGGAGCTTACTACTATCACCTTTGAGGCCAGGCATCAATACTATCAACGTCTCGGAGATTGGCGGGCGGAGAACCCGGATTGGAAGCAAGGACAAATCAGGTGGTGAAGTGCCTGTAACAACCATCCCTAATCAGCGTTTAGGCAGGTGAGATGGCACGCAAACTATATGAGGTCAAGACTAGCGTGGTGAGGCGCATCACGGTATGCCACCACGTATTCGCCGACAGCAGCACCGAGGCAATACATCTCGTCTTCACAGGCCGGGGCGAACGCATCGGGCGCGCCGAAGAGAGATGGGTTGAGAAGCCCAGCCATAATGCGCGTCTGGTGCGGCCCATCCAGGAGGAGGAATAATGGGTTGGCTCCTAACTGACGGCCTGGCTTCAACGAAGAAAACACTTACCGAGGAAGGAAGGGCTGGCGTTATTGTCGAAGGTGTGGAGCGGATAGCAAGCGGCGGGCACGTGCGAGAGGATAGGAGCTAGCATGAGCGAGCAACATCCGGCAGGGGAGGTTCACTCCTGGACGGCCACAGCCGATCGCCGGTGGTTCGCACGGTGTGATCTATGCCGTGTCCGGCGGCTGGTAGCCGACTACTTCGAGGGCTACCTGCACCACAACAGCCAGGACGTGTGGCTATGGGCGTGCTCTGGCTGCTTGGTAAATGAGATTAGCGACCGGCTAGACCGAGAGAAGGAGACATCATGAGCCAAAACTTATTGAACAGGTGTATTCTTGAACTCCAACGCGTTGGGGTGCGGATCACAACGGAGCGTGACACGGTGACGTGCGTGTTCCCGCCTGATCCAAACGACCTTCACGCTGCGCCGGACGGCGAGGAGCGGGCGTACTCCGAGCTATACTTCACGATGCTCGTGACCCGCACGTTCTTCGACCTCGCGGAGCGTGGCATCATCGACGCGGAGACAGGCGAGGCCGTATGAGGGCGCTTACCGCAGCCGAAATTCACGGCCTGGCCCGCGAGGTCTCCGCCCGACCCCGTTATACCTACTACCTGCGCCGGAGCACGTGGCGGGCGCCGAGGCTGCTGAGCAGGGCGCACTGCCATGTCCGCACATGATCGCGCTCAACCTGGACTTCCGGGTGCGCGTACAGCAGGCTGGGATTAGTTAGCGGACAATGTCACCGGCCACCGGACGGTTGGCCGTTACCGCGCGCAGGCCCATCTCGACCAACACGGCCTGCGTCGCGTCGTAGAAGACGTCCATGTCCTCCACAGCCAGGCTTGGAAGCGGCCTGGCCTCGGCGTCCAAGAACATCACGTGATAGGAGATGGGCGCGCCGCCCTCGGTCTGCCGTTCGAGGATCATGACGTAGCCGAGAATGGTGCGGACGCCCGGTGGCTCGTTGAGATCAACTACCGGCCATCTCCACTCGCTCGTGCGGGCCTGAAAGCCACTAGTCATTGTCGTCACACACGCCAAAGCGCCTGAATCGTTCGAGCGATGCCCTCATGGAAGCATCCGATCAGGGATTTGCTTCGCCGAAGTTTCCAGACGTTTCATCATTACAACCATTGGCGCACGAGTCGGCACCTCTAGCCGACGGGCCTCACTGTTGCAGGTGGGGCAGCGAATGCAGGCTGAGTCCCGCTCCGCCATCAGGAGCCGGGCCTCGAACGTCTCGCCATCACGCGAGCACTGACTGCTCAGGCATCTAAAATCGTAGGTCGGAATCGCAATCACCCCTTTCGGCCCCAACGGGCGAGTGCGGCCCTTCGGGATTGTTCAGATCGTTGTTCAGGTGTCATTCGGCCAAACCGACCGCCCGCCGCATAGAACTCGGCCATCGCCGCCTGACGCCGGACTACTTGTTGTGACGACTGCTTGCGGCCCTTGTGTGTCCGCGACTTTAGCGCGCGGGCTTCGGGTGTATTCTGAGCCGCCGACATCCTCGCCCGCGTCACAGCGTTTCGACGGCGACCAAGATGGTGATGACGCTGATGCGCGGTCGTAGTCATCAGCTTCAGGTTCTCCAGCCGATTATCGGTGATGTCACCGTTCCGATGATGAATCACATGGTCATCCGGGACGGAACGGCCGTTGGCCTCTTCCCATACCAATCGATGCTCTCGAACACCATTGCGGCTAGGATACGTCGCCATAACAACCCTCGGCATGGGCCGCCGTTGGCGCTAGCGCTACGGAACAGCCCGGACACTCCTTGTACTCCGCCTTCGCACAAGTGCAGATGATCGCCAACTCACGGCAACCCGTGCAGCGGTCGGCCATCATCGGCTCAGCCTCCAGCCCGCATTGCTTACAGGAGCGCGGCGGAATCTTGATGTCGTTGTCCGGGTGATCATCATTCGGGATAGTCAGGCCGAAATCGATCCACAGGAAAGCGAAGCTGAACTTGAACTCTGGCCCACGGGCCATGTCTTGCTCACCGGGGACTTCGGCCGTGTGCGGCGGAACGAAGTGGATGAAGAAATCGAAAGCGAAGCCGATGTACGGGTGCCAGGAACCCCAGACATTGACGATTCGAGACGTGCGCCAGTCGAAGGATCGGGTGTCGAACAGCAGGTGCCAGAACCATTTGAGTGCGTTCATGAACGGCCCCCCAGCTTACCACGGGCCTCGGCCCATACCACGACTGCGCGGGCGTAACCGAGCTTGTTGATCTCCTGCGTCAGCCGTCCGACCTCGCGGCGACAAGCGATCAGCGCCGCCTCGGCGGTCGCCTTGCCGAACATGGCCTTATGCAACCCATCGGCAAGCTCTAGCTCGTCCGGTGTCAGGACGTGGACTTTGGGCTTGGCGGTCGACGTCTTCGTTCGGGCCATTAGGTTCCCCCATTTCGCTTGCGGTGATTGCGGCCGCGTACCTGCTTCTCTACTACGTCCCTGTAGACCTCCCCGGTGCGCTTACCGTGAAGCCGCATCCTCTTGCGGGTCTTCCGGTCGCGGCGACTCCACGGTGTCCTGTCCCGCTTGTGCATGGCGACTACGCCACCAGGCGCGGAAGCCGAACCAAGTGGCAACCAAGAACAGCCCACCGGCTGCGGTGTCGATGGTGTTGAGGATGGTCAAGATGTCCTGCCAAGGCACGTCGATGGCCCTCCTCGGTGTCGCGGCTGGTGCTCATGACTCTCTTATTGTAGCAGCGGAAGCGGGCCTATGTCTAGTCCTTTTCCTCGAACGAGTGCTGGTAGCAGCCCTGTTCGGTGCACCGATCCGTAACCGGATGCACGTTCGTCACCAGACGCGACACGAGCTTTTGTCCAACGACCTCGCCACGCTTCTTGTCGTCCACGAGCGTGCGCGCGATGTCCTTGCTGCTAGCCGCGTCAATCGCATACGTCCAATAGATGACTTCCTGCATCTCTACATGGAAGAGGGTTGGAGCAGCTTCAGCCATGCTTGTATCCTCCGATCTGCGTATCGGCTAGCGGGTGTGTGGAGCAGTCGCGGGTGTGGTCGTCAACGGCGCGCGGCGTGGTGATGCCGGAAGCAGGAGGGGGGCGCGATCCTTTTCTTCCTGCTTAGGCAATGTCGCGGGCGGGCGTGTTCGCACTTCGTCCGGTTGGCTGTCCGTATCGAACATTGGTTGGTTCCTCCTTCGGCCTCTATTATACCAGGCTACGATAGTTGACGCACGCCGTTTTCGACGATCAAGGCCATGAGCGCGAGATCGCCGTCACTGTCGCCGGTGTTCTCTATAAGCTGATCGATGGCGATCTCGCGCCCGTTGGGAGCCACCCAGGTACGGGTGATGTAGTTGTACTCCCATTGATAGCTTTCAAAGAGAGTTTTTTCTTGCCGGGAATTCATTTGACAAGTCCTCTGGCGGGCGCTATGATGGGGGTGCGGCACAAGGCGGGCTGACTGGTTTTCCTCCCCATCCCCCAAATAACCCCCACTGGTCGGCTCGCCGCTTCTTCTACGGTACGGCTCCCGGCCCTGCCGGTGACGCGCCCCCACTCCTATCGCAGGGCCAGAGCACCCAGATCACGGCTGCCGCGATCAAACTGATTACCGCGACCAGAATCGGATCGGGCATCTCGCTCCTCTCGTTGTTGCTCTTGCTTCTCAAACTTGAGCCTGCGGCTCTTCATCTTGCGGTTTCGCCCCCGCCGATACTCAGGCGGAAGCTCGCCGATCCACAGGATAGCATCCTCGGACGTGACCTTATCGTCACGGCGCAATCTCACCCGGATAGGCAACCTCATTGCACGATCCCCACATACTGCGTAGCTCGTTTGGGCCAATCGAGATCACCAATTAGTTCGTCAAGCCGCACATTGCATCGAGAACAAAGGAGGCCACGAATCCGGCCCGTCTTATGATCGTGATCTACCACCAAATTAGTAATCTCACCCCGATAACGACGAGTCTCCGGCTGGCCACAGATCGCACAAACACCACCTTGCTTACCGAACATTCGATCATAATCATCAAGGCTAAGGCCATATTGTTTGATAAGGTGCCGCCGCCGAGTACTGATACGATTCTCTTTCTGCTGGCGACTGCGCCTATCGGCACAAGACTGACAAGTCGTTAGACCAGCGCGAGGCGATTTATACCCGCATTGCATACACAGGCCCTTCACACGTTTGTCCTCTCGCCGACGACGATATTTGTCGGTACACTGTTCACAATAAGCGCGGTTGCGCGTGGCCGACCCAACCCCACACTGCACACACAGGCCCTTCGTGCGCCTGACCTCCAGCCAACGGCGACGCTTGTTAGTACAACGCTCGCAGTGAGTACGGTTAGGTAGGGCCAACTCAACTCCGCAACGGGCACATAGGCCCTCAGCGCGCTTGGTCTCTCGCCACTCACGGGAACGATTTCTGCTCATGCAATCATTCTACCGCATCCTTGGTTTTTTGTCAAAAAACATATAACAACAGGCCGCGCGTTTAGCATCACAACAATCACCCAGCTTATGAGCAATCCGTCCAACAGGCCGAAAACTGCGCCGATGATGTGGCGAGAGTCCATACTTCTCCATTGCGGCCTTGTGGTCTAGGGAGCCGTAGGCGGCGTTGTGTTCCCAACCGTACATCGGAAAATCCTTGGCCAACTCGACCATGTGCAGGTCGCGGTCGACCTTGGCGATGATGGATGCGGCGGAGATGGAAGGGATGAGCGTATCGCCGTAACGGATGAATCGAACGGGCAGATCGCGTAGCTCGATGTCGAAGGCGTCACCGTCGATGGCCACGGCCGGGATAGGCACACGCTTGCGCTTGAGACCGGCGACTGCGCGTTCGATAGCCTTGGCGTGGGCGGCGCGGATACCAAGTCCATCAATCTCCGTAACCTCAGCGCGGCCGATGGCCCACTTGCATTCTTCCTTAATGCGTTTGGCGAGGAAGGTGCGCTTGCGCGGCCCAATCGCTTTCGAGTCGCCTAGCTGGTCGACCTCCGGCCAATCGTAGTTGGTGATGACGACGGCGGCAGCGAAGATGGGGCCTGCGAAGCAGCCGAGGCCAACCTCATCAACCCCGACGTAGGCTCCGAATTCTTTCTCAAGATGGGAAGTCAGCCACAGGGAGACGCCCCGCTTTTCACTCATGCACTAATTCTCGTCCCTTCGACGATATTCCCGAATGGTGTGGCAGTTAGCACACACCAAATCACACCTATCTAACTCAGTCTGTAGTCGGGCCTTACTGATTCTGGTAATGGAGATGGTATTCGGAACGCCGCGCTCTTGAGTATGATCGAATTGGGCAACCTCTGGATGCTCAGCGAATCCGTAACCACAATCGACACAGGAGCCTCCCTTATACTCAACGGCCCAAACTTTTTGTCGGCGTCGCCATCTCCGTCTCGCTTCACGCCGGGATGATCGTTGAATAGGCGTTAGGTTTCGATCCTTCTCCCGTACACATTCGCGGCATTCTCTACTAGACGTTCTCCCGACATTGGCGATGATATGGCCCCGCAAACAGCGCCGCTTTCTAGTCGGGGCCATCAGTCAACCCCAACAGCTTTTCGCCCCGCCGCCATGCGAAGTGGGCTTCGAGCATAGCGAAGGAAGCAAGAATATAAGCAACACCAACACGCCACCATTGCCGCCGCTCTAGCGCCCAGACGAAGTGCTCTTGGGCCATACCGAGCGTCACGGCCGCTGCTAAGAAGCTGAACGCTGCCCGGACAATATCTTCACGCATCGAGGACCTCCAGCCCCATTATACCGTGTCAGACGACTACTCGCTTTCCCCGCCGCCCGCAGTGAACGAGCGCTTGTGTGGTGCGCTCACCCGAACCGGAGCGATGTACTCGTCATTGGCGAAGGTGATCCCGCCTGCGAGATCGACTTCGACGCGCGCATCCTTGGCCGTATCGGCGAAGAAATCGTTGATGGTGCGCTCCAAGCCATCAAGTGATGACGCCCGGAGCAACTTGATCATGGATGCCATTTTGCACTCTACCTCCTAGTCCTCTGCCTTGGACTCATGACACGTGCACGGACAGCCTTCCTCGCAGTCACGGCCGTCCGTACCATGCGGGCAATCCTTCAGTGACAAGCGGCCGGGTACGAACGTGTGCTCAGCCGTGCACTGATCGTCGGTATCACCGCCCTTGCCGCCGAAGCACAGGCCACACAGGTCAACGGCGTCCTCCTCCGGGACGCGGATCGCCCTGCCACAGCATCGACATACCGTGTCGATCACCGCCGGGTTCTCCTCGGCGGGCGTGCCTCCTTCGATCTCCGGCTCATACGGGGTGAGATCAGCGCCACAGTCAGCGCAGCCGACAACTGAACCGTCCGTGTTCGACTCCTTGTTGGGGTGCTCACACACCGCCTGCGTGGTCGTTTCCTCCAGCGCCTTCTCCAGCACGGGCGTGGCGTCGGGGATCGCCGAATGATCGACCTCGCCCTCCGCCGTCTTAGGAAGCGCTGGTGGCGCGCCGCTTGCGGCCGTCGCCCGCGTTTCCTCAATCAATTCCTTGCCCCGCTTTAGGCCGTGGGCGAGCGACTGTCCCGTTCGCGCCAACTCCTTCGGACAACAGCCGGGGCCGCAGACACCGCAGTCGTTGTCGCATGGCTTGTCGGGGTGGTTGCAGCACGGCTCCTTCGGCGGCTCTAGCTCTTCCGGCCGGGGAGTGCAATAGGCGTACATGGGCTTGATGCGAGTGTTCAGGAACTTGCCCTTCGACTCGGCCGCCATCATCCGCTTGTACTCCGTCTCAGGGCACATGGGATAATCATAGGCCCGTCCCCCACGGAAGATGACACGAAGCGTCGACGTTTGCCGATGATAGCCAATGGCCTCGATGTTGGATGACTCCACCGACTCAACTGGAATGTAGGGCATTGTTTTCTCCTTTCATTATGGCCGCTTCTATGTTATAATAACATATGATGAACAAATGCGCAATTCCTGATTGTGATAATCCGGCCCGCGCTCGTGGGTGGTGCAATACACATTACCAACGTTGGAAGAAGCACGGTGATCCACTAAAGACTTCCCGCCGCAGCCCGCGACGACACCCGCGCCCAAGAGCATGTGGCCCGCGCAAGCCGTCCGAAATTAAGGAGATGACCGACATCGAGGCGGCCCAGGTCGGTCGGATGATTGATACGGATGGTTGGGTTGCTCTCTGCCGCCCCCGTAGTTGGGTAATCGGATTCTACGCTTCTACGCTCCCGCGACTGACCTACGATCTCCAAGAGCTTACGGGAGGCGGATCGGTGAGCAATCTGCGAAAAGGAAAACAATGGTACGTAAGCCGCTTTTTGTCCGTCGTAGATTTGCTTACCCGAATTGCACCTTGGAGCTACAAGGCCCAGGCAGCGCTCAAGAAGATTCATAGCTCCTAATCTTCCTCCTCGTCATCCTTATCGTGGCCGAGCAGCAAGAACCAGAGCGTGGCCAGCAACGTCTCCACTATCGTCTTGGCTCCTTCCTATAGATATAAAGCGAGAAGTGATCCACAAGAGGTACATAGGCACGGCCCCAACCGAACACCTGGCGGCGAACGTTCAGCGGCCGTTGGATGTAGTGCTGAACGCCCTTGAGCCGGAGGCCGCTGGTCTCCTCAATGTACGCCTGGGCCTCGGCACCAACCACGCGATACTTGCCGCCTCGATGTCGGTCGCCGAGCCACCAGAGCGCGTAAGCGCCGGGCTTGAGTAGCTTATCGGCGTAGTGGGCGACCTGGCCGATGTACTGATAGAAGTAGTTCCACTCCTTGAACGTGCCGATGTCCGGCTTATCCGTACCGCCGAGGTTGACCATGTTGAACGGCACTGCACCGCCCTTGTCCAGCGTGCGGCCGTGGTTGATTCCCCACGGCGGGTCGGTGAACATCAAGTCCTGGGTCTCAGCACCGTTGCGTTCTTCGACCAGCCAGCGCAGCCAGTCCACGGCATCGGCCTGCATCATTCCCCACCCATTAGGAGGTGGGAAGCCGTAGTGCGCGCCGACCTTCGCCGCCGTCTCGCGGTTCTCGGCGTACAGGTCGCAGCCAGCACCCAGACGTTCAGCCATCGCCGCGCCCACCAAGATTCCGCCCTCACCGGCGAATGGATCGAAGACCTCAGCATGGGGTTTGGTGAAGAAGCGGATAATGTCGGCGGCCAGGGGCGGCGGAGTGAGGACGCCCATCTTCAGGTGCTTCCGAAGCTCCGACGGCACCTTCCACTCGTACTCTTGCACCGAATGCAAACGCTTCACCCACTCCTGGGTATCTAAGTCGTTTAGAACGTTGTTCTTGATCTGCTTCCCCATACTACCGATCCAGAGCGTCCAGCGTCGTTCGGCGGAGCACGATGTTGAGATCGCCGTAGAGCGCTTCGAACTTCGCAACGTCCTCGGCCTCAGTGATCCACCGAGCGCCCCAAGGCCCGACCAGATAGATGCGGCTTCGATTCTTATCCCATGCCAAAAATGGCTTCATGTCGCCCTCCTCTTGTTCCTCTTGCTTGAATGCGTTCCGATGAAAGACGTTACTGTCGACGCTCTCGCCGCAGAAGTCCGGGACGGTGCCGGTCGTCTGCCAGCCCACCAGGTCATCGATGTCCCAGCCGCCAATGCGAGAGTTGCCGAGCGCGTACTTAGGGAATGCGGCATCGAAGCCGGGATAGTAGAATCCATCCGGCCGCTGGTAGCGCAATAGATAGCGGGCCAGCCAGAGCTTGCGGTCGGAGTACCGAGCCGTGTCGCCCATGATTGTGGCCCATGAGCTAGGCGACGCATAGATGCGCGGCTCCCGGCCTGCCTGTTCGACACCATTCACGATGTCGTCATTCACACCTGCTCCGGCCTCAACATCAAGGTATACGGCCCCGGACATATGCTGCTTGGAGGGTTCGATCCAGTCAAGGGCTTCACGCCAGTCGCTCGGCGGCCAGATGTACGGATCGATGTTGAAGATACCAGCTTGACGGAAGGCGTGAACAGCCTGATGGAAGTATTCGTTGCGGCGGCCAAGTACATGCCCGCTGCCCCACGCCTGAAGGATCACTCCCTGGACATTGTGGCGTTCGGCCATGCAGCGGGCGTTCTCGACGGGAACCGGCCCCGTCCATTCACTTAGATCAACCACTCGAATAGTTCTGCTCATAGTTAACGGTTCTCTCCCTTGTCCGCTAATCGCTTACGGGTGCGGATGGCGTGACAATTGGCGCATACCAAATCGCACAGATCGAGTTCCACTACCATACGATTGCGTTTCATACGAGTGATGGTCTGGCCATGCGGAACGTTATTTCTACCATTCCGGTGATCAAACTGGGCACACTCCGGGCGTCCCTCGAAATCGAAGCCACAGTCTTTACAGAACGCGCCCTTATAGGCGATGGCCCAGAGCTTTACCTCCCGCTGCCACTTTAGCATCTTGCCGTGAAAGTGAGCCGTACAACCCTTACATCGGCCAGTGGGATAGCGGCCAACAATAAGGGTATCATGTCCTCGTGGACAATAGCGTTTCTTTGGAGGGGCCATACCGTATTAGTGTAACAGAAATACGACATCGTTGCAAGTTCCCCGAATACAAAAATTACAACTTTGGCAGTTAGCCTTCCGACCCGTCTCCTCTGGACAAACATAGGCCGGCTGCCCGTCAAATGTCGTGAAGTTCTGTTGGCCTTCACCAAGCCAGAAGTCCAACCCTTGTTCGGCTCCGGGGCCGCCGCCACTGATGGCGCGCAGATCGTCTTCCAGCCAGGCGCGCCGCCAACCTGGGGGCGGCAACTCGGTCATGCTCTTATCAATCGACGCGAACAACTGGACGTTAGGCAAGGCCCGCAAGCGCTCCAAACACGCCAGCAATTCTGGAATCCTCCACGAGCGAGAATAAGTGAAGAAGGCCACCTCCGGGCGGCTCTCGGCCAGCCTAATCCACTCCTCAATATACTCGACCGAGGAGAAGTCGCCGCTGACATGGATGCGGACGATCTTGGCGTTCGGCGGCAGCGGGTCTTCGTCCCCTGGTAGCCGTTCGCTCCGACTGTTGGCTTCATAGACCCACCAGAGGGCCACGTTCTGGCGAATTCGGAAGGCATAGCAGATTGACAAGCAATCGTCAGATGCGGCTGGGCAGGTTCCACCATCCTCATCGGGTAGACCAGGCTTGCGCGAGTAAGCATACACGTCGGGGCCGAGCTTCCGATTGCCCTTACCCCAGCGAGAGAATGTTACACCGCTCTCGTCCGGTAGATAGACCGTCTCCGCAATCTTCTCAGCCAAGGGCGAATAAGCATCCCCGCCCTCGATGCGACGCTTGATGGTCGTCGCCATGAACGGTTCAACATCAACGATGACGCCATGCCGCTCCAACGTGTGGACGGCCTGATGGACTACGCGCGGCATGACGGCCAGATTCTTAATGGAGTCTCCACCCCGTCCTTTCTCTAAGATATGATGGACAACCTCGCGCTTGGGATCAAAACGCAATCCGAGATAGTCCTCTACGGCCCGTCGATACGAAACCTGCGTTCGGGCTTCCCGTGGCTCCTTTGGCCCGCCGCGCCGAGATGCGCCAATCCGTTCCTTCGTCGCCTCCGTGAGTGGGTAGCCAGTTGATCCCTTCGGACGACGGAAGGGACGGCCACCAAACGGCGCAATATCCGGCCGACATTCCTTACACCACGGATGGGCCTTGCCGCAAGACTTTACCCTGAAACTCATTCCTATTCCGCCTTCGGCGCGAGCGCTTCATTAAGCTCTCGATCACCCCAACCCCCGGCCGCTTCAACCGCCGCCGTCAAGTCCTGGAACAGTTGCGGGTCGCGCTGGGCAATCAGGTTAGCATAATGCTGAATAGCCACCCGTGCCGCGATGTCCGTGAACGGAAGAAACACGCCTTCCTTAGTGACCGTGAGGGTGTGCGACTTCTTCTTGCGTGCTGCCATAATCAACCCTTTCGAACAATCTGCACGATTGCATATGTGACTGCGACGGTAGACACTACGTTGGCCGCCATCAGCAATTTCAAGTCGGCGAGCAGGCCCACGAGCGTCAGACAGATCACGGCCACGAGTAGTGACACCCACGCTGGAAGGCTGAACCCACGCAACTCCCTGGCACGGTGCATGGCAATGACCTGTGGGATGTAGAACATGATTAGACCTACCGTAGCCGCCGCGCCCAGAACGTCAACTAGCACGATGGCCGTCTTCCGAAGCGCTGGATCGCCTTCACAAGCTCGTCTACGGTCTTGCACAAGATCGTTACATGAGCACCGACCATTGCGTTCAGCGGCGCGGCCGAGTCCCCGTAAGTCCTGATTACATCAGTCCGCAAGCCCACGACCGGCACGTGCCGGTAGCCCAGCCCCACCAAGTACCCAAGCTCGAACGCCGTGCCATCATCCGTGGGGATCGTGTCCAGCAACACCACGAGGATGTCACAGTCCTTCACCCCCTGCTTGCAGTCCTCCGCGATGATCTTCTGCACCTCGGCCGGATTCTTTCCTTCCAAGTTCAGCTTCACCACGCTGTCGAAGGGCCAGTTGACCTCAACACCGGCCTCACTTCCCAGCCGGTCTCTAACGTAGCAGCACCATCGCTGTTCTGCCTCTGAGAACAAGGGGCCAGCCAGATAAACCTTCATCACGGCAGGCCCGTTTCCTTTCGTAGCTCCACGAGCCATGACCACGTGAGCGCGTGCAACTCGGCACGCACTTGCTGCACCACGTCGGCCATTAGCGTGTTGCCGATCTTCACCTCAGTCTCAGCGAACAGCAGGGCCTCCAGCTTGTCGGCATACTTGACGATCTGCTGCTCAAGCGTTCGGTACTCTTGGTGTACCATCTGCCGAACGCAGGCGCGATAGCGTGCCGCCATCGTATCAGGTAGGTCAGAAAAGATCAGACTGTCCGCGATCTTGCGCTCCACCTTATGGACAGCGCGGGCCAGATCGGGGAAGTCGCGCTTCGCCGCACCTGACACGTCACCAGACTCGAACTCTGGCGCGTCGTGGAAATGCGCCATCAGAAGAATCTGAAGCTCATCCGGCTCTTCCAGGCCCAGCTTCTCGAAGATACGGTAGTGTCGCAGCGCGTCCAGGATCACCAGAGAGTCATGTAGCACGAAATAGTGGTGCTCGGCCAGCGACTCCTGGCGCTGGGTCTGGCGAGCGTGCCAGCGCCCAATGAAGCCAGCACGCCGATCCTGCAAGAAACTTAGAATGGTCATCTAACCCACCTCGTCATGCGGCAGTCCTACCACGCCGTTTGAGACGGCGCAATTCATTATAATACCACTCCCGACGAGCAATTTCGTCCGGCGTCGTTCGGGGCGCACTCCGCGCATTTCCTGTATGACGACGACTATCCCCTTTGTTAGCCAAAAAGTCCAACGCCACGGCAATTTGCTCAGACTTAACCCGCGTATGAGAATGAATATCCCGAAGGAATGCACCGGCCTTCTGGCTCATGATCTGCCATACCCACATATGGCGACGCTTCTCTTGACTCAATGTGCCACCCCAACGTTGCCTAAGTTCCCGAAGCACCGCAGGTTCAGATTGACCAACTTGCACCTTCAAAAGATATGATGGCCCCGAAGGTCTATCAGATCGTTTTTGCCGACCCACATAAACACAACCTTCGCCGTCGAAGAAACCGGCAGCATATTCATCACTGATCATGCGGCGACCTTTTCCTCCCCTTCGCACACTTGGCACTTATCCGGCGCGCCCTTGTGCACCTGCTCGCTCTGAGTAAGGTGATGGCTCACGTCCTCCCACGCTGGCCCCCACTCTACGTCCACCGGCACGATCCACGGCCGTCCAACACGGTCAGTCTCCTCGTAGGCTGCGTCCTGCATGACCTTCTGGACGTAACGGGCTACCTCCTCCGCCTGGTCAATGTCAACTTCCATCATCACGCTGTCGTGAATAGAGGCCACAATCAATACCTTATGGTAACGTAACCACTCATCTTTGTCAAGTCGGATAGTGGCAAGCGAGTGAATTTCCGAAGCGCTGGACTGGACAGGATAGTTATAACTTTCACGATAGACGTGCCCCATCTGCCGCTTGTATCCACCGAAATGCTTCATCGTCTCTACGCCCCAGAACAGGCGGCGACGGTCGAAGATGTTGTAGACCTCGTGCCGGTTGCGGACAGTGCGGCGCTGCTTGGCGAAGTAATCGGGCAGTTTCTCGACAATGCCAAAGTACATATCCAGAAGCTCGGCGGCCCGTTCCTTCGAGCAGCCCAACCGCTTCGAGATCGTTTCTTCGGTCATCCCGTAACCGAGGCCGAAGTTGAAGGTCTTCGCCTGACGACGCTGCTCTTTGGTCACGGGCGTGCCTTCCGGCACATTGAACAGCCGCCGGGCCACGAAGTCGTGCACGTCCGCCCCTGGCGTCTCCAGCACGCCGATCAGTCGCTCATCCTCCGCGATGTACGCCAGCCCTCGCAACTCGATCTGTGAATAGTCAGCGGACAGCAATACGCGGCCGGGCGGCGCGATGAAGATTTCGCGGATCGGTGCACCCTCCTCGGACTTGCCCTCGCCGACGACGTTGGCGATGTTCGGACTGTGCGACAACCGGCCCGTCTCGGTGCCGTCCACGCGGTAGTTGGTGTGCAGCCGGTTATCGACCTTCGAAATCTTGTTCAGCAGCCCCTTCTTGGACTTCTCGCGGGTCTCTGGCTTCGCGCCCTTGAGGAAGGTCTTCATGATCTGCTCCAGCCCCGCCAGCCGGATCAGGATGGGGATGATCGGGTGTGCGTCTACGCCGACCTCCTCTAGCGCTTCCCTCTTTACGCTGGGCAGCTTGGCCTTGTCCGTAACGATCCCCGACGGCTCCAGGCCCAGCCCGCCTTCGGAGCGCTCGCCAAACAGGAGTTTGCGCTTCTGCTGGTCGCTGCGATGATTGAACTTCTCCGGCACCTCCGGGATGGCGTCCAGCAGGGCACGCTGCTCCACTACCAGTGCGTCGTAGGTCTCGACCAGTTTCTCGGCCTTCTCCCCATCGACCAGGACGCCGTTCTCCTCCATGTGCATAGCCGCCTCGGAGAGCGGCATGGTGACGTGTTCAAACAGCCACCGACGCTTCGGCTCGGCGTCAAACTGCTTGTCAATTTCAATCGCCACCCGCAGCGTGCAGTCAGCGTCCGCGCCCTGGTACTTCCAGAGGATGTCTAGCGGGCAATCCGCCATGTGCGTCTTGTACTCGGCGGCTTCGCGGCCGTAGTCACCCATATTTGTGTAGAGGTTGCACAGCGTTTCCAGGGCGTGGCCCGCCTCCTCGTTGAACAGGTGGTAGCCAAGCATCGTGTCGAACGTGACGTTCTTGAGGTAAATTTCGAGATCGTGTGCGAGGAATAGCTCGTCGAATCGGATGTTCTGTCCGATCTTCGGCACGTCACTCTGGAAGATGCGGCGGAGGGCGCGGATGATGCGCTTCTTATCGGCGGGCGACCACATCTCCTCGGCCCCCAATCCAAGCACCGGCACAATATATGCGGTGCCGGGTTGCCAGGAGACGCCGACGCACAAGACGTTGCCGGTCTGCCAGTCCAGTGAAGTCGTCTCGGTGTCGAGGGAGAGCACACCCGCCTCGGCCTCAACGAGATCAGCCAGGTGCTCGACGCTCTCTACATCAAGACAGACCGTATACTTGCCGATGCCGTCGTCGAAGACGTCGGGCTGTCTGCTCTCTTTCAGGGCCTTCGTGAGATCGGCGATGCCGTACTTTTCATTGCTCCACACGTGGAAGGCGGCCGCTGGATGGATGGAGGATACCATCTTCTTGCCTAACTCCTCCTGCCACAATACCGCGCCGCGCATCCGCGTGATCGGCAGCGGCTGGCCGCCAGCAAACTTCGCCTCGTTGTACAAGTTCTCTAAAGCGACTCCGCCCACCGGAACAATTAGATCGGGGTCGGCCCATTCTAACTCATCGAGTAAGAAGCTGCGGCAGTTGCGCACCTCGTCCGCCGTCGGCGCGCGCTCTTTACCATCGGCATTTTTCGGGCCGACGCAACGAGTGCTGTTCGTATAATACACATCCTTCTTCGGATCAAATCCCGCTGCAATCAACCAATTGCGAAGCGTCTGCCCAGCGGGGCCAACAAACGGCTCACCACAATTATCCTCCTCGCGGCCTGGGGCTTGCCCAACAACCGCAATCTTGGCGTGACGAGGCCCGCGCCCCCCGACAATACAATTCCGACTCTGAACCAATTCCGGGCATCGATTACATTCGATCACCCGAATACCGTCCCGGACTACACCGCCCACAACTTGATCTCCCTATGTGCCTGTGCTACACTGAATTGTAATCGAAAATGAATAAGACGTGTAAAATCCTGGAATGCGACAAACCAGCGCGCGCGGCGAACATCCTTAGCGTTCTTAGCGCGCTGCCGACGCCCGGCTTCTTGCAGCTTCGTAATATTCCGCGCCGCATGTAGCCCGTACCAGATTGGTTCGACCGCCGTGATGAGCGTGCGCCAGGTATGCGGGCGCTTGAGCAACCACACGCCGCCCGTCCACAGACCGATACCAACCACGAGCCAGATCATTAGTCTCATGTTACTTGCGTCCAATAACCTCGATCTGACGAACTTCTTCGACCTCGGCGAGATGGATGCGATAGTGGTGCGTCTTGCCGCGCTTAGGATGGAACAGCATGAATTCCTGCGACGGCAGGCTTGCCGCCGCGCGGCTCATCTCCACCGACAACAGCGACGGGCCGACGAAGCAGCCGTTCTGCATGACTTCGCCCTGGATTTCCGATTCGCTGGACTGCGCTTCGTGCAGGTGCGCCTTGAAGTAGTAGTTGATGATCTCGCCCACCACCGCGTTCAGTCGGAACTTGTTGTCCAGCGCGCCCGTGTAGGTGGCCTGGAGACCTCGGATGCCGTGCCCGTGACGGCCCGAGCATAGCCACCCCAGGATGTCGAACAACGCAATCGCGCCGTAGTGGATGTGGAAGTCGATCTGGCCGCCCGTCAGCGACCGCACACCATTCGCGCTCGTCGTCCACTCGCCGCCCGTCTCGTGACGCACACGCTCGGCGATAATCTCCCAAGCCATTAGCTCGAAGTTGTCCGGCGTGTACGCGCCGCGTGCGCGGGCTTCCGTGCGGCCGTGGTTGCCAGGCACCTTGATGATGGTGATGTGCGGATAGCGCTCCAGGTAGCTCAGGATGATGCCCGTCATGTCCTCGGCGAATCCCATCATCTGGAAGATAATGGACTCGGACATCTGAAGCGCCTGGCTGTTGCCAGTAATAAACACTTTACCATTCCGCCGCGCTACCCAAGTGCCTGTACTGGTGGTCGGGCACCAAACCACACCACGATACGGCACGGAACGTCGGCTTGTCTTTCCTCGCAAACCATGCCAACGATAATTCTCGCGTATAAAGACAGGCTTGGCGTTTTGGCAACTTTGCCCTTGCGTTGCGGTATAGCCCAGTCGGACACACAGAGCTTGGAAGTCTGATAGACGATTTGCCGTTTCTTTTTGAACGAAGGTATGTCCACCGCGTCTGCGACCGCGCGGGCCAAAAGAGTGACCATCGCCAGCCATCAGCCCTTGGTATAGAGCGATCAGATGATCGGTAGACCACGACAAGAACCGTACTGGGAAGGCTTTATTTGGACAAAGATCACGAATTCGCCCAGCCACATAACCTTTAATTCGAAATGTCCGCCCGCCGGAAATATCACCTAGACCGGATTCCACCCAATCGGCGTCAAGCGCACCAAGTAGGGCACGAATCCGATCACATTTCTCAGGGTTAGCTTTGTCACTTTGTGAAATCTCCACTGAGTAGCCACGTTGCTTGTCGGTGCCTTCGGCCAAATACCAACCGAGAAGCTCCGCAAACTCATCAGTCATATCAGTAGGTGAGGCTGACTCCGTATGCGCTCCCCACGGAGCCGACATCGGGAACTCTAAGTGGCTACTTAGTTCTGCTGCGGGGCGAAGCTCCTCACGACCAGTATTACGAGATCGAACTACACAGCGATGATTGGGGGTCAGAAGCATGTCGGCAGCACGGGCTTTAATCTCTACCATATCCGTGTGCGCATCGGGGTAAATGTTAATGGTTTGTGCCTCTCCCCAACCAAGTGACCCATCCTTATATGTCATCACGATTTGTCCTGGAGCCATCTCGTCATACCGACGCCAACCTTCGATGGTCAGGCACTCAGTATCAGCGTCGACGCACTGAAACATCTGGCCGTGCCCTTCCAGGTCGTCGCCGAGAGCCAGGATGAATAGCTCGTCCAGATCGACCCAGACCTGGTTCATCTGCGTGAACCGAAGCACGCCGTTGCGCCAGCGCGCCAACCGATCACGGGCGATGTCGATATTGTACTCCGCCAAGCCATTCGAAGCGCGGCGGTCAATGCGGCTGTAGTAGTGCAGGTCAGAGAATAGGGCCACGCCAACTTGCGACGACTCGAACCCCATATCTTCGACCTTCGTGGCGCGAATGAACTCCGGCACTGGCGGCAAGGATCGATACTCCGCCAAGAATTGCGACGCACGCTCTTGGATGTCTAGGAGCATCTGTTGGCGCTCATCAAGAACGTCCGTCTGTTCCACCTTCACCTTCGGAGGCTTCACGCCCTTGCTACGCAGAACGGCCCGCACGGTTTCAGCCGGGAGGTTGACCTGACTAAACTCGGCCTTGATGCGAACCGCGATGGCCACAGGATTCAGGGCCGCCTCTTGCGTCCGCAGCACAATAATGCGCTCACGGACAGCGGTTGCTAGCTCGGCAGGCATCTCTCGGAGACGGGTGTAGGTCTGCTTTGCCATTACTTCTTTCCTCCTGGCGGCATAGGCGCGCGGCCATTACCCCACGCTGCGATGCACGCGGCATCATAAACATCCTGCGGTTGATCGGCCGGGATATGTAGCACCTTCTGTGCGTAGGCCGCGATCTCTTCCTTCGAAGCGTGGCCGTTGCCGAGCACGCCCTTCTTCCACGTGCCATTATCGACCATCGAATGGGACTGGTTGTTGCTCCAGAGCCAGAACCGAATCATACCCACGACCACGGCTTGGTCGCGGAGCGCCTTCGCATTGACGCCCATCACGGGTGTCTCGATGTACACCCAATCGACCGGCTGGTCGAAGAAGGTGATTCGGAGAGACGTGTACAGCCCCTCAATACGATCTTCGGCTCTCCGCCCCTTGGCCTCGACCCGCCAGATATGGGGTTCTTTTCCAGCCTCCAAGACGACGCCGGTAATGGCACGAGTATCAGGATCAATCCCGACGATTCGCATATGCAAGTACCTCTTCGGCCCGACCATCTTTACTAGTCAGATAAGGAATCAATTGTGGTAGCAGTTCAAACAAGCTATTGATTTTGGCCAAATGCCAGCGCCACATCGGTTTGCGTCCAATCGCACTGCTCGGTTCACCATCATAGATGACCGTTCCGTCGCCTGCAAGACGCAGACACGTTGCAACCGTCTCCACCTCGCTAGAATAAACGGCAATGTAGCGAGGCCGACGACCACGGAGACAAATCGAGCCTTCGCCTTCGACCATTGCTCCGAGCCAAGCCGCCTCTGGTGAAGAAAGTTGACGCACAGTGGACTTCTGACGCGGTGGTGCCATAGCTCCTCCAGTATAGCACGTCACGCCGGGGCCGCCACCTCTGGTGCTTGCGCCCTTCGAGACAATGATTGGCCCGAAGGCTTTCAAGTCCTGTGCTGGAATTGCAACGCTGCTAAGCATCAGTTTGGCTCTTGCCCCCACCAGGATTCTTCAGCACCTCGACTTCGGTAGCGGCCCGAACCACACGAAACCTATAAGCCACATCCGCCGCGTCAACATATTCTGGCTCTTGCGTCACCATCAACAACTGGAAGCCGAGACGGTCGATGAGCGCGGCCGCCATTTCCGCGAGGGGTTGGCGGTAGTCGGGGCTGACATGAGCAAATGGTTCATCTAAAATAAGTACCAGTCGAAGCAATGGCCGGGACGCCATGATCAACAGGGCGCGGAGCAGGAAGGCGATAATGCCAATGTAGCCCCCGCCTTGTCCGGCCATGACATCCTCTTCTTGCCCATTCTTGATGAGCACGAATTCCACGGCACTCATGTCGGCCTTTGTTGATGGCTCAATCTTTAGCCGTAGCTCTCCCCCGAACACGTGAGACAGCCCTTCGGAGACGATGGTCTCGGTCGACTTCTGGAACTTGCGCTGCCAGACCTGCTCCATCCCTTGAAGCAGATCGAGAACGGTGCGCAGAATCTCGGCCTCATCGCCGGTCGCGGCGACTCGCGCCTCGGCCTCAACGAGCGTGGCGGCGACGGCCTCCCGCGCGCCTTCGTGCCGGGCTAGCTCCTGGCTGATCTGTTCGAGGCGCGTCTGGAGACGGCCCGCGATCTCGTCAACTTCGTGTAAAGACGGACTCGGCTTCGTCAAGGTGCTCCTCCAGTTGCTCCAAGTTCTCTTGGATCGCAGCGACCAGCCGGTTCGTCTGACGCCCTAAATCACGATCAGGGTCGAGACCAAGTTCTTCAATAGCATCGTCAGCAGCCGCGAGTTGATCCTCGGCCGCGCTCTTCTTCGTGCTCGCCTCAGTCACCCGCGTCTTGGCGCTATCCACACGCTGTCGCAAGTCAAGCACCTGTTGTGTAGCATCCTTCTCAGCCATTGATCACATCTCCGCCTTCCAAGTAATAATGCAGTTTCTCGACCACGGTTGGCGGCTGCCCCTTCGTGTAGCGAGCGATCAATTCGTCCATCGGAGTCTCTTCAATCTCCAGGGATGACGCCAGATTCTCGGCGAATTCGCTAAGCTGCCGCTCCGTCGCCACCTCCTGCTCGAAGAATACCTCCTCGGCCGGGCGGGCAGACGTGAGTGGGTGTCGTTCAAACTCAATCTCACCATGATCGAGCGTCACAACCAAGACTCCCGGCCGCCGCTCTAGGTTGTGCTTGGTGCGCTCGACACGAGCGATGGAGCCGATGTTAGTGAACCAGCAGCCGGACGACAGTTGGTGGATACCCAAATCCTCGTGGATATGCCCGGCGTGAAGCACGTGCAACAAATCGGTCGGCAGCTTGTCGGCATCGTGATGCGGATACGGCCGGGAATCCCCCGGCGGCAGGATCGAGGCGTGTGCAACCATGATCGTGTACCCGCCCTTTGGCCGCAACGCTACTTCCTCCTTCTTGAGCTTGAAGATGTGTGGCAGGTTGTCGATGTATGGCTCCCAGTTTCGGGGCACGAACAGCGCCTTCTCGCCATTCGCCTCGATAACGCGGGCCTTGTCCAACCAGATCAGCGCGCCCGCCTTGATCATGACTCCGAATGGCATCGAGAATACCGACTCAACGCCAGAGTATGAGAAGTCGTGATTGCCGCCGACGCCGTAGATATCAACAGGCCGCCGCTCGTACAATTCCAGGAGCCGCGCCAGCAGCCGGTTGATGTTGATGACGCCCCGAAACTTGTGGAACCAGTCGCCGGTATCGATGATGAAGTCACAGCCGGTGCGCGCAGCGATGTCGAACGTCTCCTCCTGCTTGGCCAGAACGTCCTCCATGTATGAGTCCGTGCGGCCAAGCGGCGGCCGGTCAGCGTTGTGTAGGTCGCCCCTAACGAGGTATTTAATGCTCATGCTCGCCCCACGCTTCAGTTGAGCCACAGAGCGGGCAGGCTCCTAGCTCCGTTACCAGCTTCTCGTACCGCTGCTCTAGCTCCGCCAGATCATCGCGCGCCTGCTCCTCCTCGGCCCGGCCCACACCAGCCGCGGCCGCCGCCTTCTTCGTGTGCTGGATGGCAGCCACAATCCCTTCCAGCGCCGTCACGCGCTCATCCAGAGCCTCGACCTCCTCCGGTCGCGGGAGCGTCAGATCAGCGATGCGCAGGGAGCCAGCGATGTCTTGAACGATGTCGTCGGCCTGCTTTGCGGCACCAAGTTGCTCTTTGGCCACCCGCATCAGCTTGTTGGCCCGATCCATGACGTCGCGGGCGCGGTGCACATTCGGCAACTCGGCAAGCTGCGCCTTCGTCCGCTCGGCCTCCTCTTCGGCTGCCGTATTCGCGCGCTGGGCGCGTTTCAGATCACGGCGGCAGTCCATCTGCGCCTCCACCAGCACCGAGAGCTTGGTGAGCTTGGCCAGGGCGCGGGCAGCAAGCGTCGAGGACTCCGTGAGCAGGAGCGGTAGATCGTGCTGCGAATGGAATTGCGGCGTGAAGGACAGGCCCTTATCAATCTCGATCCGCCGAATGCCGAGCACGTTCTCGATGTCCTCCGGCACCGCGCGGCCGGTGCGCGTGTACACTTGATCGTCCGAGGTGTAGGTCGCGCTCTTGTCGCGCGGCTTCTCCCACTCGACCGTCTTGCCGCCATCGAGCGTGAGACGTACCCACGCTTTCTGGCTCTTATGGTTAATGAACCGATGCCCTACCTGATTAAACGCCAGAGCTTTCAGGGCACGGATCATGGAAGACTTACCGTTCCCCGACGGGCCGACAATGACCGTGAATCGGCCAAGCACCAGATCGATGTCCTTGATGGACTGATAGTCTTGAATTTCCAGCCGCTCTAGCACTTGCCTTGGCCTCCCGAATCGGATACAATATGGGAAAGGTCGACCTCATGAAGCGCGTCCACCACCGTCCTAATGATGTTCCACATTATGCCACCTCCGGGAAGCGCTTCCGCACGGTCTCCGACCAGAACTCCTCGCGGGCCGCCACGGCGATACGCTCGCGCAGCCCTGGGGAATCCGCCAGAATCTCGTGGAAGTTCGCTTCGTGGAACGACTCGTCGACGTCGGCCATCTTGTACCAGGAACCCTTCTTCACGATCATGCCGAGCTTCACGGCGGCCTGGAAGTGGGCATAGTCGTCGTCGAAGCCGTAGTCGAACGTCACCCGAATCTCGGCCTTGCCGAACGGGTTCGAGCACTTGTTCTTGCTGATCTTGGCCCGCGACATAATGCCGTAGGCCGGGCTGTCCCTATCCCCGCGTCGCAACTCTTGCGCCTTCCGCATGTCGATGATGGTGCTGGCATGGAATTGCAACGGGCGCTTGGCGATCATCGTGCTGCTGTCCATGCTGCCGAACGGGCCGGTATCGATGTTCTCCTTATTCTGGTTGACGATGATCAGAACAATGTTCTCTTTGGCCACGATGGGCATGATGCGACGTAGGGCGGCGCTCATGATCTTGGCGTGCTCACCAATGGCCTTGGACTCACCGAATTCGCCTTCGGATTGAGCTTTCGTCTGCGTACCGCCCACGCTGTCCCAGACGATGGTGGCCAACGTGTCGGGCGTCTCCTCCCGTACCGCCTTGATGCTGTTTTCGATTAGCCGGATCGCCGCTTCAACCGTCTCCGGTTGCGCCAGCAACAGGTCTTCGCGGCGCAAGCCCAGGCGGGCAGCGCGGGATTCATCAAACGCGAATTCCGCGTCAAGCAGAATAGCGATCCCATCACGGCGCGCGGTTTCGGCTAGCAGGTGCGTGATGAGCGAGGTCTTGCCGGAGGATTCCCAGCCACGCACTACCGTCAGGCGGCCGACCGGAATGCCCGGCATATTCAACGCCAGGTCGAGAGCGAGGTTCTGAGTCGAGAGGTAGTCCTTGGCCCCGGCCACCTCGCCGGTCAGAATGCTCGACTCCTCGCCCTCGCTCTTGCGGATATGCTGGACTACAGCGTCAATGAGGCGGGCGGGCTTTCCGTCGCCCGCCTCCGCCCGCTTCTTGCCTCGCTGCATCTTAGTCCAAGTCCTTCACGCGGCCACGGACTCGGCTGCTGCCGGAGCTACTCTTCGTGCCGCTGCTCGGCTTGGCCTTGCGCTTGCGCGGCGGTGGATCGTCCTCCGGCTCCGTCTCCTCCTCCGTCTCCTCCTCAGTCTCCTCCTCCGGCTCCTCCTTGGCTGCGCGCCGTCGGCGGCGCGGCGGTGGATCGTCCTCCGGCTCCGTCTCCTCCTCAGTCTCCGCGCAGCGGGAGCGTCGACGCGGCACGGGATCGTCGTCCTTGCTATCGGACTTCTCCTCCGGCTCCTCGTCCTCGCTATCACCGTTGTCGTCCTTCGACTCCGTGCGGGCGCGACCGCCCGACCGGCCCTTGTACGTGCGCTCCATCTCATCGTCGGTGGTGAACGCCTGCACCTTGGCCAGATCAGGCAACTCGAATTCCTCGTCCAAGAGCGCCTGGAACATCTCGCCAACGGTGTCGCTGCGATGGTTCAGGAGCTTGTCGGACGGGAACGCCTTCGGGCGCGTCGGCGTGGCGTCGTACTTGGTGTTGATGCCGCTGCCGGTCTTCTCGACCAGGATGTCGAAGCCCTCTTCGAAGCTCGTGAAGTCGCCGTAGTCCTCCTCGTTGAGCCAGAACTTCTTCAACTGCCGGAAGATCGTCTTGGGGCAGGGCCAGACCTGCACGCCATTCTGCGGCTTCTCCAGATCGACGATGTTGAGCAGGTAGCGCGGGCGAGCACCCATTGCCTCGGACTCGGCCTTCTCGTCGTCATCGCCGTGCGCCAGGCGCTTCACCAGGCGGCACAGGAAGCAGGAATCGGCCACGCCGGACATATCCGGGCACGGCACGGCACGCTCGTCGGGGCCGACGTTGAAGTGCGTCCCCGTGACGAACCAGAATTCCTTCACGCCATCCGCCCACGGTGGCATAACGCGAATGCGGCTCTCGCCCTCTGGGGGGTTCCAAAACTCCGCGCCGCCCCCGACCGGCGCGCTTTCGACTGCTTCTCGGCTCGGCTTACCGTAACCCATGTGTGCGTTCCTCCCTCTCTATGATAGTCGGCTGACGATCAGCGTCAGCGCCACAGCGACCAGTAGCCAATAGGCCGTGCTGAGAGCCAGGGTCGCCAACTGGCTCACTACCCGTTCGACGGGCGACTGCCCGAAGTCCCACCGGAGCAGCAACCACAAGTTGAGCAAGTCCACGACTAGCTCCCCTCTAGCCCGAACGCCTTGCGCAGTCGTCGCGCTGACCGCTCCAGCAAGAGGATGGCATTCTCGGCCTCGTCCCCCGGCAGATTGAACAGCACGCGGCCACGTCGCGCATTCGCTAGGTGGCGGTCGGCAGTCGCCACATCAGCCTGCGCGATCTTGCAGGTATCGGCTCGACTTACCATGTTAGCCCTCCCTCCCCGTGGCCGCCATCTCAGCACGGTCACGGTTGTTCACGGCAATAAGTGCGCTGAGCCGTTGCTCCAAGGCACGCTTGATGACGCCGAGGTATCCGGCGTTGCGCCGGGCGTTGATCATGGCTTCCAGCGCCTCTGCATAGTCCTCCTCACGGAGAATACGGCGCTGGATGATAGCCTCCGTCACCTTCTCTTCTTCCTCACGGGCCTCCTGCCGGAGCCGATCATCCACCTCGGCCTCGACGCGATCCAGCCGCCGCTTCTCGGTCAACAAGATCACATCGGCCTCCTCCGAGAGCGATGACCAGTAGGCATAGATCGACGGCTGCTCCGTAAGCTGATCGATCACGTGCGTCGGATCAACCTTGAGCGCGTCGTAAGCGTCATCGAGATCGAATGGCACACCATCGACCTTGATCGCGCCATCAATCGGTAGGTTCTTAAGTACTGACATTGTTGATCCGCTCCTCCAAAATGCGCTCGATGGCGTCGTAGAGTCCTTGCATATCTCCACGCACGCTGGGAATCACCGCGTCGAACTCGGCCTCCTGCCACTCGCGTTCGCTGGCGTGCGATAGTCGGGCCAGCGTGACCTCGCGGGGTTCGCCGCGCGCTTCGGTGTAGACCAGTACGTCCTCAACCGACATATCGACCTTGATGACTACGAAGCCGCGCTCATGCAGCAGGTCGATCTCGTTCTGGAAACGCACATCATTGAACACGAACGGCCCAGCGGCGCTGTCGATCTTCAACGCGGCCTGCTTGACCCAGTAGTCCGGGTCTTGGGCGCGCCGGAATTCAGTACCCCAAACTTGGAGCACTGGCCGCACCTGTGAGCGCAGCGGCTCCTCATCCAGATCGTCAGGCGTGCAGCCAATCCCACGGGCGACCTCCTCCTTGAGCGCCTGCGCGAATCCGAAGCGCTTGTAACCGTGCTTGGCGATCAGATAGTCCGCGATGGTGTCCTTCCCCGACCGCATGTACCCGCTGAGACCGATACTTGGCACCCGAATCTTCTCATGATGGCACACGCACTGGTGCTCATTGCAGGCCGTGCATGGCGGCGCGGGCGGCGGCTCGACTTGGAATGCCATGTGCTATCTCCCAATCACTTGCGTAACGTACTCGGCGATGGAGTCGACTTCCTCGACCCCGTATGCACCGGCGGACGTGGTTTGGTCGGCGTCCGGCTCGTTGGGGTGCAGCACGACGAAGCGCTGGTTCCACGGCTGCCGAAGGAGGAACACCTTCGCCTGGCTCTGGAGCGCGATGCTCGTGACGTGGGCCACCGCGTCGTCCAGGTGGAAGCGGATGTTCTTCTCCCGAATCACGCCTGCCTTGTCCGGCGTCAGTACGACGTGGGCCAGGTCGGCAGGCAAGTTATTACGGAGCAGCCACTCCAGCGTGATACGCTGGAGCGTCGCCGTCGATTCTTCGCTGAAGCTGCGGCCCCCGAAGAACGAGCGGGCGCTGACCCAGAACACCTCGCAATCCTGCGCGGCGGCGCGCTGGGTAGCACTGCGATCCTCCGGCGTCGTCAGACAACCAAGGCCAAGGAAGAACTCCTCCAGATTGTCACTGATGTGCTGACGCATCGCCGCGTTGATGGCCGCCAATCGCTCCCGCATGAAGGCATCCATGTCAGCGGGTGGCAGGCCCACCGGCTGCGAGATCGGGCGGATGCCGAGCTTCTGTGCGACTTCGGCGCGAGCGGTGAAATAGTCCGCCACTACGCCATCGATGTCCAAGGAGTATTTAACCATCACATCCCCTATTGGAGAACCGCCAGCGCTTCACGCGGATGTTGCTGACTCCCCTGGTCGCGGCCAAGAACCGCTCTGCTTTTCGGCCCGCTTCTTCGGGATCGTGGGCCGCGATCCGATTGACCCAACACTGGACGTGGAGCACACCTTCGATCTGATCCCCCGACTCCGTTCCGGGCGGGTCGTGCTCCACGAGAATGTCGAACCATACGGCCTCGCGGCGGGTGATGATGTTTGGCAGGCTGTTGTCGTCCACGCTTTCCACCTTACCGGCCTCGTCTTCGTGGGTCAAGGGCTTTGGGAGCACTTTCGGTGTGTTGAAGATGTTGATCACGGCTCCTTGATGTTGATCGCTGTTGATCGTGTTGACCGCCCTTATATAGTAGATCGCGCGCCCGTTAGGGGGAAACATCTCTGAATAGAATTGAATTTAATAAGGATTCGTTAGCCCATAAACACGATCAACACGATCAACAGCGATCAACAGCCAGATACGCGACGGCGGTATGCAACCACGCTGCGTCCTCGACAATAGCGAGCTTCTGATTGCAACGTCGACACAACAGACCGCGAACCTGTCCCGTGCGGTGATTGTGATCGACGGACAACGGCTGTACTCGGCCCTGATTGTCCCGTCCACTCTCTGGTTGGCGGCAGATCGCACAGACACCATTTTGCTCGTGACGCATCCGATCATAATCGTCGAGGCTAAGCCCATATTGGCGGCGAAGCGCTTTTCGTCGATTGATTCTAGTCGTCCGCAAGGATGTAGCCCCTAGCAACATTCTGGACGACGCCCAATGACTCCATCGCGTCGAGAATGATCTTCAACTGAGGCGTCGGTACGCGACGGAAGTGCTGCTGGAGATCACGCTTCTTGATCGGTTGGTTCTGGCCGATGTAGTCCTTGATCTGCTCCTGCCAGCGCGCCTGCTTCTCCTCGATGAGTTGGCCCATCAGCCCGCGCGTCACGCTCTCGGCGTAGCGAGCGGCCTTCCAACCCAGGTCGACGTCTTCCCCGACGATGCTATTCCGGTGGCCCTCGGTCATGACGGCGTAGATGAGAGCGAACTTCATAGCGTAGTCTGGCACCCGCTCGGTGGCGGCGATCTCCTGCTCATCGCTACCCTCCCGACGCCCCTCCATCCATGAGAGGTAGTTTTCGTCCCAGACCTCCTCCGCGTCCGGGGCCAAGGCAAACTCGACATTGTACGTCTTGCCGCCCGGCCCTGCCACGGCTTCGAAGGCTTCACGGATGTGATCGACGACCTTTGCCCACGCCTTCGGTGCGGGCGGCCGGGTGCGAGGCAACGGCTCGACCTGATGGCCATCCACGAACAGGATACGGTTGCCGAAGCCGCTCGTCCACTCGATCTCATCGAAGTGCTGGCTGAGCTTGCTGAGCGTGCTGTCAGAGAGGATGCTAGTACAGGAGTTGACGAGCACCAGCGGGCGCTTGCGCGTGCGGAGCCGGATGTCCTTCGGACAGTCGAAGGCCGTCAAGAGGTGCGGGATGAATCCTGCCCCGCCGCCACCGGCGGTGGCCTTCGACAGCAGACGACAGAACTCGTCTTGGTGGATGAGCAGACGGCGCTCCGGCTTGGTCATCAAGTCCTCTTCGTCAAGCTCGTGGCCATCCCTAGTCTTTTCCTTCCAGCCCATCATCACCTTGATGGCATCGTATTCATCCGATCCCTCGGCGTCCGCGAACACGGCTGCCTCCAGCAGCCCCTCAGCGCTGCCCATCGCCTGTTCGATGGTCAGGGCCGTGCCAGGGAGCCGGTCAGGGTCTTCCTTGTCGTACAGCGTCTCCACAAGTTCGATGGCCCGTGAGTTGGCGGTGGACTTGAAGCTCGCCGTCGGCCCGATCAACACGGTGTACATATTGGGGTAGAGACGGCGACCTTGATAGACGAAGGCGCGGCGGCCCAACACCGCTCCGATCACGGTCATGAGTGCGAAGAAGTGGTATTCGTCGCAGGCGGCCGTGTTCAGGCGCAATGACCGGCGATAATCCTCCCACGGCTGCACCCAACACTCGTCCGGCAGACCAGCCGGATCGTGGTTCCGCCGCGAGCGCGCGGCCCGCTTCTTGTCGCGGGCAGGCACGTCCTCGGCGGGCCAGACCCGCTTCTCGGCCTGGTCGAGCGCCTGTTCGAAGGCATCGGAGTCGCCCTCGACGCGCAGCCACAAGTCAGTCAGATCGCCGCCTTTGCCCAGGTCTTCCGGTAGTTGGATGGCCGTGACCGCGAGGCCCGCCTGCGCCAATTCGATAGCCAACTTCTCGGTCGCCTCCGCGCCGGTAGGGTCAACATCGTAGATGACATAGACCTCCTTGATCCCTGCCTCAGTCAGCTTGTTGATGGCGCGCTGGTTGGGCATGTTGCCCTCGCCTGCCAAGAAGCTGATGGCCGGGAAGCCAGCGCGGGTCATCACCCACACGTCCGGCGCTCCGGCGCAGACGTACACCAACTTCTCGCGCGGCAGCTTGGGGATGACGCGGTATAGGTTGTAGACGAGGCTCTGGCTCTTGACGCCGGACTTCGAGAGCTTCGGCTCCCAATGGTACTTAGGCCGCGAGGTAATGTTCTTGTCGTACCATGCACCCCGCTTGATCTGGTAGTGTCGCTCCCGCTTCTTGATGCCGTCGATCTCGTAATCGATCTCGATGTCGAGATCGACTTCGGGATCGTCCACCGGAATGCTGTAGCCGCCTGCGCCTGCTCCGATACCGAACGTGTCGATCAACCAGTCGCGGGGCAGCAGTCGCCGCTCCGCGAGATCGCCGACCACATCCTTCGGCCGCTTTCCGCGTTGCCGTTTGGTCGTGCGGTCAAGGATAAAATCATCTAGTGCGTTCAGGTTCGTGACATCGCTCATAGGCGAGCAGGATGCCATACATTTAACGCCCCCACTTTCCGGGTTGATCCGCAGAGATGGCGTTTCGTCCGCGTGGCCCGGACAGTGAATAGACAACCAACCATCCTCGTTTGGGGATAGATCACAACCATCAAGGATGGCGGGCCGCAGCGCCAGAATGCTCTCCCAAACATCTCGCCACGGAGGAAGTTTTGCCATCTAGTCCTCGTACCTTTCGTGCGGACACTGCCGTCCATTTCGCACAGCGAAATTGCAATTATGGCACAATAGGCGATAGCCGTTTGGGAAGCCACTCGCTTGGAGCCGTCGATACAATTGTCGTCCTGTCAACTTTTTCGGCCCTTCCCGAATGATGCCATCAATTACTCCTCATCGTGATCGCACTCGTTCTCGCTGATCCCGCTGTGCGCACACACGTGCACATCATGGGCAACCGTGGCCATGTCGAAGTCGCTATTGAGATGGCCGGTGAGGGCCTTGGCCGCCGCATCGTCCACGGACGTAGCACGGACAAGAATTGCGTAGTGGGTGTCGATGTCCACTAGGTACTCGTCACCTTCTCCGGCATCCTGATCGTCCTGCGGCCCCACCGGAAACTGTTCGATGACAGCGGGGCCGGGTGCGCGAGACAACTCATCATGTTGGTTCATGCGTTCCTCCCTTTCAAGCGCTGTAGCGCAATCCCACAGTATTCGCGGCTGATGTCGATCCCAATGAAGCCGAAGCCCTCCTCCGTGGCCGCAACCAGTGTTGAGCCACTGCCACAGAACGGGTCAAGCACTACGCCATCCGGCGGCGTTACCAGACGGACGAGCCAGCGCATCAGGGCGATGGGCTTGACCGCTGGATGCGTTGCGGGACTTCCGGCGTTGCCGTTTAACGTCAACCGCATCCCGGATCGAACACGCCCGACAACGGGAAGAGATACCGACCTTTCGACGATAATACTCAGTTTCGGACTGAAGTCGTCCGCACTTTCGGCACGGCTTCCACCAGATTCCTTCTCGGAGTTCGCACCCACCGTGTAGTCGCTTGTGAGTGAGCGCGTCAACCAACTCAAGGTTCCCGATTCGGTTGTCGAGTTTGTCTTCATTTCGATGGTGGAGTTGGTATCCTGGAGGGATGGAGCCACAGTGCCGCTCCCAAACAATAACGTGCTCCATTCGTTGGTGTCCCCCAACCCAAATGCGTCGATAACCTTTGGGGGTGATGGTGCCGTATCCACCAGGAGCTTTGCTTCGCGGGCCTCGCCTTCCCATGACTCCCATTCTAGCAAAACAAGCTCAAGATCATCAAGCCCTTGTTCGCGTTCCTTCTTCGTGGCCTTTGGACAATACTTAAACCTTGTTACGGAGGCCGCTGCCCCAGCTTCCGTATCAGAGTATCGCATGGTGGCGAAGAAGCGCGACACGCCCGCAACTTGCTCGTCCAGCATCCCGGCCGGGCAATCCGGCTGATGGATGAATCCGCCACCTTCGCGGCGCGGGCCGGGCTTAGCAGCAAGATTCGTGACCCCCCTTCTGTCGTAGCGGCGCTCCTGCGACCGTTCTCCACGGCGTTTGCGCACCTTCTCCGGCACCGGCTGCGGATCGTCGCACGTGCATTGCAGCACGACATTAGCTGGCCAGCGACCCTTTTGCTCTGGGCGCTCAAACTCGGAGCGTTGCCCGCCGCCTTGCGCCTTACCAGCCAATCGCCCAGAGCGGGACGTGGTGCGGCCCTGTGGCTTCGCCGAAGCCTTGTCCGCCTCGCCCTGGTACTCCAGGCGCGTTGTATCAATGTTGAGCGCTCCCGTGCCAAACTTGAGCACATTGGCCGCAACGTTCTGCTCAGCCAAGGGCTTGCGCGCCAACAGGATCGGCTCGACCGAGGGCTTGAGGCCAGTGCCCCATCCCGCCCACTGTTGTGCGTCCTCCGTCGTCAACTCCACCGACCCGCCGGTGTCACTGATTAGCGTGCCTTCCGCGTCTCCACTAAAACGATGACGGGTGCAATTGCCGAGATCGCGGTCGGGACGGCGCGCGGCCCCAATCGTCTGTAGCTTTTCCACGGCCTGGCCGACATTGTAGGACTTGGGCATCCCCTGCCCATAGAGCCAGAGCAACGCATCGCGCACCTCGAAGCCCGCATCCTCGACGGCGCACCACATCCGGTGATGCGTGCGGGCGCCGCCGAACACGACCATGTGGCCACCAGGCTTCAGGACGCGCAGACATGCCTCCCAGGTCGCGGCCCGGAACGATACGCCCCGGTCATCCCACGCCTTGCCCATAAATTTTAGCTCGTAAGGCGGATCAGTGATGATGGCTTCCACCGATTCATCCTCCAGCCGCGCTAGGGCATCCAGGATGTCGCCCTCGATGATGAGGCCGTCCATCTCGTCCAACCAGTGCTGCCTCATTCGAACATTGCCCTCACCCGTGGTTCCGCCACCTCATCGACGAGCTTCTTGTCTAGATCGATGCCAATGGCGTTGCGGCCCAGCTTCAGAGCCGCGAGCATCGTGGTGCCAGTGCCGACCATTGGGTCGAGCACGGTGTCACCAGGCAGCGCGAATAGATCGATGTACCGTTCCGCCTCCGCTTGCGATTGCGTCCAGCCCTCCGGGTGCTGGCTCTTGTCCACCGGCTCGCTCGTGGACGTATCGAAGCGCCACCAGCGCGTGAAATGCCCGCGTCGGCAGGAGTGTTGGCAGTTATCGCGGTCGAGCGTCCAGGCAGGCTGCTCCACGACGATCTCTTGGCCCTCACGGCGACGCTTCTTCCGCTGCATCTTGCCCGTCAACACGCGACAGCCGCCCTCGTCCTTGAGCTTCTTGCACTCGTCGACGCAAGTGATGTCATACTTTCCCTTGACGAAAATGAGCATAGGCTTCCAGCGACTCTTGACCCGCACCGGGCGCATGAGCGCGTTGCTGTGAGGTGTGTACAGGCAGTCCACCCAGACGAACTTTAGACCAGCGGAGAGCTTCGCCAGAACAGTAGGTAGGTGATACTGGCCGCTATACGTCACGAGCAGCCCGCCATCCACCAGCACGCGGGCCGCCAACTCGGCCAGCGGACTCCAGAGATCGAGATATTGTTGGCCATACGGAGGATCGGTAAAGATAAGCTCAATACTATCGTCTGGGATGTGCTCCGGCGTGAGCTTGCGGAAATCGCCTCGATAGAAGGTGTAGTCAACCATTGTTATGCCGATTCTTAGTGCGTGTTTTGTGGCAGTTGGCGCAAACCAAATCGCAATTCTCCAACTCGGCGGCCAACTTCTTCCATCCAAGATCGGTAATCTTACTGTGCGCGGGCAGCACCGAAGTTCGGCCCCGAATGTGGTCAAATTCAGCGCACTCTGTGCGGCCATCGAACCGCATTGAGCAGTCCGCGCATTGGCCGCCCTTCTGTTCCATAGCCCACAGCTTCTTCTGTTGAGCCAGAGCACGGCCGCCGCCCAATCCAGCAGCCCGGCGCTCGCGGTGATAGGATTTATCGCATTCGCGGCACCAATAATGCAGGCCATCCTTAGAGGAAGTACGACGACCAAAATGCTCGCTCGTTGACGGCTTACTTCGGCCACAGCGCGTACATTCTTTCTTAGCGATCATTCCTACTCACCTCCAATGGGGGATAAGTAAGTATAACATAGCCGCTCCCTGGCCGCAATCATTCCTCCCTCATCTTCGGCATCGCCACGCCGCCCTCGTCCTTCCACTCGCTCACCAGGCGCGGCAGATGGAATTGGAAGAATGGCAACGTGGACGGCTCGTCGGCTCGCCGGTGGCGGAAGAACCAGGTGGCGACCTGCTTCAGCGTCTCCAGTGAGTACGTGCGCAGCATCTCGTCAATGAGTACCGTATCGCGCCCTCGACCTCGCTCCGGGCGCGGGTACGGCTCCTCGACGTGTCGCTCATGCAGCCCACACCAGTGATTGATGAACTCCCAGACCAAATGCCACGAGGTTTTCGGGCGTTTCCTAGCAGGCGGAGCGAGAGCGTTGGGATCGACCTCCGGCACATCATTCAACGCAATGCTGGGCGGCCGCTCTTCGGTATCCAACCAAAGAAAACCGTGGTTCTCTAACTCTTGGATGACGGCACCGAAGCGAGTTTTGGTGATGCCAAGATAATGCACCAAGCGCTCGATGCTCATTTCAGTTGAGGCCAAGCGATTGTCCCGCAGCACCTCATAGACCGACCCAGCTTCGGCGGTAAGAATCAGCTTCCAATAGGTATTCCAATGATCGGGTAACTGACTTAACGGTTCGTTGTGGTGCAAGTGAAATACGGCGTCCATCAAAATCCTTGCTTTGTGTGCATACATTGTGGTATAATGTATGCATGGAGCGGCAATCTAATCCAAGTACTCGCCAGCGGTACGCACAAGAAGGGCTGCAACTCCTTTGCGCTAACTGCAACAGTGCCAAGTCGTGGTTCGGCGAGTGCCCGCACCAATAATTCCTCCCTCTTCAAATGTTCCCCCTAGCTGGGACGAATATCGCCTTCTGTAATCTTAGCCATCAGCGCCTCTGGTGTCAACTCCTGCCAAGCGAACCCCGCGTCCTTTACTGCCTGGAGTCGCTGACGGCTGTGGCCAAGCAAATGACGTGGTGAGTGATCATCCCATACATCAAAAACAGCAAGGTAATCCTTTCCTTCGACGACCCGCAGTCCCCGGCCAATTCGTTGTAACACTTTATGACGAGCTTTGCCCCCGCCAGCCAGGATTAGTGCACCGATTTCTGGTACATTGATTCCTTCATCGAAGATGGTGGTAGCGATAACACAACCAATACGGCCATCACGCAGTCCGTCCATCACCGCGAGCCGATTCTCAGTCGAGTCATGACCTGAGATGAATTCAGCACGTACCCCAATCTCCCGGAGCGCGCGCTTGATGTTGCGGCCATGTTCAATCCATGCCACCAAAATCAAAGTTGGCACACCCCACCTCTCGGATGTGCCCTGTGCGATCTCCGCAATCAGACGATTGCGTTTCACGTGATCGACAAGGTCTTCTCGGTAAGAAGTAATGTATTGCGCCTCTTCATCCAAAACAACAGGGAAGTTTGGCTTCACGATAGTCACAAACGGCTCCGTGAGCCATCCCTCTTCGATGGCCTCCTTAGCCTGGAAGGAAAAACACACTTCCCCGGTCGCCCCAACGAGCTTCAACTCGGTGATAGGGTCGGACTTGAATGGCGTTGCCGACAGGCCCATCCGCCAGTAGGCGGGACAGGCGTTGATCACGGGCCACCATGTCTTGGCGGGCGCATGGTGTGCTTCATCCAATGCCAAGGCGTCAAATGACGCTAACCATTCGCGGGTCTCCTCTGGCTTCTCCTCTAGCCGTCGCGCAAGGGTCTGATACAAGGCCGCCGTGATTAAGCCAGGTGAATCAATACCATCTCCCACAATCCCGTACAAGGTCTCTGTGTCTGCGTGAGGGAAGCTGAGGCTATCACGGAATCGGCGGATGGTTTGATGGGCTAAATCGCGGGAGGAGACAATAATCAGAGTACGGCAAGCTGTCTGTTGAATCCATGCTCCAAGTACCTCAGTCTTCCCGCTGCCCGTAGCTGCTTCCAACACACCCCGCTTTGCTTTAATGGCCGCACGCAAAGCATCTGCTTGATACGGGCGAAGTACGATGTCGCTGGTTCCGCCCGCTAGCTCCGGCTCAGCCAGGGGCGGCTGCGCACGATCCTCAATATCGACGTCGACGCCTAGCTCCCGGAGCCGATGGGCGATACGCCCAAGCAGCCCGCCAGGGAAGGTGCCAGCGCGACGCTGGTAGAGGCTAATCCATCCATCCCATGCCCCGGACTTAAACTTGGGCATGAACGCATAGCCATCCGGCCGGAACCGAAGGAGCCGGTACGCGGCGTCCTCGACACCAGGGTCGTCGTCGGTATTGTGGAGCTTGGCCCACACCTCGTTGTGGACGAGACGGGCCACGGCCCCTGGTTGGGGTAGGATGGGCTTGCGGCTTGCGGCGCGTTTCTTGGCACGCCATCGTTTGACGCGCCAATAACTGCTCTTGCGGGCCAGGGCTAGGACTCCTTGGACTCCGGCTTCTCGTCGCCCTTCTTGGATTTCGGCTTCTTCAGCGTCTCCACTTCCGCCTTCAGCGCCTCGTTCTCCCGCTGGAGAAACTGATTCTGCTGGATGAGTTGGTCTCGTTCACCCTCGGCGATGGTCGCTCGCACCTCGGCATCGGCGAAGCGCTGCTTGAGAACAGCAAGCTCGACGCGGGCGCGTTGCTGCTGCGCCATGATCTGCGCTTGCTCCTCCGGCGTCGCCGGACGGTTTGGTGGGCCTCCCTCCGGTGGTGGCGCAACTACAGTGGCCGTAGTACCCGGTTTCTTTCCCCTTGGCTTTGGAACCATATCGGTCTCCTCCCTCCCATTGATACTCTGTCAGTCAGTCTATCACGGTCGTTCGGCTTATTGCAATAGGCCATACGCTTGAAGGTCATCGATCACAGCATTAACCAGCCGCTTGAGGTCATCCACCGTCACGCGGAGCGCGGCGAATTCGGCGATAGCTTGATCGCGGTTCGCGGCCGTGTCCCAGCCTCCCGCAGCGGTGCCGCCACCACCAGCAGGCATATCAGCGGAACCATCGGCGGCGTGCGTCTTGTCCGCCGTCGCAAACGTCTGGGTGTAGGCGCTGGCGCGGGCAACGGGTGCCACACCGAAGAATCCGATGCTCGCTCCATTATGGTCGAGATCGCCACCAATCAGCACATGACCTTGATCGAGAACGCGGAAGAGAAGCGTGTTCGCCCCGTCCGAATCAATATGCGATTCGATCATCGAGCGGCCGACGGGGTTCTGCGTGGCTGCAACGTTGAGCACTGGAACGGAAGCGTTCGTAAGCGCACCATCGATTAGAACACGAGCGGTGATACCAAGTTGCAAGCTAGCGGCTCGAAATAGCGAAACATCCGGGCCGAGGAGAATCCCGCCTGCCGCCCCTGCTGTGTTGATTCGCAATTGCCCTGCCGGACTAAGGCTCATCTTCTCTGACGCCGTGATGCTGCCAACCGAGGTAGTGAAGAAAACCAACTCCCCAGGAGTATCGCCCACCGCAGGAACGCCCTCTACCTTAGCGCTGAGCTTGGCCACAACGCTACTGTTGAATACTCCGTCATCGACAGACCACGCGAGGGAGCCCGCGTCGTCGCCATCCTGCACAATTGTCTGTGAACCGATAGCAGGGTCACGACTCTTCAAGAAAACCATCTGCGGCCCTGCTGCATCATTCGACCATCGGCCGAACCCCATTCGCGTGTCCGCAGCCCCAGTACCAAGGAAGGACAGAGAAACGTCGCCTCCGAAACTTACGCCTACATCGTTGCCAATCACCAAGCGACGCAGATCGGGAAGAACCACGTTGGCGTTGATGTACATCTCACCTGGGTTGGAACGGTAGAAGGGAACATCGCCACCCATACGGATTCCCGCAAATGACCCCTGACCAGGAAGTTGTAAACTGCCCTCAGCGGTCATCATGTTCACAATAGCCGCATCCGAAGTGGAGAACCGAAGGTCGTTTTGATAGGCGTCGATGCCCCAGTGTTCGAAGGTGGCGTCGTGATCTGCCGCAAGGTGCAGCCGCATCGCGCCGCCCAAGTCCGAACCGGCACCATCACCGTATAGAATGATCGTGCCTGGCGCCGTATCGTCCGTACCGACGAGGAGTGGGTTGCCCAGGACGACGCCACCGCCGAATCCGCCTTGCACGAGATAGGAACGCCGGTCGTTGACCGAGGTGATGTCCCCGGCTGCCGTCACAACCGTCGCCAGCGGTACACTATCGGACGGGAAGCTCGTGGTGTTGGATGCCACCGCGCCCGCATTGTTCACGAACACGTAATTGGTCGTGGCGTCCGTCATCAGCAACGTACCCGCGACGATGCTGAAGAAGCTGCCGCCAATCCAAATCTGGCCCTGTTCATAGCTGATGACGAGGCTGACACCTTCAGCCGCCGTCACACGGAACGATCGCGTGTGCTTAGAGCCATACAGCACATGATCGGCCACCGCCATCGGCGGGATTTCGCCTGCGCCCGGATCATCACCTGGAATCAGCACGATCTCACGGCCGTCCGTGATCCGAGTCGTGATCGCCTTCAGGCGCTCAATCTCGGCCAGAGCCAGCTTTAGCTCATTCTCCGGTCGTGCAGTACGGTATCGTCGTACCATTATGGGCCTACCTTCAATGAGATCAGTGATTCCTTCCGGCGTCGTGTGTTATGGCACGTTCGGCAACGACGGCTGCCGTTCCGTTCGACAATCAGATTGCCATTAGAGTAGGAGTGCCCGGCCGGGCATTCCGTCTTGCGTGCGTACCGGGCCGCCAGGCCGTTGCCGCGAAGGGTATTAACCCGGCCCGTAACTGCTTCCATATGATCCGTATTCTGACAGGCCCGGTTGCGACAGAGATGATCGATGGTGAGGCCATCAGGGATGGGGCCGACCAGCAACTCATAGACCAGTCGGTGAGCATATTGCACTCGGCGTGGGCTGCTAAGCCGAAATACACCATATCCATCAGCATTCAGGGCAGCCACCCACAACCAGCAGCCGTTGGGCTGCGGAGCAATCTTAGCCAGGAGTCGCATAGCGGTTTGATCGTCCATCTTACTATGCTACTACCTCAAGTCCTTCCTGCAAGATGAAGCGCGGATCGGATGGGATCGAATCGTTCGACCACACACCCAGCACCGTCGGGTTCTTCATCCGCAGCACGTTGTTGGCCGTGTCGGCACGGCCGATGTACAGCGCTGATTCGCCATTATCGTAAGTGACAGCCATGATGGACGCGCGGTCATCGCCGGTGAAGGGTGCCCAAGTGTCACCGTTGTCCGTCGATACCACCACGCGACCGTCCGTGGCGTCAGCGGCCCCGCCGCCGTTGCCCGCCATGTACAGGTTGCCGCCACCAGCACGCACCGAGTCCACCCAGCCGTTAGTGACGGCCGTCGTGACGACCGTGTATTTCTGCGTCCAGTTGGCTCCAGCATCCTCACTCGTAAAGATGAACTTGGCCAGACCGTTACTCTGCGACAGGCCAATGATCCATCGGCTCGCGCCACCCGCCTCCAGATTGATGAAGTTACCAATTGCTGCCGTGCCGTCGCGGAAGCTCATGCTGCCAGAGCGGAACGTCCAGGTCGTGCCACCATCCGGCGAGTAGGCCGAGCGCATCGTATCGGTTTCGAGACCACCGACGGCCATGATTCGGTTGGCGTTGTTCGGATCAACGCGAATCTGCGTGTACTTCGTCATAACGGCTCCAGCACCGGCCATCGTGTCCGTGCCCTGGAGCACCCACGTGATGCCATTGTCAATGCTGCGATAAATGGAACGGGGCTGGAAGCTCGCTGGTGCGCCACGGTCGTCGGCGGTGGCCCACAGGTATCCGTTGCGCCCGCGCGCCAGCGAACCAGCATTCGACAGCACCATCGCCCAGGTGAGTCCTCGATCAGTGCTGCGCTCCAGCAGGCCGCCATAACCGCTCGCGGCGCTACCCAGGTCGCCAATCTTGAGCCGGAACATCGTATCACCCATACCGTCGAAGTGCCAGATCGGGAAGCGGTTTTCGGCGGCAATCGTGTCCGGCATGTCCAGATAGTTGCGCCAGCCGTCACTGATGGCCTCGCGCAACCAGATGTCCGTATCGCCGCCCGCCACCGCTAGTTGGGCGATAGCCCATAGCTCCGTCGGCGCACCAGTCGCGGCGGCACGGCGCAGGATCGCCATGCCCTGCGTCGAGACTAAGCAGTCGAGCGTGTAGCCCATCGCAGCCTCTAGCCCATCATCGATGCCCAGATACCAGGTCGCACCTGGTTCTGGCGGTTGAGCATACGGGAATCGGTCAACAGCCGGAGTCGCACGGCGGCCGACGATTAGCATATCCGTTAGCGAGTCCCACACACCCGCCCCCACCGCTGAGTGCGATGCAATCGTTTCCCAAGTCTGGCCATTATTGAGTGAGCGCAACTGTGGGTAGCTATTTACCGCATCGATCTGAGTCCCTAGCACGTACAGGATATTGCCCGCTCGGAAGCGCTCGGCGAAGCCGTAGGTCGCAACGCTGGTCGTCACGTCGTACCGCAACGTCCACGCAGCCGGAACGCCATTCTGGTCATTCGTGTAGATGCGCAGGCGATTCACACCCGATGGCTGGAGACCCATGATCCATCGCTCGGCGTCCCCTGCCATGATGAATGGCGTGCAGTAGCGCGGCGCAATACCTTCGAACGTGAGACCAGAAGCGGCGCGTGTCCAATTGGAGGCTAGGCCATCCGTTGCGTCATTCGAGAACAACGTGGTGATGTTCGTCGCCGGGTAGTGTCCGACAGCCATCACGCGGTTCGAATCATTCGGGTCGACCGCGATGTCCTTGTACATCGCGTGCGTGCCGCCCGTCGTGTCCGTATCCTCGAACACCTTCTCCCAGGTGAGACCCTCATCGGTGCTGCGGAAGATTTCGTGCGCGAAGAAGGCACCAGCGGCATGGCCGCCAGCGTGAGACTCACCCGTGGCCCAGAGCGTGCCGTCGGGTGCGTGGGCCATGGCGTAGGTGTACAACATTGGCGCAACGCCCAAGCTCACCCAAGTCGTGCCCTGATCGGGCGTGCGATACAGCACCTCGGAGTGATCCATCGTTACCGCCGTATATCGAACGTGGAAGAGTACCTGGTCACTGATCTGTGGGAAATGCCACAGACGATGCGGCCGGTTGATACGGGCGGTCGGCACCGGGCCGTGATCCTCCCAGCCACCGCTTTGCGTGCGGACGGCCAGGGCATTCTCCGACGTGGGGTCAGCCGCAGCCGACATGACGATGGCTGCCAGGTTGAACTGTCGCGGACGACGATATTCAATCGCAATGTCCCAGCCGATGGCACCGGCGGGCCAAGTCGTGTTGATTGGTGCACCTACCGGCCGGAAGAAGGCCCAGGTCGCGCCATAGTCGATGCTCTTGGCGATACCCTCATCCGTGGCCGCGAGGTAGATGTCCTTCCAGGCCGCAACGTTCACCAGATCGTGCGGGCGGTTGGCGACGGTGCCTGGTAGCACGTCCACAATCGGCCACCAGCTTCGGCCGTCGTTTGCCACGTAGAACGTCCTGTTATCAAGCAGTGCACCGAATTGCTCAACCTGGTTATTATTCCCTGCAACGGCCACGCCATCCACGCCCGGCGCGACGAACGCGCCGCCGCCGACCAGCCAATTAGCCGCGCCGACAGGGAAGAAATCCGTGCTGTAGATGTAGGGATTGGTCGGGACGCCTGCGCCAGTGCGCTCGAAGATGAGGCCCAGGTCTCCCGACGTGCCGTGAGAGACAACGAAATCGACGACCGTCTCGTTGGCGTTGCGCACGGCGGCACCAACACCATCGCCCTGCGAAATCTCCGACCACCAGATCGCGCCGCCATCCGGCAGATGGTTGGTAGCGAACCAGGACTCGACAACATCGCCCGTGCCGCCGAAAATCCAGATGCGGTTGACACTCGGATCAGAGACCTCGATAGCGTTGATCGGTCGAGGGTCAGTCGGGCCCGTATTGACGTGTCCGGCTCCATGTCGTGGCCAGTTGGCGCTATTGTTGAAGTCCGTGTATACGCCCCAGGTGTCACCATAATCGAGCGACAGCAGCACGCGGTCGGTCGTCGTGGCCCAAACGATGCCGCGCCGATGCGTGTCGGCCTTGATCGCCGTGATTGCGTCGCCGTCGGCGTCCGTGTACTCCAGAACCAGGGTCGCCATCCCGTCAATCGAGCGGTAGATGCGCCCCGTGGTCGTGCCGAACAGTACGACCATATTCGCCTGCGGCTCGGCCGGGTTGTACGTGATCGCCGTCTCGCGGGCTTCGCCGCTAGGCGTAGCGATGTCCTGCCAGGATCGACCTCCGTCGAACGTCGCCATGCAGGTATTGCCTGCGGCACAGGACACGACTGGCGCGTAGACGTCTTCGTTATCGGTCGTCACGTCAATGCTGTACGTGACGCTGGCCGTGTTGCCGTCATTGTCCGTGACCGTAAGCGTCATGTCGATGGCGGCGTCGACCGCAGGATCGTAGGCGAACGTGACACTCGTGAGTTCGCCCGTCACATCGTTCGCGCCTCCGGCATAGTTATCCACCCAGCGATAATTGGTGATCCAACCGTCCAAGTCCTGCGAGGTACTGGTGAACGTCACAATCGCCATAAGCGCGGTGCCGATAAGCTCGCGCTCGATGACCCAAGTGAAGTCCGGCTGCGGCAGCAGCAGGCCGGTCGTCCCCGACTGGTCGCCTCCGAACAGGCTCAACTGCGTGACCGCGTTGCCGGGCGTGAGTGAGTGCCGGTATCCGTGCACCCACCAATTGCCGGTTCGCCCCGTCACGGCCGGGTCGTCGATGGTGATGGTCGTGCCCAACTGCATTCGCGGATCGAACGGCACCTCGACCTCCATAGTCTCAAGTACGCGGTGGTACTTGTCGATCAGTCGGAGCGCGACATCGGCCGCTACCTGCGCCGTGTCGATGAGATCATTCTGGTAGGTCATGGCGAACAATTCAGGATCGCCTGCTACTAGCTCATCACTGTCGATTGCGACGGTCTGCTTGACTTGCGCCTGGAAATCACCGTCGTCATTCGTGTCAGGATACACCGCGCCGCGTACAGTGAACTTCTTCTTGATCTGATCTTCGTCCTCGTCATCCCCGATGTCCAGCATGCGCAAGGCAGCGAACGAATTGGTGATGATCTCGAATGGATGATCGGCCCCGTCACCGCCTGCGTCCTCGGCGAGCCAGGATACACTGCCGTAGACACCCGCGACGCCATCAGCGTAGCCCGGCGCGGCTTGTTCGATACCAATATCATAATGGTTGACAGCATCCAGCGCGCCCGTTCGGTCGATGACCAAGTGATAGGTGTCGCCACTAACTAGCTGAGCGGCAGCCGGGATCGGGATCGTCACTTTCGTGTAGGTTACGAGATCGAGAAGTTGGCCGTTGAAGTTAAATTGGCCCTCGGCCATCACGGCATCGGCCGCGGTGCTGGGCAAACCGCTGCCATCATCTCGATAGATGAAGAGGCGCAGACCATCCAGGGGAGCACCAATCCTGCGCGCCCAAATGGATACCGACACGGGGCCACCGGACGCACCAGCAACGAAGCCCTGTGACCGACGAGTATTGGCCGCAACATTACCCAGAAGGGATACCGCATCAATGTTGGCATCGCTGTAGGTCAGCGTGCTTTGCGTCGTCGATTCGGCCCCAATCGTGTCCGTCGTGTACGTGCGGAAGCCAGTCGGAGCCGGAACCTCAAGCAACTCACGGATTCGAAGCGTGCCGGACGGAAGCTCATACACACGATTCCCGTACACGTCTGCGATTTTGCGAATCATATCCGAGGGCGGAGCCATGTCCAGCACCGCATCGACTTTCGTCCCCATAATCCACGGGTTGCCATCGCTCATCAAGATGGGATCGATGTCATAGGATTCGCCGTTTGCGGGCGTGAAGTCGACACCGTAATCATCCAAGATGTCGATGATAGCTGCCCGTGCGTCCGTTGCTACGAAGACCTTCGCCGGTTCCACGCGGTACGGGCGCGTGAGCTTGCCCGTGCGTCCCACACAGTCAATAGTGTCGGCCCCAACTCCGTGTCGGCGCTTCTTGATACGGCCCGTGAAGATGCGAGTCAATTCGCCGTCGTAGCCGCCATCGATCAACACATCCATCCCGCGCTCGACCCAGTTAGGGATACCGGACTTCTTGTCGGGCTGCTGTTCCTTGGCGAAGGTCATGGCGGCCGTCGGCGGAACCTGTTCGATGTCGAAGTCGACATCGACACCTTTGATGTTACCCGATGCATCCAAGCCAACAGGGATGACCTGGCCACCAATCGTGACCACAAGTTGAGCCTTGCGGTCGGTGGCAAAGATGCGTTCTTCGAGAGCCGAGAGGGTCATCGCTTATGCCCTTTCCATGAATTCGATGGTGTATCGATAGCGGCCAGTCGGAATGATCGTCTGGAAGTCGGTGCGGACAATGCGTGCGGTAATGCTTCGCCCCTCCGAGTCAGTGAGCGCGGCAACAGTCCCAGCGCGATGGAACGTGCGCATCTGATCGCGGGTCATCTGGCCGCAGACGCCGCTAATGGGACGGCGGCGGCTCCTGAAGCCCCAGGAAGTCAGGATCGTCACGTTCGCGTTCAGCGGGTCGTGCTCAACCAGCTTCTCCTCATCGTTCCACTCGTCACTCTGGCCGCGGCCAGGCGAGTCTGCGGTCGGGAACGTATACGTGGAAAAAACCCAGTTTTGAGCCATCGTCAATTACCTCTATGTTCGCGGAATCCCGGCACCCAATGTTCCCAGTCGTGGCTTCGCTAGACCTGCCGTGGCGGCCGCATCATCCAGCTTCTCCTCCACGTCGCGGAGCAGGCGCGCCTTCAACTCCTGGTAGTCCTTGAGCAGCGAGGTCGTGATGTTCACCTCCGCGCTCACACTCAGGCCACCCGCGCCCCGGAGCGTTTGGCCAACATCCTCGCGGCGGAACACATCCGCGCCGCGCGGCAGCCGGACAAGCTCAGCGCCGCGTTCGCCGACTAGCGCCAAGCCGCCCATGAAATTGCGAACTCCATGTGCGAAGCCACGTACACCGCCACGATACGGCGCGTTGTTGCCACCATCTTCTTTAAGCCAATTGATGATATCATTCATACCAGGAATGATTCCACTAACGAAGTCAAGAACGAATCCCGGTACGATGGCGACTGCACTTCGGATCGCGTCCATGAGAAATTCACCAAGCCCGCTGAAGGCAGACGTGATACCATCCCGGATGCCTTGGGCGATGGCCGTGCCAATACCGGCGAGCAAAGGGGCCACCCGCTGAGTCACCAGATCGACGAAGGTTTCGATAAGAGTCTTGAAGACACCCCACCAGGCTTCGGGGTCAACCAAGAACCCGATGATGTCCTTCCAATGCTCACCAATCCACGCCGCAATCTTGCCCGAAAGCGCGATCATGACTGGGGCCGCGCGGAGGATGAATTCAGCGATCTTCCGTTCCAGGTAGAAGCTCCACTTAGCGACATCGACCAAGAAGTCGAGGACATCCTTCCAATGATCGCCGATGAACGCAGCGATTTGACCTGGAATTCCTGCCACGAACGCCGCGACCTTACCTTCGAATTCGAGCACCTTCATCTCGAAGGCCACGGCCCACTTAGCGACATCGACCAACCAACCCAAGATGATCTTGGCCGCTGGGCCAATCTTCGCAGCGATTAGACCCGGAAGATCGGCCAAGAACCCGCCTACAGCCTGTACGAAGCCACGCAGCTTTTCGCGGAACTTGTAGATAAGTACAGCGGGCCAGAACACAAGCAGGATGGCCGACATAAGGATTCGACCGAACCATCGCCCCATGTTCTCCCCCGTGAATTGTCGCTTGGCCCAAGCTGGTAGCGTCTGTGTGAAGAACGTCTTCATACCATCAAGCAGTGGCTGCATCATCTCCGGGAGCTTTTGGGTGAAGAATTCCTTCAGGATACGGCCCAGCGTCTTGAGTCCTGCCCAGATTTCTTTGCGATACTTGTAGATCAGGAAGCCCGCGATAATGGGGGCAATGATTGCTTGCACAATCACAGCGACGATGGCAACCGCAGCTGCGACGGCAATCGTCTTAAGGTTTGCTGGTAGCGTCTGTGTGAAGAACGTCTTCATACCATCAAGCAGTGGCTGCATCATCTCCGGGAGCTTTTGGGTGAAGAATTCCTTCAGGATACGGCCCAGCGTCTTGAGTCCTGCCCAGATTTCTTTGCGGTACTTGTAGATCAGGAAGCCCGCGATAATGACGCCAATGATTGCTAAAACAAGCGCAGCGGCGATGATGAGGGCGGCCGCCGTAACACCCACCAGGGCGAGTTGGAGACCAGCTACGATAGCGCCGCCGATACCTAATGCGATGCCTTGCGGCAGCCCCTTAATCAGGCCGGCAATAATGCCCTTCTTGACAGCCTTTTTACCGGTCGCGGCCGCTTGCTCCGTGACCTGAATCGTCTTTACAGTGACAGTAATAACGCCACTGGCCGCCTTCGTAATAATGTCACCTAGGGCGCGCGCCACACGCCATGCCTTGTCTCCGGCCTGCAATGCGGAGTCTCGGATCGAAGTGAAGAAGTAAATGACTTTACCAACCGTTTCAAGCACCGCTCGCCGGAGGTTGATAACCGCTGCTTCGATGAAGCCCACGCCCTTACCACCAGCAATTCCGCTGGCCACACCTTGGAACAGGAACATTGCGGAGCGTGTCATCATGAAGGCGTCCCGCAGTTGCATGAATGCCGATACCGCGAGTACCACTGCTGCTGTGACACCAAGAATCTTAACCCGCCAATCACCCCAATTCTGATCCATATACCCAACGAGAATGAAGAGAGCCTGGAACACCGCAAGCAACGGGTGAGCTTGAGCAAACATCAGCCCGAATGCTAGCGAAATAGCAATGATAACGGCCTTGTTTTCGACAGCCCACGTACCGACACGCAGGAGAATAGCCAGAAGCTCCATGATACGTGGAATGCCATCACGTAGCACAATGAACATACCGGCAAACATGAGGGGCAGTTTACCGCCGCCCTCGCCCTTTAGCCTTTGAATAGCACCCGTGAAATCTTCCCAGGATTCGGTTAGACCTTCGATTCCTGCCATACGCTTAAGCCAAACAAAGAGGCCCGATTCGTCGGCAATAAATCTGCTTATAGCGTCAGCAGCGTATGACAAACTCTTCGAAAATGGCTGAAGTGCCGGTACGATTACACCAAGGATGGCCGACTTCATTAGCCCCAAACGAATAGTTAGTGACTTTTGTCGCTGCTCCCATGCCCGTTCCAGCGCACCGAGGTCTTCCTGCGCGCCGTTCATCTTAAGCAGAGTTGCCTCGTAGGTCTTAGCGTTGTCATTCAACAACGTGAATCCACCAACCAGCGCCCGCTGGCGGTCAAACATATCGGCCAGGAGTTCGACATCACCACCCGTCGCTTCATTGAGCTTCTTCATCGCACCCATCAAGCCATACGTCTCGATAGTTTGAGCACTAAGAGAAAAACCAACACTTTCCGCTGCGGCCACTGCGGACTCCGATGGATCAAGGAATTGCATCAAGATTCGCGTCAGGGAGGTCAGTGCGCGGGCGGCAGGCATTCCCTTAACTGTCATGGTTGCAATCGCTGCGCCAAGCTCCTCCAGCGGCACGCCTAACGCGGCAGCCGGGGCCATGGCAACACCGAGACCTTGTGCCAATTCTTCGAACTTGACAACACCAGTGTCGACCGTTTGGAAGAGAATGTTGGCCACATAGCGCGCCTTATCAGCTTCCATACCGAAAGCGAGCAGTGACCCAGTAATGACGTTACTGGCGGTTG
>FXBF010000005.1_pt1 | contig 49439 bp, 62 predicted proteins | sample 5335321 | NCBI WGS metagenome assembly FXBF01 (sample SAMEA103928391, study PRJEB20085) | sediment metagenome | isolation source: sediment
TTGGTATAACATTGGTATAACATTGGTATAACATTGGTATAACATTGGTATAACAATAAAAGAAATAATGACAGTGACATGACAGTGACAATAAAAAGGAATTCCTTATGACGAAAACATGTCAATTTTTGGTCAGGCGCCTAACTCTAAACACAATCCTCAATAAATACCTTAACTACCATTTAAATGGCAAAACGATATGTACCATAAGATTTAATAGAGGACGCTGGTTGCCATTTAAATGGCAAAACGACATAACCATTTAACATGATCTACGAAGAAAAACTACGGAAGGCCTGGAAAGACTATGGAGAGGAGGCGGGACAGTTCGTAAATAGGTATGATAAACGATTTAGAGGAATCGTTGAGAAGTATAGGGGCAGGCACGACTTCGATGAACTGTATTCGAACTATGTACTCTATTTGATCCCGATCTATATAGAGAACTGGGATACCCTAAAGCAACCTAGCCTAATCGACTGGATTTGCTACTGTATAAAGCTAAGAGTTATAAAGCATACAGGCAACACTAATATCAGTTTAAATGGGAATTGTGATAATTTAGTTTGCCATCCGGACGAGAATATCGGTATTAAAGAGGTAGAGGATACCCTAGCTAGATATCTGACAGAGTACGAGATCTACCTAGTTAGATCGCTGGTAATAGATAAGAACATGTTGTCCATAACGGAGATGGCTAAGATTGTTTGTTCGGATAGGCGGACAATAAGGTCTGATCTAAATAGCGCGCTGGGTAAGCTAAGACAACAGTACGATTAAATGATTGCAGATATAAATAACCCAGAAGTACAAGGCATTCTCGAAAATCATCAGAAGTTCGAGAAGTACAAGAGGTCTGCGCATAAACTGCCTAAGTTCTATAGTGCTGTCTTGACTAAGACTCTAAAGGACCGGCTGACGGAGGTGCTCTCTGAGAGTACAGAGGACCAGGTGTCGGTGTTAGAAGAGCTGGGGCTGATGCGTGAGTCAGCCAATGTCTCAGTAGAGATGTTTGCTAAGGCCCATTCGGCTTGGACCGGGGACAAAGGGAACGTTAAACTTAAAGAGGCGGCCCTATTCGCGGGGGCAGTCATGCACGATAGCTTAGACAAGGTGGTCAAATGTGCGAAGTCAGCTAGTGACATTAAGAACAACACGAAGACTAACTTCTCAGTGGGTGACTTGTATGACGTCGTGGGGCAACTAGTCAGACTCATGTATGACGTGTGTGGCATAGAGAACAAGAGGATAGCGGAGATATTTGAGCAGAGGGTTGAGTCTGAGGTGTCGTTCATACAGCAGAAGACCAGAATAACTCCTGATATGACTGTCTTAAGCATGGACGACAGTATTCCTCTGGTTGAGTCCCAGATATAAGTGGACATAATGTGGACAACAATAAGTTTGAGTTTAGGGCTGGCCATACTAGGCATGGCTAAGGTGTTGATTCCATCGAAAAGGGAGCCTGTGCCTGGTCCAGGACCAGATACTTTAGGGTGGAATGCGACGGATAGCTTAGGGTGGGATGGGACCGACGAGATGGGGTGGTGATAACGTGTATAGTCTATATGAACATCCAATAAGGAACGAGATATGGCTGTAATACCCGTGATGGACGCAACCGTCACGCAAGTACCATCTGTTAATCCTACACAAGACCATACACCTATAATAATAGGTGGCGCTTCTAAGGGTCGCTATACCCCTCTTGTGTACTATAAATCTCTCCCAAATGGGCTCTTCCATTACCAGTTTTCGACTAGCATAGCTGCTACCGACCCTACTCCTGGGTTCGTGAAGATAGATAATATACTCCCTCCGTTAGCTACGCAGATGTATATTTCGCAGTCATCTTTACACTCTCTAGTGATTTCAAAGCTGTTATTGACATTAGATAATGGCGACTTGGTGATAATAAGGCAGAAAGGGGACGCAACAAAGACACTATTTTATAGTGTAACAGGGCCTGTAATCAATAATGCTACATGGTTTACGGTTCCTATTGCGGCAGAATCTACCCTTACTTTGCCGGATAATCTAGAGGAGTGCGAGATAACGGTGCTTAGCAGCGGTGCTTCAGCGGCTGTAAATAGACTAAACAGCGTGTTATCGTTGCCGTTTAGTACAGCACTAGCCTTTGATGCCACTAATAACGCCATTGGAGAGGTGACCCTAACAGGGAACACAATACCCGGTGTGATTACCGGGGTGTCTTCAGGCGATGTTGTAAGACTTATAGTTAAACAAGACACCGTAGGTAATCACCATGTGAATTGGGGTAACTTCAAAACTAGTGGTGATACCCAGCCTTTGGGGGCTAAAGAGCAGGGAGCGACTAGTGTATATGAGATACAGGTGTTGCCGGACAGTTCGCAGGTGGTCTCTTTAGTAGAGAGTGATAGGCCAACAACCAAGCGCATGATTTTGTACCCAGATGATCCGTTGTTTGATGGGATCGGTGGAGGGGCAAACCGTATTTATGATAATGTTGTGACCAATTTACTATGGACTTGGGATGATGTCCGTAAGTACGAGTATTATACATACTCAGATTTGCAGTGGTCTGGTCCTCAGTATTTTCAGGCTAATAAAGACAAGCTTAATACGGTCAAGGCCAATGTACCTAATGCTAAGTGCCTAGCATTTATAAGGTTTGAATTATGGTGGTTATGGTCACGATTAGGGTTAGCATTTCCTGAAAGGGAGTGGGGGAATACATTAGATGCTGATGGGAATATAATTCCTTTGCCAACAGCAGCTATGGGGATGGTTCCTGCGGCCCCAGCGCCTGCCTGGTCAACCGCTCAGGCTCAGATAGAGGCTGCGGGGTACCTTATGGACCCTAGGCTTAGTACACTGACTAGTGCGGGTGCTTTGCTGACTGCTCCATACAATATCAAACTGACGAATAACCCTGAGATAGGTGGTACACCTATCGAGTGGTGGACCGAAGCTAACAAGATGAATATAAATCCGCAAGACCCGAATGGTTTTGCTTGGTTGGATTTGCTAACGGATCAGCTCGTTGCACAGAGAAGACTAGAACCTAATGTTGATGGGTACTACATATCTGCTCAGAAAGTACAGCATTACGAGGTACCGGCTATAATCTCAAATAAACTCTTTGAATGGTTAGACGGGACTGTGAATCCTAACTGGAGTTTAGCTACAGATAGCGGCGGTTCGGCAGGTATTGAAAGTTGGACGGATGGAGGTATGCAAAGTGGGAGAGAGCAGTACGGGGATGTTAACATCCTAAATACAATGGTTGATATCTTTGATGCTAACAAGGCTATCATAGATATGCTTAGGCTAAAGGACCCTAGTGCCATATTGGTGTACTCACCAGTAAATCTCACAGTAACTAGTTGGCGGAATGGTAATCGTAACGGAGATTTCTTGGGTTCGGCTAAGAATAAGTATACTTTTTTGACTAATAATGACGAGGCGAAAGTATACTGGGCCGATTTACTAAGCTATTGTGCTTCTAAATGTGATGGAATAGAATTTGAAGCTGATAATGACCCAGCAGACTTCACTGTTGAGTGGGCGAATCAAATGAGGGGCATGAAAGATAAGTGGGTGCTAACTACACGACAACCTCAAGATATTTCTTTACTAGCGGATCAATAAAATGGTGCAAGAACTAAGAATAACTAGTCTAGTTACTAATACCTCTGCCCCTAGTCAACAGAATCATGGGGATAGCAGTATTCCTTTGACTGCTGGTGATTTTGAGAAGGGCGATCGTATAGATGTTACGGATGCGCCAGAGGTGCCGGTGGTGATACCTACGGAGTTTTTGAGTAATGGAATATTGTCTCTTATAGACGATACAGATGATACTTTGGTTGTTACAGGGGAATTTGTTCAGTACGGGTTCGCTACAGGTGTATATGTTGGGAAGTTGTCTCCTGGTGTACCCGCTATCATGGAGATTGCGGCAGGCGTCACTTCTTTGTTTATGTTGAGAAATGCTGTAGGTACATCAAAAGTTAGGTATCACATGATCGACGGGGGATAGTTCGGCATGTGTAGCAAATGGACGCCATTAGATTTTATCATGCTTATTCTGACTATATCAATTAGCATGCTATTACTTGGTCTTGCTTATGATATGGTTAGGGACCATGATAAAGTTGTGCCAGCGGATAGAGGAGACCAAGCCTTAGCTTTTGTACTAGCTTTGGTGGCTGTTCTTAATGGATATGTAATCTCTAATGTAAAAGGGATGATTAAATGAGGATTTTTTTGCTGTTTCTACTGTTCGTGACACCTCTTAATGCCCAAACTGACAATGTAATGGGCAGTATGAGCCGTAAGAGTCGTATTGATGCAGTGTCTTTGGAGCAATTCTCTATACAACAAGGCCAGCAACTAGAGAGATTTAAACAAGAACAAAGTCAACGCCTAGAACTATTGAAACAACAACAAGTGTTGGTTCGTCTAATGGAACAAGTAAATCATCAAAAGGCATTGATGAACCAGTTAGCTGGGTATCAGGATAGCAGGTCTTTGAAGGAGTTACAGAAGTTACAGAACCAGACTGCCCAACAACAAGTGATTGATTGCCCCACGTGACTCTCTGGTGACCCGTCCGTACAGTCTGTACAGAACCAAGTTCAGAATAATGATCTAGCTGTATTGAATAGGTCGAGGCGAAATCGGGGTCTACATGAGTATGAATATGATGCTGATTTGACTTCTGTAGCTAATGAAAGAGCCAATAGACAGGCTAGGAATGGGAGAATGTCTCATGTGAGAGGGAGTTTTAAACCAGGCAGGGCAGAGGGGGTCTCTTATAGTTCTAGGGGTAACCCTATCTCTAGGGCTTGTTACGCGATGTCACGTAGGTTCCGTAAAGCAGGTGCTTCTTGCGTCAAAACAGCAAGAGGTACTTATTGTTCCCTAGTTTTAAGGTAAGGAGAGATAAGATGATGAAAAGGTTTCTATGTTGTTTGTTGGTGTTTGGTGTGTGTAGTATGCTTGTCATTGGTAATACGAATGCTGGTCAAGTAGACATTCCCGATGCGCCTGCCGTAGCGGGACAGGTTACATCGCAGATCGGAGGTCCAGTTATTGTATCACAAACTACTCAACAATTAAGTCAAACTGTGAGTAATTATCCTGGGTACGCTATGCAGCATGCACAAGCACCTGGTGTAAGTACAGTTTGTTCAAGTGTTGGCTTGCTTGGTGGTTTAAATTTGGGACTTAATGAGCTGGAATTGCGACCGATAGTCATTAAGCTGTTACTCAGGAAGATTCGTGGTAGAAGACAATCGTCGAGTAGCTCTGAAAGAACAGTCATTAGACAAAATATCCGAACACGGCTAAGAGATAGGTGATTATCTCAGTACGTACGGTAGCCTAGGACACCTCTTGGCGGGGTAGGAAGGGCACGGAGGCCCTATTTTACTCTGTGAATACCTTATAAGACACTTATAAGACACTTATAAGACGCTTATAAGACACTTATAAGACACCTGCAAGATAAATAGATGGTAGCACTACCAGCACACTGGGAGACATTTAGACCACACTACTTACAAAGTAAGCTATGGAGGTCTAGAGCTAGATTTAAGGCAGTGTATGCAGGTAGGGGTAGCGGTAAGACATCTATTGCTAAAAGATACATAGTTCGTTGGCTACCTGTTAAAAGGCCGTGGAATGATGTTAAGTTTTTCTACGCTTTGCCTACTTATAAACAGGCAAAAAGAGTTGCTTGGCATGATTTGGTCTCACTTATACCTAGAGAATGGATTTCTGGTAAGCCTAATGTTTCTGAAATGGTACTTAATACTGTGTTTGGTACACAGGTGTATGTTATTGGGCTAGACCATCCCCAACGTATTGAGGGTGTGCAATGGGATGGGGGTATTATAGACGAATGCTGTGATCAAAAGTTAGATGAATTTTTGTACACAGGTTTGATGCCTACTTTAGCACATAAATTTGCTTGGCTATGGTTAATAGGTGTTCCTAAAAGATCGGGAGTAGGTTCTGACTTTTTTAGGAAGTATTGTGAGAGGGGAGAAAGAGGAGAAGTAATCGAGGGTACAGATGATAGGATAGAGACGTATACGTGGAAGAGTGATACAGTTTTGACGGAAGAGCAGTTATCTACATTCAAACAACAGTATACTGAAAGAGACTATGCTGAACAGTTTGATGCTTCATGGCAAAATGTTGGCGGAGCTATATTCTATGCTTTTGAAGAGACTATGCACGTTAGGTCTTCGGTGACGTATGACCCATCCCTTCCAATTTGTGTGTCATCTGACTTTAATGTCAATCCCATGTCGTGGTGCCTATCACATATCTACGACGGTAAGGTATATGTATTTGATGAAATCTTTTTGAGAAATACAAATACACCAAATACATTGAATGAGTTATGGCGTATGTATGGTGGACACAAAAGCGGATTTGAATTCTATGGTGATGCCTCTTCAGGACATAGAGTATCATCAGCAGAGTTTACGGACTACGCATACATAAAAAATGATGTTAGATTCGATCAGTACACGAAAAAGAGACTGTATTATCTTAGGTCTAATCCGAATATTGCTGATCGTTTTGCCTCTTGTAACTCTATCTTTAAGAATGCTGCCGGAGAGGTACGGTGTTTTATCTCACCAAGATGTAAGTACCTTATTAAGGACTTGAGCAGTAGAGCATACAAGGAGGGTACTAGAGTAGCCAATGATAGTAGGGATAAAGATGGCGGGCACATGTCAGATGCTTTTGGTTATTTGATTTTTCGTAGGTTCCCAATAAGGATAAAATTGGGTAGAGATAGCGCAAAAGTTAGCGTAGGAACAAATAGGATAATGCAGTTTGCAAGATGATAACTCCAGTAAGAACAACCGTGAGGCCTAAAAGAGAGAAGACTGTTAGTCAGTTAAATCCGTCTAGGGTTACTATAACTGAAGGTAATACAGTTTCTCTTGACGATACTGAGCAACAGTTTGACTGGTATACTAAAGTCAGACTGATGCGCAGGGACCCTACCATAGCATTAGTCAGGGCTCTTATTGTCTCTGGACCTCTTTCAGCAGGCTGGTCTATTCAGGCCACAAGACAGGCTCCCGCAGGTGCTCTTGAGTTTATACAAGAGGAATTGCTTCCACTACGCTTCCACCTTGTTAAAACTGCCCTTCTTGGTTGTACTGATTTTGGGTGGCAGCCCTTTGAGAAGGTATTTGCTCTTAGAGAAGATGGTAAGACCGGAATAAGAAAACTCAAGTCTTTGATACAAGATGAGACTCAAATAAGGGTTTTCAAGAAGAGTGGCGCATTTAATGGATTCTATCAGAGACCGATAAAACAGTACAATGAAGTTTTCTTGAGTCGACGTAAATCTATGCTGTATAATTTTGATGTTGAGGGAACTAATTGGTACGGAAATGCCACAATGCGTAATTCTGAGAGTCCTTATGATAGGGGTGAGACTTTAAATGTTTCTAGTCAGAGATACGATGAAAAGGTTGCAGGTTCTCATTGGATTATACATTACCCTATAGGTACTAGTGATGTTAATGGGGTAGAAACGGACAATTACGATATAGCATTGACTATCGAGAGTAGATTAAAGGCGTCCGGAGTGCTTATAGTTCCCAGAGAGTTACAAAGGTGGATAAGTGATCTGAATATAGAGACAAATGAAGATGCTTGGAAAATAGAGCTTATCTCTCCTAGTGGAAACTCAGGTATATCTCTGATAAACAAATCTAAGTATTACGATATGCTGAAGGTTCGGGGTTTGGGGTTTCCAGAGAGGTCGGTTACTGAGGGTAAGCATGGTACTAAAGCGGATGCAGGTGAACATGGTGATTTTGCGTTTTTGAATCTTCAGATGAGGCATAACGAAGTCATACTAACAACTAATTGGCATTTAATCAACCAATTGCTAGTGGAGAACTATGGACCTGGTACAGAGAATACAGTTCTCATTAAGGCTAATGAGATAGTAGATAAGAAAAAGAAAGCCTTAAAAGAATTGTATTTTAAGATACTAGGCAATCCGAGTTTAGTTCAGACAGAGGTTACTAATATTGACTTTAAAACAATCAGGGATATTTTAGATATTCCTGAGAGCGAAAGTACTGTAGATTTTGAGTTACCGGTGGGTACAGAGGTATCATAATGGCGACAGTAGTTAATAAATCGGACCCGGCTATCTTTCAACAGTCTGCGGCTACGCAGAATTTTCCTGCGGTGGACTGGCTATGGAATCCACCGGGATTTAAAACTCTATACGGTACAGTTGAATCTAAGTATTGGAAGCTTACAGGTGATGGCTCCGATATAGAAGAGATGACGGGACCAGAGAAGATAGCTGTTGATACAGCGATAGCTTCCAAGATGCAAAAAAATACCCATGACAGTATAGTTAATCGTGTTGATGGGGTAATGCCTACAGGCGTTACTGATAGGTCTCTTATTCAGAGTCACAATAAACGGGACAACTATATTGTAACTAGATTACTGGAGTTACAATCTGCTATGGATGCAATGAAAGCTTCTTCTGGGGCTGCTGATAATCTTCGTGCAGCTATACCTAGTAATTGGAGTGCTACTAAGACTAGAGCTTTAGGCGATGCTGTGAAGGATTACAAGGACGATGTTACTTCAGGTGTTAGTGATGACCCAACTACACCTACACCTATCTCGGTAGTATAGCGTCAGTAGTATCAAATAAGAATTTTAATACAGGAGATGAAAAATGATGAAGCAACGTAATCTTCGTAGACGTACGTTAAATCGACGTTTAAGACGTCAACAAGAACGATCTGAAAGGGCAATTGATACAGCACAGACAGCAATGATTGAGGCTGTGCTTAGAGATAAGCGTATGCAAAATCAACTTTTGGATGATTTGCAGCAAGAGCGTAAAAAACGTCGTAGACAAAGAGCTATTGGTGATGGAACTTTTCTTGATTTTATTAAAAACATTGATTGGGATAAATTATTCGAGATTATTGCTAAGATAATCGCATTATTTGCATAGGGTATTATGAGAAGTACCGCCGCTTGGTTTAAATCAGTAGATTTAGATGATTTTCACAATAAAGTGGAAATGTTGTTCTATTTAGGGCATGCTATAGGTACCTCTTTTCCTGATTTTAGTGAAGAGTGTGGGAGGGCTTTTAGAGATGAGTGTAAAAATCAAAATAGTTTGTTCTTTGAGGTAGCTACTGTCTCTCTTCAAAGATTTTCTGATTTGAAACAAGATGCTCTTTTTGGTCCTAAGACTATATATGCTGTTGAGAGTCGTTTTTGTCCATTGCCAGATATTCAACCTATTTCTTCCGAAGGTCGTAATCATTGGTCATTTAATGATCTTAGTGTTTGGCATGATATGGGTAATTTAAGTTCTTTTGATGAAAAAGACTTATTCTTACAAGCATGTAATATGTGGGGAGGTTCTAATACTCCATTGACTTTTAAGTTTTGGGAAAAGGATGGTGACCCTAAACCTAATATTTTTGCTCGCGCTCGTAGAATTGATGGTCCGAATAAGATTTTAGCATGGTCTCAATTACCACCGAATAACGCTGGACGTAATGTACAGTTAGAGCAACGATATGATTCTAGTGAATCTTGGGATGTCTTATGGCGGTTGTTGTCGACAATGGCACATGAGATTGGACATGCTTTGGGATTAGGTCATAGTGCTAATTCTAGTGATCTAATGTATGCTAACGCAAATGGTACAAAAGAACCTACTGTTGGAGATATTGTCGCTATTCAGTCTCTTTACGGTAAGAGTGGTGACCCTGACCCTGACCCTGACCCTGACCCTGACCCTGACCCTGACCCTGACCCTGACCCAAGTGTAGAAATCATTAGTTCTAAAGTCTTAGGCAAATTAGAAGACGGTCGTAATCTAATTGTCGAGCACAGGCTGGAAAAGTAATAACGTTAAAAGTTCAAGGATAATATAATGGCAAGTGGTGACTCTGTAGTCCATTTTCTTGGTATCATGCCGTTATCGGCATCGTTTGCTACTCCTGGACAACTTGCAGGCGGAAGTACGCCAGCAGAAAAGGTAAATGTTTGGAATTTCGATGATACCGTAATAGAGTATCTGGACTTTGCTTGTCTTTTAGAGGGGTATGCTGGTGGTGGTTTGACATTCACTATTCCTTGGTTTGGCAATACTCAGGCGTCAGGCGATGTGGATTGGCAAATAGCCATTAGGCGTATGGAGGCAGACGTAACTATACTGACTGCCGCAATGAGTTACGTGTATCAGAATACCTTTGGTACAACAGCAGATACGGCAGGTAAGTTTACCAATACCCTAATAGCTTTTACTAATTTGCAAATAGACGGTTGGTTGGACGGGGAGTTAGCTATTGTAAGACTTCGTAGGAACGCCCCGGAGGCAGGTGCGCTAGTTGGTGATGCGGAACTATGGGCGGATCAGCTTATAGGAAGGGAAACTTAATCAGTGTCTTTGTCGTTTCAGAATGACCTTGCTGTAGTGGACCATGGTGTTGGACCGACTATAGGGGGTATTGGGACTGTAGGTTTTACAATGTGTGCATGGGTATATCCAACGAATATAGATGCTACCTTTAAGCAGGTTTGTGGCAATTCTGCGCAGGGAATTTGGAGTAGATTAGCTTCTAGCGATGCCTTGGGTCCAGGGGCTATGAGGGGGTTTGCTAAACATACGGTTCAAACGGCAGACTCTCTTAGTGTTATAAATACGGTATTGGTTAATCAGTGGAATTTTTTGGTTACAACGTTTCAGGCCGGCAACACTCCGGAGGTCAGGCTGTATTGGGGTGATCTTGATACAGAGGTTTCTGAGGTTAGTTATTTCTCTAATCAGCAGTCTCAAGGAGATGTGAATGAGAAGGCTGGTGATCCATTTTTAGTTGGGTCGGCAGGTAACCTTTTCTTTTTCTTGGGGCGTATAGCCACTGTTGCTGTATGGCCACTTACAACTTTAACATTAAGTCAAATTAAGGTAGTGCAAAGAAATCCTTTACTTGTTCTTGATGGATGTGAATTGTTATCTTATTATGGATTTGAAGGATTAGGTACACAACCTGATTACTCTGGGTCTAATAACCCAGGAACACCAGCCAGTGTTTCTTTGGAAAGTTATCCCCCAATAAATCGATTTTCTAAGGAATCGTTACGAAGGTTTCTAACTACACAACCCTTGCCCGGCGATGATGGTGCCGCAATGTACCATCACCTACGAAACATTGGTGTTTATTCTTAAGGATAGGTAATCATGTCAGCTACTTACTTAAGGCAGTCTACAGCTACTCAGGGTAGACGAATAGGACCATTTGTTAGTGATACTGACTTCAAGACACCTAATGATGGGTTGACCATAGCTGGTACAGATATTAAATTATCGAAGAATGGCGCGGTGGCAGTTAACGCCTCGGCAGGTGCGACGTCAGATATCAATGGTATGTATGGTGTTTCTTTTTCGGCTGCGGACACTAATATAGTAGGTGAATTAGAAGTATCTATATTGGTCGCTGGGGCACTAGTCGTTACAGCTAGGTTCATGGTTGTTGAAGAGGCCATTTATGATGCGCTATTTGCTGCCGGTGCTAATGGATTTGATTCTGCAGGTGTGGTGCAAGCCAACATTACACAAATACTTGGTGGTGCATTGGGGGAAGTTTCGGCAAACAACTTAAGTGCAAACTTTAGTACATTTTATGATAACGGGGATTCCATAACTAGTAAGACTGTGGATCAAATAGATAATGTAAATACTTGGCTTGGTTCCCCACCCGGAAACTTACCGGATACAGCCTTGTCTGCTATACAGTTAGACAAGTTGATAAGTACAACTGTGGGTCCTAGTGATGTTGTTGCTAACTCTATTATTGCTAATATGGTTTCGAAAAGTGTAACACCTGTTTGGACTTCATTTGATAATACTACAGATTCTCTTGAAGCTTTAGCAGACGCTAGTGGTAGCGATGTAAATGTCATTAGCTGGGCGGGTACTGCGGTCACTACTCCGTTAACACCAGGTGTTCCAAATGTTAATATGATGGAGATATCCGGGGGAGCCTTGTCACCACCAGCTACAACTACTTTATTGGCCGATAACTTTAGTGTGTTTTATGGCAATGCTAATGCTTTGACAACTAATACAGTTGATGATGTTGGTGTTGGGGTGGGTGGCACTAATGTAAATGTTATCAGTTGGGCCGGTACTGCGGTTGCTACTCCTACAATTGCTGGAGTTCCGAAAGTTGATGTGGACTATTGGAAAGGTGTAGTTGCTGATGATCCAATGACAATTACTGATTTCTTTACAGCAGGTGTACCGCTCAATACAACTGGAGGCACTATCGACTTAGTTACCACTACTACTCAAGTCTCTAATAGTGTGGGACAGACCCAGGATGTTGGTCCAATGATTGGGACGAATGGCGCGGCCCTTACAGCACTTGGTGGAATGTCCTCTGGAATGCAGACTCAGGTGCAAAGTAATTGTGATGCTGCCCTTGTCGCAATGTTCTTAGACAGATTGTTCTTAGTTGACTACAATCCGGCAGCGCCACCTGGTGTAGCTACATCTTGGGCTAATGAATTGGTTCAGGATAATGGTGGTGGAATTACTCAGTTCACAACTATTGCTCTAGCTAATACAGGGTTTACAGGTACGGTGGACGCTAACTTAACTCAGATTCTCGGTACTGCTGTTATTGAGCCTATAGGTGGTGCAGGTACTAGTGGATTAGCAGAGAACTTTTCTATCTTCTTTGATGTCGACCCAACTACGATTAAAACTGTAGACGACGTCGGCGGTGGTGGTGTCGGTGGAACAGATTGGACGGCTACGGAGAGAAATAATATACGCTATCGTTTAGGTGTTGATGGTACTACGGCAGTACCGGCTACAAACGTACCTAATCTCGAAACCATAGACGCAAACTTAACTCAGATTCTTGGTACCGTTGTTACTGAGCCTATTGGTGGTGGCGGGTCTAGTGGGTTAGCAGAGAATTTTTCTTTCTTCTTTGACATCAACCCGACTACAACTAGGACTATTGATAGTCTGTCTATACATTCTGCTTCGGATGTTAGGACAGACATGGATACGAACAGCACAATCAGCTCTAGGATAGGCGTAGCAAATAGTCTAGGTGCTGGGGCTACATTGTTCTTAAATCTTAGTGATATTGCTGGTGTAGGGTTTATTAGTGCTAGTGACTCATTATCTGCGGGTGGTGCGGGTTTGACGGTACAGCAAATAGTCAATGGGGTTTGGGATGAACAAGCAGGGGACCATACTATTGTTGGTAGTACAGGAGAAACTTTAATTGCAGGTGCCGCGAGTAGTGATCCATGGCCAATACAGTTACCGGGTCCATATATACCCGGATCGGCAGGTAGAATTATAGCAGATGCCCTAACAGGCCATATAGCACAAACAGGAGATTCTTATAATAGAATTGGCCTAGGCGGTACTAATCTTAATGACCTTGGTGGCATGTCGACTGCTATGAAGGCAGAGATAAAAACACAAACAGATCTGAGTGTAGCTGCACTTAATGATTTTAACCCAGCTATAGATCAGGTTATTGTCGGGTCTATGGCAGCAAATTCAATCACTAGTCTGGTGCTCGCTACTGGGGCTATTACTGCTTTGTCTATGAATAATGACGTATCCGTACAGCATAGACAGGAGATGGATACGTCTAGTACACAATTTGCTCAAATAATTCTTGATGTGGCAGCAGTACCTAATGTACAGGAGAATGTTAATGGTGTTTGGAATGCTCAAACTAGTGCCCATACGCAGGTTGGTAGTACAGGTGCGGCTTTGGTTGCAGGGAATGCCCCTACTGTAGCACAAATTGTTAGTGGTGTTTGGGATGCACAAACTAATGCGTACACTATTCTTGGGAGTATGGGTCGGGCTTTGTCTGATACAGAAACCAATGTTAGTTTAATTACAGGAGTGGACGGAGTTACTCTTGCGACGGTGCAGGGTAACTATGCTGTGAGTACCGTCACAACTACTGAGGTTCGTACGGAAATGGTAGGTGCACTTACTGTTGATGTTTACGGTGAGCCACCCAAAGAGAATCCACCAGAGAATGCTAGTCTTGCTACCAAGATTGGTTATGGATATAAACTAGACGTTAACAGAAAAGACCAGGACGCGACTTCGTTTAAGTTGTGGAATTTTGCAACCACTATAGTTGACCAAGAAACTGTTGTTACAGGGGACGCTACTTCTGCAACTAAGGGTAAACTAACGGTTGGTACTTAAATGGCTCTTGATACAAGAGAGAATTTACTTTCTATGCTAAATTTCGGGAGTATGGATACTCTACTTCCGATACCTCTTGCTCCGGCTATAGTTTTTCAAGAGCCGGACCTAAGTGACCTTCTTGGTCTATACCGTGAGATAGAGTTAGAGAGTATAGACAGATACTCCTCTAAAGCTGATCTTGCTAATCTCTTCGGTATCAATAACATAAATACATGGGCAGATTTAGATGGCTCTAAAAACGCCACTGCTATACGCTCTCGGACGATAGCAATGATGCTTAAGGCGGATTCTATCATTGACTCTAGATTAAGGGATGGGCCGTATAAAGTACCCTTCACTCCTCCGTATCCTCAGACCATAGTAAATTTAGCGACTAGACTTGCTGGATTTTTATTGTATGAGCATAGAGGGATAACCGATTCTACAGAACAAAAGCACGAATTGAATTGGCATGAACAGTATGTTGATAAGGTCATAAACTGGATACTAGCCCGGAAGTGGCGTCTAGATTATGCTCTCAGTACAGTAAGGACACATATTCCTTCTGCGGATGGTGTAACTATAGTGTCTGGTGTTGCACTAGACGAAGATGTTCAACCGAGTCCTTATTGTGTTAAGTCTGATATTGAAGCGATATATGGCTTAACTAATATTGTTAAATGGGCTGATCTAAATAACAATAGAGTTACTAGTGAGATTGACACCAGGATAAATAAGTTCATCGGCCTATCGGATAATGAAATAAATTGTAGGATGAGAGCTGGGCCATATAAGATACCTTTTGTTGTTGAGCCATTTGAGGGTATATTAGTTGACCTATCTGCTAGATTAGCTGGCGCTCTTATGTATGAGTGCCGGGGACCAACTAATGCGGACCCGGATAACGATGTTCTTAAGTGGCATAGAGATCAAGTAGATAAGACTCTTGACGGTATTATGGTTAGGAGATATAGATTTGATCCTAGTAAATCTACGCTAAGGAAAACCACACCTCTAGCTGTTTAGGGTGACTTAGTAAATTGTAGAAATAGTTTGTCAGTTTCGGTAAAAAATCGGTATATAGATAGTAGAGAGGTGAAGTATGCTGAATTGGATTATACCCACGCCAGCTGATTGCGATAGCTTTCAGTTGTCTAAGGTTGGCAATGACGCATTGGTGTATGATAAACAATTTGCATACGTTGGACAATTTTACAAAGCTAAAGACGATCTTGAATTTGAGATAACGGAGGAAGCTATAGACCACTGGGTTGCTGTACAGGCTTCTTTGCTTGATGAGGGCATAGAGGTTCCCATGCCTTTAGAGCATATCAATAAGGATAACCCCGAAAAGAAAAGAGCCACCGCTTTATCGTATACTAAGCGAACGGATTCTAAGGGGCGTGTTGGGTTGTTTGGAAAAGTTGAATTCAAGAACCAAGATGCTGTAAAGAATTTGTCAGATTCGCAAATCTCTATCTATGTGGAACGAGAGACGATAACACCAGTGAAGAGAACGCACCACCACATGCCAATAACCCATGTGGCTTTTACTAATTACCCTGTACTACCAGGTATGGATAAGTTTACAGAGATTGCAGCAAGTCTCAATGCTACACCTGTTTTCACTAAAGGTTTCTTTAAAAATGAGGATGTTGATATGGTAGATACAATTTCGCTATCGTCTCTTGCTGAGTCTCTGGGTGTAGAGGTTAAGGAAAAAGACGATAAGAGTGTGGTCAAGGGTATCACGGATGCTTTTTCAGCCAGTAAGCATGTAGCTGAGGATTTGACGGAGAGAGTTAAAGACTTGACAGGGAAAGTCGAGAGTCTAACTAAACAGATTCCCAAGAAAAAGGATGCTCCGGTTATCTCCGCAAGTCTTTTGAGTATGGGAATCGAGAATCGTCAACATAAAATTGACGATCTTCTCAGGGAAGGTTTTGTTACATCCGTGCAAGCCAAGAGGGCTAGTGAGAAGTATTGCTCAAAACCTTGTATTTCTTTGTCGCTATCTTCGGAATCCACTACTGATGATTTTGAATGGTGGGTTGAGAATGAAAGATTGGGTTTATCCGAGACTTTGTTTACTGACGAGAGTGGTAATACTAGGTCACAGAATACGGATGATTCATTGACACTGTCTAATGCGGACGTTAGTGACCCAACAAAGAATGCTCTTGCTGCGGAGATTGAGAGTAGGGTTGCGGCTGCTTCTTGATCCGTTTTTTGACTACAACAATTAAACATAAGGAATAAGGTATGCCTACATCATTAGTTAAGATCAAAGTTGCTGGGGATGTCATAAAGTATTTTGAGAGTGTTGAACACTCTATGGACGAAGCCGTTCTGGAGAACGGAGGGATCGGGCAGTATACTGATGTCGAAATTGGTGGTAGGCCCGTCCAAGTCTCTGGAGGGGTAGCTACGTTTACCGAGGCAGGTGGAGAAGCATCTGTTACAGGTATTGTCGCAGAACAAGGTATTGTGACTCTTGCGGCTTCGGGACAGACAACTAAGTTATATCCCATCTTGTCTAGAAGTGGTGTGATTTGGGAATCTGGTTTAGCGGCTACCGACCCGCTAGGGGTAGCGCTTACTATCGCTACTATCGTTACTGCACTTGCAGCCGTAGGGATTGTTTCTCGACCCGGTAAGAGCGCCTTTAGTAATGAACAGGTTACATAGTCTGTAGCTTGCGTACTATTCGTTGTTTAACAAACTAACATTTTTAGTTGTACGGAGATTGCACTATGGCTGGTTCAGTTCTTGATGTATTCAACAGTAATGCTTTCGGGATGGTTTCTCTAACTGAGGGAATAGATAAGCTTCCGTATGTCCCAGGTAGGATCGGAGGTATGGGCTTGTTTCGGACAGAGGGTATTTTTAACACTACTGTCAAAATAGAAGAGAGGCGGGGCAAGCTTACCTTAGTTCCTATTGGTGCTAGGGGTGTTATGCCAGAGTACGATACCGCTCGTACTAGAACTGCGAAGCTTTTCGAAGTTCCACATTTACCTAAGAACGATGCTATTATGGCGGATGATGTTGCAAATATTCGTCAGTTCAATTCTCCAGGTAAGATGGAAGCGGTTTCAACTTTGGTTGCCGACAAGCTAGAGCAATTGAAGGCGGACCAAGGGGCTACTTGGGAATGGCACATGGCCAAATGCCTTAGTGGTCAGATTCTTGATGCTGATGGTACGTTGGTCTCTGATTGGTTTACTAAATTCGGTATTACCAAGAAGACTGTTACTATTAGTTTAGGTGACCCAGATTCCCCTAAAATAATCTCAATGGAAGTTCGTAGGCATATTATTGATGCCCTGGGCGGAGAGACTTCTACAGGGGTCCATGCTTTTTGTAATGGTTCTTTTATAGATCAGTTTTCTACTCATACTGGAGTTAAGGAAGCCTTTGCTCGTTGGCAAGATGGTCAATTCTTGCGTGATTCGCAAGCGTATAACTCCGCAAATATCTTTGACATTATGTGGGAAGAATACCGTAACGTTAGATCAGTCGAAACAGGAACTACGGTCACAGATATTCCGTATATTGACCATCCGGATACTCCTGGTGATCCGGTTGCTTACGCATTTCCGATTGGTACCCGGAATGTGTTCAAACGGTATAATGCCCCTGCTCCGTTTATTGAGACGGTGAATACTAAGGGCAGAGACATCTATGTTAAGCAGACACGGGATAAGTGGAATACCCGTGTGGACTTGCATACAAACTCTAACCCCTTGTTCATCACCCAACGCCCTGCTTGCATTGTTGAAGTCTTGATAGGTGCGTAGTCAATGGCTAAGTTTCTTGACACTAATGTCACTGTTGATTTAACGGGGTGGAAGAGATATGAGAAGGCCGTAACGGAAGAGCTGCGCAAAGGAACCTCTGAATTTAAAGAGGTATATACAAAGTGGGCGCAGAAGTATAGGAAATTTCTTTTTGTTCGCTTTAAGAAGTTTTCCAAAGGTGGTGGTAATTGGAGGAAAACATCTAAGGGTACAAGAGATCGAAAAGGAAATATCCTAATACTAAGGGATACCGAAACCCTTCTTCGAGCATTCACTCCCGTGTTTAAGGGACTTCCTGGACAGTTTGAACAGTTTGTACCTAATGGAATAGCTGTAGGTGTTGGTGGTCCGATTAGACACCCATCTAGCCCAATAACAGTAGGCCAGCTTGCCGAGTACCATCATACTGGTGCTGGTAATAACCCGACAAGGAAAGTTATTATATCACCTACGGCTAGTCTTAACAGAGGGTTGGCTGCTGATGTAAAAAAAGCCTTGGACGATATAGCGGATAAAACTGGCGTAAGTAAATGACTAATTTTTATGCCACTAATCCGTTTACTATGGTTTACACAGAGTTGTGGAATATCATAGAGGCGCGGTCTGAGATAAATCAGCTAGTTGTAGTTGGTAACCGAATAAGGTACGATAAGGACAGAGACCCTCATAAGAACAATGTCTCTACTTTCGACCTTCCTGAGATACTGATTGCTCCGGAGGGGATATCGGGTAATCTAAAGGCTACCTCTAATTCCACTAGTATAGCAGTCTCGTACGGTGTTCGTGGTACTACGGGTGATTTTCGCTATACCGAGTTTCTAGCTCAAGTACAGTGGATGCTTTTTGGTACTCTTATAGATTGGCGTAACAATCTTGGTACTCTTCAATGGCAGGGTAGCTCTTTTATTACATTTGTCAACATAGAAAGTGACACTATTGGGGTGAGTGAAATAGATGATGTTCAGAATCAGGTGCGTAAAAGGGGCTGGGCTAACTTAATGCGGTTTGTTGTTGGAATGTCGTTTAGAACATCTGACGTAGCTTTACAATTAGCTAACGAATTACCGTAGGGGCATCTCTATGGGTAATATCATATCTGGAGATTTTGGCGGTCTTGAAAATATCTCTTCGGTACTAGGTTTCTCTATTAGTGAGAGTAGAGAGACAGAATCGTATAGCTCAGCAAATACCAATAGAGCTATGGGGAGAAATAAAGGTGTATTTGGGTTTAGAGGTACTTACTCAGCACTAGGCGCAGTTCCTCAGATGATGCCTAGAGATAAGGTACTTCTTCAAAAATTCTTCCTAGGTCCTGATGACGGGGCGTATAACGCTACCTCTATGAAAGGTACTGTCTATGTTGGAGATATCATAGTTGATAAGGTGGTTATCAGCTGGAACTGGGAAGCCCAGGACCCAATTACGCATACCGTATCATTTTCGGGCGAAGGTCTTCTTACTGCTCTCTATGATATTGATTTTGTTCCGGATACTACAGCAGTCAATGTTAATGATGTTTGTCCAACTAAAGTAGAGATATCCGGTGTATCTGGTTCCGCCTTTTATGGGTTAGAGGATTTAACGTCGGCAGCATTGACATTTACGGCAGCTAATCACCCATACGCAGACGCTAGTACCGGTTGTAATAGGAGGTTTCTGCCTGGAAATATAGATTTTACGCTAGGTATGAGTAGGCAGGAGACTAAGCGGCAGGTCAATCAGCAGAATCCTACTTTTGAATTAGAAATTGAATCGGGGATAGATTACCAGATTCGGATGTATACTGACGATATTGCATTTTGGTTGCTTAAATGGGCTATGATGAAGGATCACACTAACATACAGGGTGACATTCAAGGTTTCCCTAGTCGTATAGTAGGGTTTGATAAGAGTTTTCAGATGCAAGCTAATAATGGTCTTGGTATTGGAGAAATTGTTTTTCCAAATACTAATGTTTGGTGGCCTTGATTGAATATTGAACATTTTACATCACAAATACTTTTGGTAACACACTTGAGGACATACCTATGGGTAATATAATATCTGGAGATTTTGGCAGTGTTGCAGGTATCTCTTCGGTATTAGATTTCTCTATTAGTGAGAATAGGGAGACGAAAACATACAAAGCATCTAATACTGCGGGGGCTACAGGTAGAACTAAAGGTATATTCGGGTTTAGCGGTACTTACTCAGCTCTGGGCGCTATCCCGCAGTTGATGCCCAGGGATAAGGTAGTTGGACAGCAATTCTTCCTAGGCCCTGATGACGGGGTGTATAACGCTACCTCTATGCTTGGTACTGTCTATGTTGGAGATATCATAATTAACCAGGTTGCCATCAATTGGAACTGGGAGACTCAGGACCCAATTACGCATACCGTATCATTTTCAGGTGAAGGTGCTCTTAATCGGACGTATGGCGCTGCTTTCATTCCGGATACTACAGCAGTCAATGTTAACGATGTTTGTCCGACTAAAGTAGAAATAGCAGATGACATACCTACTGCATTTTATGAACTAGAAGACTTAACAACAGCAGTCTTGACGTTTACAGCGGCTAACCAGGAATATGCAAATAGCAATACTAATTGTGCCAAGAAAACTATACCAGGTGGTATAGACTTTACGTTAGGTATGAGTAGACAAGAGACAAAACAACAAGTCAATCAGCAGAATCCTACTTTTGAATTAGAAATTGAATCGGGGATAGATTACCAGATTCGGATGTATACTGATGCAACAGAATTCTGGTTACTTAAGTGGGCTATTATGAAGGATCATACCAATATTAGGGGGGATATTCAAGGCTCACCTAGTGCTCCTGTAGGGTTTGATAAGAGTTTTGAGATGCAAGCTTTTAATAGCGGTGTTATCGGGCAGATTGTTTTTCCGGATACTAATATCTGGTGGCCCTAATATCTAGCTATTGTACATGTCAACAACATTAACACTCTTACACTTTTGGAAACATTCTTATGACTATAGATGTTCGAAGCAACAAGACTATTTCTTTCAAAATTGGTGAATTTGACTTAACTCTTTCTGAGCTCTCTGATGAATCTATTTCTGAGATAGATTCTTTCATACAAGAGAGAATAATCACCATAGCAGATCGGGCTTCTAGAAATTTACCATCTGAGTCTAGAGAACTTATCTTGTCTATAGCTATTCGAGAAGCTTCAGTTGCTTTTTTCCGATCAGAGCTAGGACTTAAACATATCCGGACTGTTGACGGTATGACATTTTTGTTATGTAAATTAGCAAAGAAGAGTCATCCAAACTTGACGCCGGATATGCTTATAGAAGAGATGAGCAAGTCTGAGGTTATTGACGAGATGGTCAAGAAAATGAATCAATTGGTCCCTGCTGATAGTGGGCAGAGTGTGAAGGAGAATGGAGAGAAAGATAGCGTCATAAAAAAAAAGAAGAGAAAAACTTTGAACAAAGAAAAAGATCATACGACCAATTTCTCGACAGTAAGCAAATGATGTATGCATTCCTTGCTTCTAGTTGTGGTTGGACATTTGGTCAAATACGAGAGATGACTCCGAGGGAGCAAGGGGTGGTGATAGATAAGATGTTGGTGATAGAGAAACAAAAACAAAAGAGTATGGGCCTTGTTTCGGATAAATGGGTTGCTAGAAGATAGGTGTAGTTGTGGCAGGAATCGGCATAGGTACTAGCGTAGTTATTCATTTATTGGCTGAGAATGAAGAACTAGTGCAGTCTTTAAAAGAGTCTGAGAGCGGTATTCTTAGATTTGCTGGTTTTGCGTTGGACCACCTTACACTTACTGTAGGTGAGGTTACAGATGCTATCAATGGACTTATAAGTACCTTTCAGCGCCTATTTGCTCAATATGATAAACAGATACAAGCAGAGGTGCAGCTAGAGTCAGTTCTCAGAGCTACAGGTAACGCTTCGGGCTTTACTGCGAGACAATTGAAGGAACAGGCTAAAGAATTACAGGATATTATATCTGTATCTGATGAAGTGATATTGAAAGTCCAGGGTGTGCTCTCTACTTTTAATAGGATTGAGGGAACAAACTTTCAGAGAGTTACAAAAGCTGCGTTTGATATGGCTGCCGTCCTTGATACAGATGTAGTTAGCTCTGCTATTCGTCTAGGCAAAGCGTTACAGCAGCCTATAAAGGGTATTGAGAGGTTGGAGAGAGTTGGTCTTGAACTTACAGAGGCACAAAAGAAGTTAGTTGAGGGGTTCATAGCGATAGGGGAAACTTCGAAGGCTGCCGAAGTTATACTTGGGTCTATAGAAGAACGGTTCAAAGGTGTAGCAGAGGCTCAAGCTAAGACGCTAGGTGGACAGCTTAATTCATTAGTTATTAGGTTGAAGAATCTAAATGAGCAACTTTTCAAAGCATTAGCACCATTTGCTAAGATTGTTGTTGCTGTTATACGCCCTATTCTTAGTATAGTAGAAATACTGGCTAATGCGTTGCTCCCTATTTTAGAATCTATAGGACTAATAATTACAACGATATTCGTTACATTATTTGGCTCTAAAGAGGCGTTTAACGATATCGTACAGGAGTGGGTTAAGTTTCTTGAATTGACGGAGAGAGGGGCTACAGGTAGGCTTAACAGAGAGAAAGATATAACTGAAGAGCTAGGGAAACAATTGCAGTTGACTACTTCTTTAGAACAGTTTGCTTTTGATATTGAGAAGGCGGCAGAGACAAGAAGAATTAAGGAATTGAAAGAGAAAGAGGGTGGTGAAGAGGATAAGAATAAAGAGTTGGTTGACGCTATGGGTGGTTTAGAGGATGCTACTCGTGAGAGGATTAGACAAGCTGAAGAGGCCAAATTAAGAGAGGAGCGAGAAGCTGACAGGAGGACACTACGTGGTATGGTTCTTATGACTTAATCGTGTTGGTGGATTACAATGGGTTTCTATTCGAAATTACCGAATGTGTCGGAAGAAGAGGGGTCCCCGCGCGAGGAATTTGATAGTGTACAGGGGGTACTTACTGCCAGTGTTCGTCTCAGAACACCATGGAGTCAAAGACTAGATGTAGCTAGTGACATACTGGATAATCGACGGAAATGGCCGGATGGAAGAGGGAAAACACCTCCGGTAGCTTTTGCTATAGGCATAGCCCCCGAGGGATGTGTAGCCGTTCTGACTAATGAGAAGATTGTCTATAACCATGCTATACTTACTGTTAGGTATAGTAACTCTCCCCTTACAGGACTAATTCGCGAAGAGGTAAGACCGAATTCTGAGTTTATCAAGCTTTCAGAACAGGGTATATACTGGAATAGCGCTGCTAATGATCTAGAAGACCCGCCGGCTGAGGGGGATAAGGTATCTACTGCTGAGGCACCCGGGTTCTATAGAACTGGGTACGTTATTATAAGGACCCTAAATGAGATACCGTTGCCTCTTGATAAAGACTTTTTTCTTTTCATAGGTACAGTGAACAAAGATGTATTTGTGTTACCTGTAATTCAGGGTATTGCCGCTCCTGAAACTTTGTTATATTCTGACCCTACTATTGATATACAGTATAAGGCCGATGGAACCAAAACAGCAAAAGTAGTACAAAGGTTGATCTTTAGGCTAGGGGGTTGGAACAGGTATTGGCGGACAGTGGACGATAATTATACTCAGATGGTGAAGACTAAGGCAGGTGTTGTGACGGTGGTTAGAAGCTACCCCACTAGTGATTGGGCCAAAACTAAGATATTTCGTACACCTTAGATAACTTAACACTGCTATGGCAATACCACCTTCCGAAATACGAGAATACGCTAGAGGAGACTTGGAGCTCAGGCATGAGGACTTAAATGCCTATAGAGCTAACGCGCAGAAACAGATAACTGTAGACGCTGGCCATGTCAGCGATGTTGGCATATATCAAAATACTCAGATATATGTAGACCCCGAACCGATAATCGTAGTACCTGAGGAAGATTATCCCCCATTTAGTGTGTTCGGGGTAAGGAGCGGACTAGGGAATGATCTTTTAGACCCTCTGCCTATGGCTGCTGCTAGGTTGGGATCACTTAGTAATACCGGTGACGGTTCTTTACTAACTGCTTACACCAATGGACAAATAAGTATAGATGCTAATAAACAGGGGTATGCTTATCCTATAGTTCCGGGTCGTAGGTATTTTTGTTCTCTTGTGGGGCTCGCCCCTAAGATAGGGTATCCGTGCGGTATTGATAGTAATACCTTGTCGGTGCGTGATGATAATTCCGGGTTTGTATGTTACTCAGCTCAGGATACTAAGTTAGGCGTTACTGGTATATGGGTTACTCTTGCACAAGTGGGCGGCCTAATAGGAAAGGTAGAGCAAGATTTAACAGGGTATGACACTATAAATGATATATTAGGGCAGGGCATAGTAAGGGTTCAGTTGGATGCGGGTGGTCTTATTGATGCTGCTGATCCTAATGGTGTCTCTTCGTTTTTTGATCTAGACCCAGTCTATAATATTTCTCCACAAGTAATTCGTAAGGATACCATTGTTGCGCTTCATTCTTATAGCGCAGTTGGTATGGTGGCGATACCTGTTGGGATGCAGGTTGGTTTTATAGGTTGGGTCATACTGGAGATACCGGCAGGCACACCAACCGTAGACCCAGGGGGTACGGCTGGGTTCACGGCTAGTCCTAATATTCGATTACAGAGGTTAGACAACACGATAACTTTTGTAGATATACTAGACTCGGATGGTCTTCCTGTGGAAATTATCGCGTATAATCATTGCGGCGTACCTGTTGTTATAGATCAGCGTATACAGGGTAAGTACATCAACGGTCTACCGTATATAGACGTTGTCTGTTGTCCTCCGTAACGAATAGTATATTCTATGGTTCAATTACCCTGGTCCAACAATACCTCTCCATGTAATCCTTGCTGTGTAGAGGATGATAGTTGTAAAGACCACTATCCGTGTTGTATTAGGAATCTTATTGTACAGGCTGACTTCTTTGTTGCTGAGTCTGGAGCAGGTCCCCTTACCGGTGCTGTCATTAAACGTATGACGATTGAGAATCTCTGTAATTCTCAAGAGAGCGTAGACTGGAGTACATTTAATGACATAACTAATACTATAGGACAGGTACAGGTAAACTTCCCTGGTGGATTCGCTATGCAGGGATGTCTGTATGGAATAGATATACCCTTAGAGGATGCGTTTTGTCCTTGCGACCCCGCGTTTCCTGGTAATCCAAATTTCAGAGTTAGAATTACTGTTTGTAATAATAATCTTCCCGGATCAGCGAATATCGACATAGAGTTACGCCAACCTTCATTTGCTCTGGAGTACGAATTTGGTTTCGAGCCAGCATGTCCGTTCCCTCTTTTGACCGCCAGTACAGAAAACGCTACTAGTATACCTCCAGGCGGTACTTACGAATTCGTAATAGACTTTGGACCTATAGTGGCGGGGTGTAAAGAACAATGCGCAACAACTAATTACACTTGTACACCTCCCTTACCGGCACCATGTGGTGCGATAATAACTAGTGATCCGAACTATTTAAATGACGGTTATAGCACAACGTGCTTACGTCCCCTAGCCTGCTCGACTGACATACCGGGTGGCCTACCTGGAGGGTTTACAGGGATTAGTGGTTGTGTAGACCTGGCATGTCCGCCGTGTGGTTGTGTACTCGATATACCGTCCGGTGCTTGCACTTGTATGTGTGGCGGGCAAGAGGCAATGAATGCTTGTGCGGCCCCTAAGTCTCGGATATCTGGTGCTAGTGAATTATTTGGTGCCCTTTCTGTATGTGTTGATGTAGCTAACAACAAAGGTGTGGCTAGTAAGGGACGGCCTTTTGTAGAATGCCGAGACGATAATTGTAGGTTAATAGCTACACTGTACTACCCTAGTTCCGAGCCCGGGTTTGAAACATTCGTATGGGCTTACGATAGGTTAGCGGACTTGCCTATTGTTGGAGGTAGCGCTCAGATAAATATAACGTTCCCAGATAATGCTCCTGCAATACCAATAAGCTGTAAAGGAATGGATATATCCTGGAACGCTCCTGATGAGGGTCCAGTTTTCATGGAGGTTAACGGTATTCCCCAGGACCCGGGGAATACAATCTCTGAGCTAGGGACACCAAACGGGGGTACGTGATACGTCTTAGCAAGGGACGGAGGTGCCGTCTTCTCACTCGCATCCGGTGGCGGTAATATGTTCTTTGACGATGATGCTGATATGCTGTTTAACGATGATGCTGTTATGGAGTTTTAGTCATTGTCAAAAGACATAATAACTTGTGAATTCATACAAGTAGATGAGTACCATGTTAAGTGTTCGGCATGTGGTAAGTCGTTATCAGGCACACCGGAGAAATACAAAGGAATGTATCCTTGTTCAGCAAAAGGTATCGGAACAGACTTTGCCAACATGATGGATTGGTGGGCTAACGTTCTACGGATAGAATACACCAAGTGCAATAGCTGCATCAGTCTAGAGAAACTAATGAATCAGAATGGCGCTGAATGGGTTAAGACTCATCACGATGCTATTGTAGAGGCTGTACATAATAATGGTGTTCAGCAAGGACTGAAGATACCTAAATTGGGTATTAGTAGAATACTAAGAAAAGCAGAAAGAGCGACAGATGGCACGTAGGGCGCAATTTCCGACTATAGCGCAAATGAAAATCTATACCACCCATATTGATGGGGATAAGATATTCATTAGTGGAGAGCATGACACATTTCGTTATGATTCTGGTGTCACTGTATTTGATGAGGTGGTTAACTACGAAGCTGTAGGTATGGGGATTGGGGCCTATGTTCGGCAGTTCGATACCCTTAACAAACTAAGCAGCTATCCAGACTTCGCAACGGCATTATCTATTATCGGCACGGATGGTGAACTCTACATAGATGTCGATGAGACTCTGTCGGTATCACCCTACATATCCACTATCGGTATAACTCTTATCGGTGCTGGTGGTGCCTTATCCGTACCCGTAGGTGGGTCTTTAAGTGTAAGGGGGACGGTAAGGTCTAATGTAAAGCTTTTTGACCATATAGACCACACTAATCGGGGTACTTTAGAAATTGTCCAGCCAATTATAAATGTACGTTGGTTTGGTGCTTTGAATGCTAGTGAGTCCGGTGGTAGTAGACTAGCTAATAGAAATGCTATCGAAAGTGCGTATCTAGCTGGAAGAAAAGCCAGTGGTGCCCAAAGAGGAGGGACTTTATATTTCCCGGGTCCCGCAGAATTTGATACGGAAAAGATCGACCTTAGTACATTAACAGGTGGTGGACAGAGGAACATCCTAGGAGATGGACAAAGGGCTAGTGGACTTCGTGCTGGTGTTGGAGAGAATACTGGACTGTTACTAGCTACTGGTTCGTTTCCTTTGTTTAATGGCTCGATAAAGGGAATGAGTTTCTCGGGATTACGTGCGTTTAATACTACTATTGATCCTGTTGTGTACGCTGATAGTTACAATTTTGTAATATCTGATTGTCATATCGAAGAGGGTAGTTCTAATGGTTTAGAGGTCGCATCCTCCGGACAAATTAGACTAGAACAAATTGACAGTGAAAAACATAACGGATGGGGGTTCTATCTGCATGGTGCCGTATCGGTTACCCTGGATAGTTGTGGAACGGATCAATGTGACACTGGGGGATTGCTTATCGAGTATGATGATAGTGTATCTGTAAATAGAAATAAGTTTGGCGCAATAATAGTAAATAATTTTTATGCGGAAGCTACACCTATTGCTGTTAAACTTGCTGGGGTTGGAAATACTCTCATAGATGGGATAACGTCTGCGGGTGATAATACAACTGAAGTTATAAGGCTCGCAAACTTCACTGACTCTGGAGGAATAGTCCGGAATGCCGAGGGGAACATTGTTTATATTCGTGGCCTAATAGGTAATAATCAGAAAATTGTTATTGAAAAAGGGTGTACGAACAATGTTATATACATGCCTACGCATGAATCTCTTAATGTCGTAATTGAAGATTCAAACGACCCTGGACTAAATAAGATCATTCCGTTTGGTGGACAAATGGCGGGTGCTCGCGATTTGCCTCCAGTAACAGAAAAGAATTATGCCAACGTAATACAAGATTCTATATGGCTAACGAATCCACAAGCACTCGATCAGGTTAGTGGTACACAAACAGAGTCTTTTGTTGATAGTTTTATAGTACATCCGGCCAGCGCGCACGTTGTTGCACAATCTAAGTCAGTAAGTTTATCGTGGATTGATTCCGCCGCTGTTCCGCCAGTAAACAATAGATTGAGGGTTCGGAAAACAACGATGCCGGCTGCTAAATATTGGATCAATTTTCTTGTGTGGGCTGATTATGCAATTTATGTCCGTGCGCAGTTGCAACGGGCTGACGGTCGGTATCTCGACTGGGTGACGTCAACCTTTCTCACAGCGCCAGGTGATGCACAGCAGTTCACAATACAAATCGAAGGCGGCAAACCGCAGTGGATATCGTTGCCGTTCACGCTGCCATCGATAGAGACATTGATTTGTGATTTGCAGTTCCAGACAGCGTACAACGGTAATCGTATACGTTGTCAATACTTCGCGATGGTGGACCAGCCTGATGCCGGCCTAATATATCAGAACAACCTAGGCATAATCCAAGGTGCGAATGACCATTTTGAATCAACTACAGCTAACCTACCACCAGCTAATGAGGTCCCGATAGGTACGAAGATATGGGACCTAGATGTAAAGAAACCTGTTTGGAGCGATGGAACTAACTGGGTAAATTGGGCCACCAACAAGGTCAATATAATTAATACGGATAGCCCGTATCAGGCTAAAGTGGATGACTGGATACTGGCTGATCCGACCGCGGGCGACATAACTGTCTACACACCTATAGGCATTTCTGTAGGGGATAAGTTCTCTGTTAAGAAGACCAATCCCTTATCTGCTAACAAGGTAGACATAGATGCCCTTACTAGCGGGAGTCAGATAGAGGCGTTTTTATCCCGTAAGATACAGGATGTTACGACTATACGTCAAGGGGGTGAGATAAGAGAGCATATTTACGACGGTGCTAACTGGTTGTTACAATCTACAGCCTTAACGGGCCCTTACTCCGAGGTATGGACTGGGACACCGATTGTTAGTGTACCGTCAGGGGGTACGTCTATGTTGTGGACATTCTCCCCACTGTATACAGGACAAGTACCAACCTTAGTATCTTATGCTGCCGGTGTCTTTACATGGAATTTTGACATTGGTACAAGTGTACAGCTTGATGTATTGTGGCGGTTCATAATGAGTGCTAATAATCAGGATGCAAGAGGATCAATAATTGAACTTTCAACGGGTACTGGGTTGAGAATCTTTGTCCCAATATTCTCTAGCTTTACTCATACAAGAACAGGGACATTCAGAGATAGTAAACCTACAAGGGGCTACTGGAGTCCGAACATTGGGGACACACTAACATTTAATATATCAAGTGATGCAGGCCAGAATGGTCAAACCGATCTAGAGGAAGCTTTGTTAGTATTTACAGCAGATAACTAGCTAGTTAACTATCACACCACAATAGGAGAAATGTCATGGGTCTACACAGCAAGCGTAAGGATGATGTTGGTAAGAAGATTTCCGAATTAAAGAAAGAAGGTATACCTCAAAAGCAGGCGGTAGCGAAGGCTATCAATATGGTGGGAAAGAAGAAGAACAAGAAGAAAAAGTCATTCCTAGATTTCTTACCTAAGAAGTAGCAACCAACTTTTTAAGTGTTCGAGAGCCTCAGTCTTAATTTATACTTACCCCCCGATAGGGGGTTCCCGGACACTTGGGCTCGCGTATAATGGAGGGATACCGCGTCGGACCTGAACTGAAGTCGGGTCCGGCGACACACCCGACGGCCACAACGCCGATACAACGCCGATACAACGCCATACAACGCTGCTACACACGATCCATAGTACCGCTCGTCTGATTAGACCCCTACTGTTATACTACGCCCAAATTCGCCCCAGTGAATCGAGCCCTCTCCGTCCGCCAAGGGACCCCCATCTGGGGCGATTTGAACTGAGTCAAGGGGGTACATACTAAGTGGGTCTTATAAACAAGGTACAAAAAATGAAACAGTATCTCGACTTGCTCAATCAATGCTACAACGGACGAAGAAAACATCCTTCGCGTGCTAGTAGCGGGCAGACAACAAACTCTACTACAGGGTGCGCTAATCTTCACTTTTCTCATGACTTGCAAAATGGCTTCCCCTTGTTAACAACACGCAAAGTCGCATGGAAAGGACTTATCGGAGAATTGCGATCATTTCTGAACGGCGATTCCAATGAAAAAGATTTCGCGGGAAATGGTTGCAACTTCTGGAAGCCTTGGGCGAGAGATAATGGTGACCTGGGCCCGATATATGGCGTGCAATGGAACCGACATGGCCAACTTGACCATGTTTTGGATTGTTTAAGGAACCGGCCAACAGACAGACGAATGGTTGTTTCCGCATGGCGACCAGACGAACACCAAGACATGGTGTTACCGCCGTGTCATGTTATGTGGGCCGTAACTATGTATCATAATCGTTTGTCACTAGCATGGATGCAACGCAGTTGTGATTTCCCGATCGGCGTCCCGTACAACATTGCGTCGTATGCATTACTTACGCACGTTCTGGCCGCGTGGGCTGAAATGGAAGTCGGTACGATAGATTGCATATTTTGTGATGCCCATGTGTATGACAACCAAAAAGAGGGTGTTGTTGAGCAACTATTGCGTGTGCCGACATCACTGCCCGAAATCCACGTTGGATTTCGGGATCCAGGCAACTTTTTCTCATGGGATGTTGAATTGTGCGACTATGACCCGCAGCCGGCTATCAACTTTGGAAAGGTAGAGGTATAGACCACAAGACCACAAGACCACAAGACCCTACAGGATACACCCACAATGCTCTGCTCTACCGACCAAACCAAGAGACTACTTAAGCCCATCGGTCTTGGTGACAACGACCACATATCATTGTCTCTAGACAATAAGGGTAAGGTATTCCAAGCTAGACTGTATACCCCCGGCGAAAACGGGAACAAGCCCACCTTCCCTAGCTATAGGTCGCACAAAGCAATAGCTAGAATTCCAGAGAGGAAGGCGCTAACAAGTAAAGACGGCGTCTCCCGGTATCACCTAGGTATTACTGACTATACTGTTGAATTAGTACAAGCTAACTTCAAAGACCGTATATTCTTTAGGGATGAAGAGACTAGGGTAGTCTTTATGAACATCCTATTGAGGTCTTATAATTACGATCAAATAGCTAAGAGGACCGCTAAGTATTTCGAGAGCAAGACTGTACCTGGAAACAATCTAAAAATAGCCGATGGCTTCGAGATGACTTGTTATCAGCAAGTCGCTGCAATCAATTCTGCTTTGTCCGACGGGTACGGTCTATTCTTTAAGCAAGGTTGTGGCAAGACTCTGGTGGCTATCTCTTTAATATCTAGCTTTGCTAAGTATGTCAAAGAGAAAACCGGGTACATGCACCGGTCTCTCATTATATGTCCCAACAACGTTAGGCTGAATTGGAAGAAAGAAATAGAGAGATTCTGTGATTGTTCTGTTAAAGCCACTATAATTGAGGGTAGCTTAGAGGGGCGTATTAGGGCATTGATAAGAGCCTTCCATGATAATGGCCATGACGCAACAGTATGTATTATAGGTTATGATACGATACCGGTGTTCTGGACACAGTTACAATGCATTGACTGGAATATAGGCGTCTTAGATGAGAGTCAATACATAAAGAGTCATTTAACCACAAGGTGGCAGTATATTGAGAAGTTACGGGATAAGTGCGAAAAGAGGTTAGCTCTAACGGGCACCCCGATAGCCAATACGTTGTTGGACCTGTACACCCAGTTTGAATGGATCGGCAAAGGGTGTAGCGGGTTCACTAGCTTTTCAGCATTCAAAGACTTTCATGCGGTGTTTGATGATGACTTCCGGAACAACGGTAGCCACTCGGACGGGATACAGAAACTAGTTGGGTTTCAAAACGTACCCTTCTTACAAGAGAGATTGGCTAGGCACTCGTTCATTATAACTCTAGAGCAAGCGCTGCCAGACTTGCCAGAGAGAACGTTTGACATCATTGAATCAACGATGACTAAGGAGCAAGAGGACGTCTATAAGCAACTAGCTAGTCAACTAATAGTGGAGATCGAAGGTAGTGATTTCACTAACACCTTAACAACCAACCATATCTTAACTAAACTCCTAAGACTATCCGAGATAACAGCAGGGTATGCTAAATGGGATGGTCGAGTATGTGAAGAGACGGGTAGGGTGTTATCGACTATTACGAAGTTCTTTGATCCAATACCGAAACTCGAAACATTAGTTGAGATACTAAAGGAAAAGGGTCCTGATGAAAAGACACTTGTATGGTCCAGCTTTATTGCTCCCATCAAAAAGATTAGTGAACGACTGACCATAGAGGGTATAGACCATGTTACCTTCTATGGCGCTACTAGCTCAAAGAAACGACAAGAGGCAGAGGAACGGTTTAATGGTGACCCGAAATGCAAAGTGTGGGTAGGCAATCCGGCAGCAGGCGGTGTCGGTCTTAACCTGGTGGGTTACGACTGGTGGAATGGTGACGATGCAAAACTAAACACTAATACAACACAAGCCATATATTATTGCACAAACTGGTCAAGTCTAGATAGAGACCAGTCTAGCTTCCGACCGCATAGAAAGGGAACTAGAGTGCCAGTTAGGACTACAGATATAGTGGTTCCTAACAGTATAGACGAACACATTAGATTAGTTGTTGTCGAAAAACAAATAGCAGCGATGGAACTATCTGATCTAAGAAGTGTTCTCAAAAGCGTTCTTAACATGGATATTTAGTATGATAGATGCACCAAAATGTTTCGTAGTTACCAATGTCTATGGCATAGATATTACACCGGCATCCGAGTTTGGTGTAATTAAGTATCTGTTCAAGGACCTCAAGGACACTGAGATATTCACTAGTGACTTTGAAAATAGATGTACAGAGTCTTTAAGGAATAACATGTACGACTACGAAAAGGACTTTATCATTCTCGCTGGAAATACTACAGCTAACTGTAGACTCACGTCAGCGTTGCTATCCGAGTACGAATCATTCTATACCTTGTCGTGGGATAGGGTGGATAACAAATACGTACAGCTACGAGTAGGGGCTAAAGTACTTGCTGACTTAAACTAGAGAAAGTTTTGGGACAAGAAAATGAGACTTCTACTACTGTTGTTGCTGATGCTGATGCTGATGACACCCGGCACATGCTACGGTCAAAAAGATTCGGATAAACTCAGATACCTCTTCTCTGGCAGTACAGAGACTTATAATGTAAGGTACTACCAAGGTATTCTTCTTGGCAAGCGTATAGCGGTATACAAGAAGAGCGACAAACATTATCTAAAACTTGATGAGTGCAAAGAAAGAGAATGGGCATTGCAAAAGACCAAGGCGACTCTGTATAAGATTCGTCCTCCAAAGGATGTACCGACATCATGGAGACAGAATCCCTTATTAGTTGTTCTCAAGAAGCCGAACGGTAAACGTATGACAGTTAAGTGGACGGAACTAAGTCGACGAGACCGTAAATACATCGTGACAGAAGTACACAAAATAATACTGAGGGTATCCAAATGAGAATTCTATTGTTGCTGTTGATGTTAGCATTACAGAGCACATGCTATGGTCAGCATATCGTAAGGCCGCCGGTAAAGACTCAAAAGCAATTGCTTGCTGAGTATAATCAGATGATGGAACGAGCCAGTGTGCGAGCACGACGTAGGGAGGAGCAGAGAGAACTTAGGTACAATAGCGGGCCTTTTATGCATATGGAAGATATGCCCCTTGCTAGATGGAATAAGCAAATGGTTATGTCTTTTCTTATAGAGGACGTTATACAATCCAATACAAAGTGGTCCGGAAAAAACTATATGACACTAGAGGGGTGCAAAGAGAAAGAGTGGGGGGAGAACAAAACCAGAGCAACGCCTTATAGGGTTGGTTTTGCTAAGGGCGCTAAGACATTTGGAGAGGGTATCTTAGTTGTTTTTAAAAAGCCCAACGGGAAGTTTTTAGTGGTCAAATGGGAAAATCTAAATCTCCATGATCGCAAGTGTATTGAAGGCGAAATAAGGACAACAAGGAGAATCGCACTAAAATGAGAATTCTAGTAACACTAATAATGCTATTAGTCGTAGCAGGCGCACACGCATCACCAGTGAAGTACAACTTTACTGGAATTGTCGCAGGAACTTTCAACGATACAGGTTGGCCAGATAACGTAATACTACACGCCAAAAGGGGGGAGGATGTGTCCGGGTGGTTCTCCATTGATTCTATAACTGGCGACCCCCTGGGATTTGGGGCTACAATAGGGGATGATACAATCACCCATGTAGGTAACGGAGAGACAGCTCTTTTTATAGCTAATGATTACATAGACTGTTGTCCACCCCCATCGACGACGTACGATAGTATCCAAGTCGGGTTATGGAACCTAGTATCATCAGGTGAGCCCGAGAATACATTCTCAACATATTTATCTATTTTTGATAGAAAGGATGCTAATATCGTATGGGATGACTCTTTGATCTACCTGCAAGACCTGCCACTGGTGACAGGGGATTTCTCAGAGGACGGGGTTACTAGGTTAACTTTGAAGAGCGACATTTACAAACCGGACTGGGCAACAAGACCTACGATTGCTATCGACCTGGATAGTTTAGACCTAGACTATGCCACGGGAGATGCTAATAGAGATGGCATTGTGGATGCTATCGATTTGAATATTTTAGGGACTAATTGGCAGAAACATGGTGGATGGGATCAGGGAGACTTTACGAGAGATGGATTTGTTAGTATCGCGGATCTACATGCGTTAGCTGTTAACTGGAGGGGCGGAGCTATACATAGACCAGTCTCAGCGGCGACAGCTATACCTGAACCAAACACTATTATGCTAATGATTATAGGGGGGCTGTTGGCATGGATAAAAATTGGAAGGCGATGATAAAGGTTCTCCGACAACAGGAAGGCACGCTAGAGATTAAGTATCAGCATAAGTACGATTCTATTAGCATTGTGCTAAGGGAAGGGGATATGTGCTTAATTAAATGTGTGCACATTAAAGATTTAACATCCGCTAAAGATACCCTAATATCTAATGCGGTTGGGATGATGGCATCACAAGCATCACGTTAAACATAAGAACAAGAGGACACTATGCACACATCAGCTAAACTCCTGTATATACAAGCAAGGAAGTCTCATAGAGAAATCTATGAGCAATTGATAAAGCTTAAAGAGGACGTAGCCACGGAGGTGAGTGAAACAGAACTAGCCGATGTAGCGTTTGCCCTAGAGAGATCAATTAGGTACCTAGAGGATATCAGAAAGGAATTATCTAAAACTAATTCACATATTAAAACTATGGCTTGTTTAAAGTGGACAGAGAATCAAGCGACTACCATGGACGGGCAGCCAATACGGACAGCGTATTGTACAGCTACACCTGAGGTAAAGATGTATGCTCCATTTCCCATCAAAAAGGATAAAGATGGGTGGGATGAGTTAATGAAGTGGCTAGGTATTCCGAAAGAGATATCCGACAAAGAGATAGTCCGTCCGCATTATCCAGCTATGTTGGAGCTATGTACAGAGCTATCCAGAGAGGGTAAACCACTACCCCCTGGGGTCGATCCATCGAAGAAAAAGGCTCAGTATGATTTGAAGATGCGTAAGACCAAAACGGAGATAGCATAATGTCGTGTGACAAAAGAATAACTGCTGCCCAAAGTCTAGACCCGTTTGATACTATCCATAACATATTGGATATGAATGGTCCGCTATTCGAAACATTAAAAGAGTCTAGTTATCCTAGATGTATGGACGAGGCCGAGTGTATATTAGTTAAGTCTCACTCTACGGACTGGGTTGGTTGGATAGAGATTCGTAAAATCAATATCCAACCTTATTATAGAACACCCTGTACATCTGCTATCCTAAAGTACCTAGGTGTTAATGAGTGGTCCGAGTCTCGATACTTAGAGGACTGTACAGAGATTCTAAAGAAGCAAGGATGGGTAGTGACACAAGAGAATATTATATCTTACACAGTTGGTTCATTACGAAAGGAGATAAAAGCTAACAGACTATGTAGTAAGGCGATATACTTTATGGTTATTATGTCCGGGCATGTTTTACTACTAGACAGTCATGGTGATACATGCTGCGACACCGCACCTGTTTCAAAAGATAGGCGACATGTTTACAATGTCTATTCAATTACGAGTAAAGAGAGAGAATCGTTTTCCAGTAACCTATCCTATGCCATGAGTAAAATCAAATGACCTCCCCGCAAAACCAAATTGCTGCCAGCATACTTAACGTTGTCTCTAAAACTGCGGCCCCTAACCCCAACATCAACAAAGAGGAACAAATGGCGAATTCAGAGAACCTACCTGCCGTACAAAACAATAACGACCTTCCGGAGTACCTACAGCTCTACTTAGCGGATCAGAAGGCGCCTCTAGCCACCGGCCTAGAGGAAGCTAGGCAATTCACAACAGCACAATACATCAAGATTGTGCAATCGTCTAGTACAGATTTATTGAAAGAACGTTCAATAGGGGATATGATACTGACCCCAGACGACGACCTGATTGCGCCTGTCATTTTGGATACGGAGGGTAAACCAACAACAGAATCTCAAAGAATACCTTTTACACCGATAAGTTTCTTTGTGGAGTGGATTATTCGGAATCCACTAAACGTAGAGCCGTTTGTAAGAGAAAGAAGTAGAGACCCTAGTAGTGAGATTGCTAGTAGGGCTAGAAGTTTCGATAAGAGTATTAACACTCTACCCTATCCTGAAGAGCCCGACAACAGGGAAAAGAGTATTCGATACTGCGAGACTCTTAACTATATCTCTTTCTTGCACTTAGAGGGGTTTAATTCAGTACCTGTTATAGTTTCCTTTTCGGTAGGAAGTTATAAAAACGGTTCAGCCTTTGGGGCTTTAGCCGGTCTAAGAAAAGCCCCAATGTATTGTTGTATCTTTGAGCTATACTCAAAGTATACTGTGGCGAAGAAAGGTGATTACTATTCTTTAACCGCAGATAACCCGCGACAAGGGCCAAGTTATGTCGAGCAAGGGGACTTGCAAAGGAATACTGATTTGTTTAAGGGGTACCTAGAGACCAACAAGTTGATTAGGGACCAGGAGATAGGAAATGGTGCCCCTGTCATTACTGACAATGTGATTGAGGCGGCAAATACCCTTTTGACACCTGAATCACCTGCCCGTACAGCCCCTGTACATATACCGGCGCCTGTACATGTTCCTGCTCCTGCTCCCGTACCTACACGGCAAAGTGACCATATACCTTTCTAGAACTTGTGATGGGGCAGTGGGCATGAGTCAGTCCCCCTAGCTGCGGCGCTAGGTTGAGGTGGCATACCCAGTCCATCTGTCGCCTCTTGCTGTCCTATCTTTTTGTTACTTATCGCCGTGACATAGAGCAGTAGGCTCGTGGTTGGGCCTTCCGGCACACCAATAAGTTATATGGTGGACTGGGTCGAAGTAGCACTCATGATATGTTGCTTCTTGCTGCTCTATTTTTTGTTATTATCTGCTATCGGTAATTTCATTAGATTGTCAGGAAGTACAGCGCAATGTCTTTGCCGGTAGGGGATATACTTAAAGACTATGGATTTAACACATTTCCCACTGACGCAAATAACATAAAATGTCTATGCCCTTTTCACAAAGACACTAATCCTAGCTGTAGTGTGGAGGTTAATACAGGTGTTTGGAAGTGTTTTGTCTGTGATGCAAAAGGGTCGATATACAACTTGTTAGCACGGAAGGCCAATAAGACAGAATTAGATATCCGCAATGACTTGTCACTAAGGTTCGGAGTCTCTAATGATAAGTCAGCAGACATAAAGGCCATTGAAAGGTACTGTAGAGCATTACTTAAGAACGAATGGCTACAGAACCAGTTATTCTATCGTGGTTTAACACCAGAGCTATTAGTTTACTATAGGCTGGGTGCTGACAGAGATAGAGTAACGATACCGATAAAGAACGTAGCTGGGTACTATGTCAATATACGGAGATATAAGCCAGACGCACAATACAACAAGTTTATCTCTCAGAAAGGACGCGGAGAGAATCGCCTATACCCAATAGAGCAGTTATCTTTCGATACAATAGTTCTCTGTGGTGGAGAGCTAAAAGCTATTGTCGCTGCCTATTATCTTAACCTACATGGCATAGGGGCCATATCAGGTACCAGCGGGGAATCCAACCTATCTATACCTCTTGCTGAGCAGTTCCACGGTAAGACAGTGTACGTGTGTATGGATATCGACCAAGCAGGTATAATTGCCGCTGAGAAGATAGCCGGTATTCTAGTGAGGTACGCCAAGAAGGTACATATCACCTCTCTGCCTCTTGACGTAAAGGAATTACCCAGGGGCGATATCAATGACTACGTTAGGCTAAATAGGTCCGACGATAATTCATTTCTATACAAGGCGATATTCGAGAATTCTGTTGCACATACTCTTAAGAAAATAGAGCCACACAAGCAAAATGGAGAAGTACCAAAAGATGTGGGTTTATTTAATGCAATCGAAGGTGATAATGTGGGCAGCAGAGTACGACTAAAGGGCAGAGTTGCAGCTATACTAGATCAGCCATACGAGATACCAAAAGTAATAACAGTAAGTTGTGACCGGTCTCAATTATTTTGTAGCTACTGCCCAGTGTTCCACTCTAAAGACGATCAAGAATATACAATACCTGAAGAGTCAAAGTCTATTATCTCTATGTGTGATGCGCATGAGGTTGTACAGCATGTAGAATTGAAAGTGGCTGTGGGTATACCAAAGAAGTGCAAGGTGTGTACCTTTAAAATATTATCACACTACTCGATTCAAGAAGCCAGAATCAGTAATGTGTTATCAATGACTGAGAGAGATAACGTAGCTGGTATGCAGACAGCGTATTGCGTCGGTAATAACCTAGAGCCAAACTGTGAGTATACATTCACTGGCAGAAACTTCGCCCATGCTAAAACACAAACAGCAAGCTTTATATTCTCACAGTACGACCCTTTGGAGGATGAGTTATCTTCATACAAAGGTAAGAGAATAAAAGACCTAAAAGAATTCCAGCCAGAAGAATGGACAGTCAAGAGCATAAGAGATAAGCTATCTTGTATCTATGATGATCTAGAAGCCAATGTAACGTACATCTACGAACGTAGAAGAATACATCTAGCTGTTGATCTAGCTTATCATTCACCTCTTCAATTTGTTCTAGACGATGAATTACAAAAGGGATGGGTTGAAGTGCTAATAATTGGTGACTCGTCTATAGGTAAGACCAAGACAGCAAACAATCTAAAGGAGCATTACGGGGTAGGCAAACGAACATCTTGTAAGGGAGCGACATTAGCCGGATTGCTGGGTGGATTAGCTTCCATCAGTAACAGGTGGTTCGTTACCTGGGGCATCATCCCGACCTATGACAAACAGCTAGTTATTCTAGAGGAGCTATCCGGCATAACTAGAGGCGCCTTCCAGGGTATGACGGACATGCGATCAACAGGGATAGCAGAGATTACTAAGATAGAAAAGAGATCAACACACGCTAGAACTAGACTTGTAGCAATCTCCAATCCCATTAGAGGTAAGTCAGTAAACTCTTATACATTTGGCATACAAGCTATAGAGGAATTGATACGGGCACCTGAAGACATACGGAGATTCGATTTATGCTTAACCGAATCCGAGGATGACATAGACATAGTCAAGCTTTCGAAGCTACAGTCATATAGGCCAAACATAGAGCATAAATATACTGGTGAATTATGCAGAGAGCTAATTCTATGGGGCTGGTCTAGAGATCATTCCCAGGTGAAGTTTGAGGACGCGGCAATTAGGTTGATAGAACCTGTAGTAAATAAGCTATGCGACACCTTCTCAGAATCCTGCCCGATAATAGACAAAGGGTCTACTAGGTATAAGGTAGCTAGACTAGCTGCATCATTAGCTGTTAGAACTTTCTCACATGAGAATGAAGATACGGTATTGATTCGTGAATGTCATATAGAATTCATCTTTAACATGTTAATGAAATTCTACAGTGAGACTAAGATAGGTTATCTAAGGTACTCAGAGTCTATTAAGTACACTAATGAGTTACGTGATGTAGACATCATAAGAATACAGATAGATAAAATAGTTCATGCAAAAGACTTTGTTAGCAAGATGTTATATTGCATTGACTTTGACATGGACGACCTAGCGGACTGGACAGGATATCCTCGTGATTTTGCTCGACCAGTTCTATCCTTGCTGGTCAGAAAGAATGCTGTTGTACGAATGGGTAAATTTAGATACAAAAAGACTGACGCATTTAATTCGTATCTTCACGATCTATTCGGTAGTGGGGAGTTAAGGAATAGTTAATTATGAAAACCTTTCGAAATAATGTTCGGCTAGTTGAATCTGTATCGGAGCTACCTGACCTCTTTGGGACAAATAACCTGTATCTAGACTTTGAGACTACGTCTGGCGGTCTTAAAGAGGATTCAACTAACCCATGGCACACATGCGACATCGCTGGCATATGTATAACTATCGATTATCACAAGTATGCGTATTATGTACCGGTAGGTGGTGCGCATGCTGGGGAGAGAAATAGAAACCTACACAAAGAGGAGGTTTATCCTTGGTTGGTAAAAGTAGTGAAATCCTCTAATAAGTGGATCAACCACAATATCAAATATGATGCCCACGTCTTTTGTAATTGCATAAATGACGATATATCTTTACCCACACTAATAGACACAATGTCCCTTGCTAAGTTAGTAGACTCAGATAGGATGTACAGAGGTGGATACGGGCTAGACATATTGTCTAAAGACTGGCTAGGGAAGAACATCAGCGGATACCAAGATGCGCTAAAGCCTTACCTCAAGACATCGGCAGGACAGTGGTACAATAAAGATTATGGGAACATACCGTTAGACATCATTGCACCCTATGGTGGACAGGATGTTCTATCCACTAGGAAATTAGCTGACTATATCCGGTGTAACGTACCAGAAGAGTCTTACGATGTAATGAAAGTAGAGTGTTTATTAACTGGTGTCTTGTTTAATATGGAGAGGTTCGGGCTTCTTATAGATAAGACAGAGTTACAGGTACACCAGTTACACTGTCTAACAAAGATGGTAGAGATACAAGAAGAATTGACAAACGAAGTAGGGCACTACTTTTTACCGTCATCTAACAAGCAGGTACAAGATGTCTTGCTTAACACCTACGAGTTACCTACGTTATCCTACAATGAGAATAATAACCCCTCATTTGACAAGAAAGCACTAAAAGAGTATCTATATTGGCCAGACTCTCCTATTAGAGTTGTAAAGAACATAGTCGAACACAGAAAACACCACCACTTTAACGGCTTATTTCTTGAAAAGTATCTGGATCTAGCTATAGGATATTCTGCGTTAGCTAAACACAAACACAATGGTGACAGTGAAGCTTTCTTTTTGCATCCGGACATAAATCAAACTGTCAGTACAGGTAGGATGAGCTGTCGTAACCCCAATATGCAACAACTGAACAAGAGAGCTAAGTCTCTCATACACCCTATGCCCGACTGGATGTTCATATCTATTGACTATTCTCAGATTGAGTTTAGACTAATCATAAACTATATGCAGAACAAGGAAGCTATAGCTGCTTATGAAAAGGACCCTGATACTGACTTCCATTCCTGGATACAGTCTCAATTACCTGGGAATATATCTAGGTCAAGGGCCAAAACAATCAATTTCTCAATGGGGTACGGCACTGGTAAGAAGGGTATGGGCAAAAACATGGACTTGATGGAGGACCTAAGAGAGATAGCCGGGACTAATAGAGAATACTTCCTATCCCTATGTGCTCGTCGTGGTGCAGAGCTATATAATATGTACCATGCTAAGTTCCCTGAGCTAAAACAGACTTCTAAATACTATGAAGGTATTGCAAGAGCTACTGGGTATGTAACTAATATGCACGGCAGACGCAGACACTTGGACCCTAAAGTTGCACACATAGCTTTCAACACTATTAACCAAGGCGATGCGGCGGACATAATGAAAGAGAGATTAGTTGCTGTATCAAAGGTAGCAAAAGAATTAGGTGTGTATCCACTGATACCCGTACACGATGAAATATTATTTACTTGTCCAATTGAGGTGGGATCAGACCCAGTCACAATACTAAGACTAGTACGGTGCTTAGAATCACCTAGGATACAGAATAAGTTATCTGTACCTATTAGGTGCAAGGTGGGGATATCGGAGGAATCATGGGCAGATTGTGGAAATCAAGAATTTGTAGTACCTTATAAGGAGGTGGAGAGAGTATGAAGGCATGTTCTGAAAAAAGATTTAAAGAGAGAGTCAAAGTTGTTTCTCAGTTCTTGGAGGAATTCGCCAGGGAAATGGAGAAAGAAACTATACGATTTCCAGTATTATCTATCCCACGAAAATCAAAGAATAGTTGGGTAGGTTTTCGTAACCGCGCTGAACTATTAGTAGAGGAGTTATTTAATGGTGATGGAGCTTAATCAAATGGACTTAGAGAAAAATTTAATCAAAAGAGGTTTTGAGGTGTGGTATAACCATCACTTTGGGGAAATAGATACTGGTGAAACTAGCAGACTTGCTATAAAACATATGTGTAGGTTATCATGGTCTGCCGGACAAATGAGAAAACACTTCCTTAAGGAAAAGCAGGATGTCGCTAACAATTAGATGTCCAGATTGCGGATATACAGCCTTTGATGTTGTCTTGAGCCCTGCTGGTAAACCATTCTACCATTATCAGAGTATTCAGAATCTGGAGAATGACTTTAGCATAGAGAATCAACTTGAGTTGTTCGATGTCTTAGGGTCCGACGAAGGGAATGTATTTTGTCCTGAATGTGCTAACGAATTTAAGGTTGAGGAGAATCTATAATGACAAGAGTATTAGACGACGGATGGTACATTAGTGGGGAGCACGCTCGTCGTGCAATTGGTTATTTAACTACTAGTGTTAAAGAGTTAAATAAGGTTGATGTACCTAATTTGGCTTTAAAATGGGGAGAGGCTTTAGAGAAGACTTTAGATGACAATGAAGCTTCTCCAGTTAATTCATACGTTATTAAGAAAGGTTTACAAAACTATGAGATACTCGGCATGAAATAACTGAATATCATTCTCACGATTATTGGCGTCCAGAGTACAATGAGGAATTCTGGTGCCCTAGATGCGATAAAACATTATGACAAAGATAATTAACATACCGAGAACAACAGAACAGCTACGACAAGAAGGCTGTTGGTGGTTAGAAAATGGAGATGGCAGAGACATACTGATTATGCGGTGCCCTGAATGCAGCCAAGTCGTGTATTTAGGCCATCATACAGTGAACTCAGATGGATTGGTTGGGCTTGCAGTCACCTGCACAAAGTGTGATCTGCACGAATTTGTACGTTTACTAGAGTGGCTTTAATTTACTAGCAAATCGGGGTTAGGTTGTTCCTAGCATGCCGACTTTACCATCACTGCATGGCGATGACTTCGGTAGAGTCGGCACCCGATTTTTAGATAAGGACTAAAAATGGCGCAATTGCATGAAATTAAATCGATGCTCATATGGTTTCATAATGAAATGTTTGCAAAACTTGAAGAAAACATAGAAAAGACACATTGGAACACATCAAATATCCGCACGCTTATTTTTAACTTAAATTGTGAGTTTAATGAACTCTCTTTAGCTATCTCGTCAAGGAATAAAGATGGGGCTATTAAAGAATGTGCTGATATCGCCAATTTTGCTATGATGATTGCCGATAAGTTAAAAAATCAAGGGTTTGACAAATGACAATCGAAGACAATATTAAAGCCGGAAAAGCAGCCCTTACCGTGTACAAGAAAGGTGAGAAGAATGTTAATTTTAACAAGAGAGATAGGTGAAATTATCATGATTAGGGACAATATACAGATTAAGGTGGCCAAAATCGACAGAGGGCGAGTCTACCTAAGTATAACTGCCCCCAGGGAAATAGACATAGACAGAAAAGAGATACATGACAGAAAAGAGATGCATAAAGACAAGCCATCCAAGAGGACAGAGAGCAATGCCAAATAGGATAGAGGTTGTCTCTATAGACGAGAGACAGGCAGTCGTTACTCTATCTTATAGAGGTAGGGACGAAGTAGAGCTATACCTTAAGGTGACCGATCAGGGCCTTCACATAGACCCTATTACCGGGTACATGTGTTGTGTACGATATAGCTCTAGACACAATGGTCTAAGAATTTTCCCTTATACAAAACCTTTCAAAGAGGCGCATCTGGATGACTAGTCAAATAATTAAAAGACTACGCGGATTTGACGTCGACCTTGATTTATGTAATGAGGCAGCCGACGAAATAGAAAGGCTAGAAGGAATTGCCACCGAACAGTGTAAGTTAATAGATGACATATTTTGTATGCTTCTCAAGTACACAGGACAAGATAATGTGTCCGACGAGAATGTGCCTGACAAAAGCTTATCGGACCCTGGGTCCGACGAATGGATTAACGAAACTTTTTAATTTGGTCCGACGGTTTTTAAAACAATTGGTCCGACGAAAATGGAAAATGGATACCCCCTAAACGGGGGCCCCGCTAATGGGGTAGGCCCTTACCCCCTAGACTGGGGTCCCTCTAATAGGGGTCCCTCTAATTGGGTAAGTGTTTACCCCCTAATAGTGCCCCCTCTAATGGGGTAAACAGCGGTTGGTAAAAATGCCGACTTGTGACATTTAAATGGTAATACATATTGTGATGCTTTGGTATGATAGTTGCTATTACGGATTTTTTCCGAATTTTTCGGGTTGCCGGACACTTGGTATCGCATACAATCCACCACACAACGGTACATAACCGCACATACATACACACGCATACAAGATACAATGCCATATTCGAAGATAATCGGCAATGGCCGAGCCAAGCGTAAGATGCTTCGGTGTCGCCACCAATTTCTAACCTCGGACGTTAAACCGAATATCGCTTTGATCGGGCCCGCGTCTTGTGGCAAGACCCTTTTTGCACGGGTGTACGCCAAGTCGCTCTCGGTACCATTTATTGAAGTACAGCCCCACGCCATCAAAGACATGTGCGGGATGTACAACGTTATTACAACAATCATGGGTAGGTCGTCACATGTGGCTCCTTGCGTCATCTTTGTTGATGAAGTTCATAATCTCAACAAGCACACCGAGCAGGCGCTCCTGAAAGCCGTCGAAAAGTCAGACTGTATACTAGAGACTGAAGACGGTCTCACGCTGAAGACCAAGAACGTGTCCTGGGTAATTGCCACTACCGAATGGGGCAATCTTTTCGGACCATTTAAGACGCGGTTTCGCAAGGTGTCCTTGCGTCTCTACACCAAGCAGGAAATAGCTCAGATGGTCAAGCTATCGTTTCCCGGGTTTAGCGAGTCTGCTTGCTTGCTGGTCGCCAAATACTCAGCCATCCCTCGCGAGGCGCTAAGCTTTGCAAGAGAGGTGTTGACCGGTTGGGACATGCAAGGCCGCCAAGGGTGTATTGAGCAGCTTATGATTGACATTGCGGATGACTCTCGGATAGATAAATGGGGGATGACCTTCCACCGCAGGTCGGTGCTTACGGAGCTAGGGCAAGGACCAATTGCACGAACCAGGTTAGCTGGTGTAGTCCAGGTAGGTACCAAGGAACTAGACAACGACATAATGCCCCCTCTGCTCCACAAGATGGACGATTGCCCAATACCCTTGGTAGGCGTTTGCAGCAAGGGGTACCACATAACCAGCGCCGGACTAGTTGCTCTAATCCTAAGAGGCATTATCCATAGGGGACACCATGCCATACCTCAAAGCCTTTGGTGTCGATACCCTGAATTGTTTGAGGACAACGTGATTACCCAAGAACAAGAGGTTGCATGATGTTTGACAAGAACGGTAAGGAAATAGTGCTGCAAGATTACAATGCTAACGAAACAGTGTGTGTACAGATAGGTACACTCGGTCGTAAGTTATGGGTATGTATTGACGGTGTATGCGTGTTACGGATAAAGTCGCCTGATATTACCTTAAATGATTTCAGAATAATTGAAGAGGATATGGCACAATAGTCGCAAGCAGTAATACTTACCCCTACTTATGGGTGTTCGGTTACCCCCTACTTGCCGACTTTTGGTTTTTGGATGAATCATACCACCTACGCACGAAACGTCTTAGGGGGTCGATTCGGGCGTCTAACAAGGGGGTAAGTATTTTGGTAAATCTTTGGGTTGCCCTGTTGACAATACATTTCGTCCGTACATAGTTTAGATACACAACACAACACAACACAACACAACACAACACAACACAACACAACACAACACAACACAACACAACACAACACAAAGGAACAAGACATGTCACCTAAAAACATAATGAAGACCCTGAGCCAAGAGGACCTCTTGGAAGTGACTAGATTGCAGAGGTATTGTCGACGAACTATTTCGAGTGCGAAATGGTCAAAAAGTCAAAAAGACTTCAGCAAGAATTATCGTCGATGCGTAGCTAGTCATGTCCGTAGAGACCTTCAAAAGGTCCGTGAAATTATCGGTGTTTAGCAGACAACACAACACAACACAACACAACACAACACAAAGGAACAATAGCATGGATACCTTCATCGGAAACACCTACGTCGTTCTGATTGATGACGGGACCTTGGACACTGTACTCTCCGTCGATGGTCAAGAACTACGCTTTGGGCAAGACGCATGTGCTCGCAATCCAGACGGGTCAATACCACAAGTAGAATTCAACGAACTGGCGGAAATGGCTGTTGAAATCATCGAAACACAAGAACTCGCTGTACTGGGAAGGGTGTAACGACATGATTATTAAACGCAAAAGCTTACCTCCACACATTGCGGAGGCCCTCGGAATTATTAAACGCAAAAGCTTACCTCCACACATTGCGGAGGCCCTCGGACGCAAGAAGAACGTAATTGTTACAATAACGGAAGGCCCTATTGAGACGTTTGGCACATGGTGGGACGGAGGTAGTCGATCGACGTACCACGCCATGAACCTAAACACTGGTTTTTTAGGGGGACCAGACTACATGGATGAAGTACGTAAATTGAATTTCGGACATGAGGTGCGAAAAGCTATCGTGTCACCAGGTACTGCAATTGTGGTACTAGGTATTTCTAGCGGCAAGACATCTACTCCGCGCCTTTACGTGCACCCTAAAGACCGTGGTCTAGTGGGAGGGGGTGCTTAATGTACTGGAGCCACCCATACGAACCGATTGAGACCCTACACGAATACACGGAACGGGAAGCAGAGGACGAACGTAGGGCTATTCGAATCGAGCAAATAACAGAACAGAGCATCGTTGATCCAGCAGAGGATAAAGAAAACAAAGGGGACACATCATGCACGTAGAGTTTGTCAACAACAAAGCAGAGGCTACTGAGCAGGGTTACCTAGGCTATGATGATCGTCGATATTTACTGGTGGACCTGGATGATGACTCTACAATCAGTGTGAAGCTACCTAATGGGCGCCGTGTGGCCTTTGGGTTTATCATCGACCTAGAAACTAGGTACGCTTGCGTCGATATCATAGACGACACTCTTGGCAGGACGGATGAGCTAAAAGTTACCGTCCGGGGTCGTGGACCTACTTACTATGCCTCGAAGGGTGACAAAGTCACTGTATTGTCCGTAAACTTGGCCAAGAAAGAGAAGAAGGGGGCAAACAATGATTGACGGAACACGAAAACGGCGTTTTTCTCTCGACCCAGCTAAGAGACGATGGTATGCCTATTGGCGCAGCGTACGGTTTGCTCGTCGATACTCGATTACAACAATCAGATAAGCGGTGCCACCATGGAACGAAGACACTTCGAGGCTATTGCTAACGCTCTCAAAGAATCGAAACCTAAGCAAGGAAACCTTAGCATGATACAGTGGAAGAAAGACGTATACGCAATGTCCAAGATTTGAGTCTGCTCGTTTTTTTGCTGCTTGTGAATATGATAGGACAACATAACACATGGACACTACAATCACTCATTGCCGATACGCCCCTAGGTGGGACACATTGCAAACCCTTGTATGTGAAGCCACCAATGACCCAGAGGGGACTATCATATCTCGTTCAAACGGGGTGACGGTCTAGCTGTTTTACACATTGACCTTCATGTCGTGGCAGTCGGTCAACAAAAAGAGAAAGAGACTAACCAATGCGAAGACACAAAATAGAAATACCGAAACTGGCAACGTGCAAACAATTGGAAGCTTTACACTTAAGCAAGGAGGAATGCTTTGCCAACTTAGAAGGCTCGTTCGACTATGCTGTGCCGCAACAATGGCTTGACAAGTTTGCTAATTGGTGTAGGGACAATGCCATGACTCCACGTGGTACCACATATGATTTGATCCGTAGTACCACAGTATGGGTGTACCCAGAGTCAGAACCAATGACATGTTGTGCTGAAGTGTACTACGCCTATCAGCGGTACCAGCAGTACCTAGAACGGGGGAACTAGAGACATGGACCCGGACGCAACGTTTAGGGGTTAGTCGGGATGAATTTATCGCTTTCCTCCGTGTTGTCAAACAACAATGTAAACGGATGAGCGCTGAGAATACTAGTAAATTCGAAACGGAAGGTAGGGAACAAGATGAACGATAACGCGGAATACCTAATCGAAACTAAGAATGACTTAGGGATGCGTCTTGACCTGCAGAATGCTGACCTGCAGAATGCTAACCTGCAGAATGCTAACCTGCAGAATGCTAACCTGCAGAATGCTAACCTATGTTATGCTGACCTGCAGAATGCTGACCTGCAGAATGCTAACCTGCAGAATGCTAACCTGCAGAATGCTAACCTGCAGAATGCTGACCTATGTTATGCTGACCTGCAGAATTCTAACCTACGTTATGCTGACCTGCAGAATGCTAACCTGCGGAATGCTGACCTATGTTATGCTGACCTGCAGAATTCTAACCTAAGTTATGCTGACCTACGTTATGCTGACCTACGTTATGCTGACCTATGTTATGCTGACCTACGTTATGCTGACCTGCAGAACATCAATTTTACTAATACCCTATTCCGTTGACCCTCTTGACAAATAGTTCGCACGAAACAATAATTCGCCATTCTCGCTGCCGTACGTTCGGCAGCACGGTTTCTCGTTTCCGAAAGGATAATAACAATGGCTAGTGTACCTGTTGCTCCTGCTCCTGCCCCTGCCCCT